>Ga0181567_10001284_pt1 | contig 18972 bp, 26 predicted proteins | sample 101ome_14_FD_133761 | JGI IMG/M metagenome (GOLD analysis project Ga0181567, IMG submission 133761) | Coastal salt marsh microbial communities from the Groves Creek Marsh, Skidaway Island, Georgia - 101403AT metaG (megahit assembly) | ecosystem: Environmental > Aquatic > Marine > Intertidal...
CTGCGTAATGTATGGGGATTTGATTGGAACCGTGGCGTCGTTGATACTCTGGTTCTCGGTCGCCTACTCAGTCCTAGTATTGATGGCGGCCACAGCCTACGCGCTTGGGCCGAGCGAGCTGGAGGAGAGCTTAAAGACAGCTTCACCGACTTCGACGCGGGGCTTACTGAGGAGATGGTGGAGTATTGTCTCCAAGACTGCCGAGCCAACTGGGACGTCTACCAGTACATGCTCAGCTTCAAAGAGGAGCTTGGCTTCTCGGACGAATCCGTAGAGCTTGAGCACTTAGTAGCCAAGTACACCAAGGTCCAAGAGGTCAACGGCTTTGCCTTCGACTTCCCGACAGCGGCTATGCTGCACACTAACCACAAGGAGCGCATGGATGAGATCGAGTCAGAGCTACAGAAAGTCTTTCCCCCGATCGTCGAGGAACGCTACTCCGAGAAGACAGGCAAACGGCTCAAGGACAAAGTTACGGTCTTTAATCCCGGCTCGCGTCAACAAGTTGCAGAACGGCTTGAGGGCAAGGGCGCTGTATGGAAGAAGTGGACTGAAACGGGAAAGGCCAAGGTCGATGAGACAACGCTGGCTGAGCTGGGGATTCCAGAGGCTGACCTTGTCTTGGAGTATCTTACTCTGGGAAAGAGACTTGGAATGCTGCGATCTTGGCTGGATGCGGTTCGTGAGGACGGACGCATACACGGACGAGTGAACACCTGCGGTGCTGTTACGGGACGTATGACTCACAGTGCGCCCAACATGGCACAGATACCCAGCGATGCCGTATACCGGCAGTGCTTCATTGTCGAACCCGGCAACAAGCTGGTCGGTATTGACGCGTCTGGTCTTGAGTTGCGTATGTTGGCTCACTACATGGACGACAGTGAATACACTGACTTGATCTTGCACGGCGACATCCACACACATAATCAGGAGGCGGCAGGCTTGCCGACGCGAGACAATGCTAAGACCTTTATCTACGCTTTTCTCTACGGTGCGGGAGACGGTAAGATTGGTTCAATCGTTGGAGGAGGAGCAGCTCAAGGAGCTAGGCTCAAGAGCAAGTTCCTACAGTCACTTCCGGCACTCAACCGATTACTCAGCCGGGTTGGCGTTGCTGCTAAACGCGGTCATGTCAGGGGACTTGACGGAAGACGAGTTCATGTACGTAGTGAACACGCAGCACTCAACACACTATTACAGAGTGCAGGAGCAATCGTAATGAAGAAGGCGCTCGTTATAGCAACTCAGCAGCTGGCTGAATACGGATACCCGTACAAGCTAGTGGCTCAGGTGCACGACGAGTTCCAAGTAGAGGTACCGGAAGCATATGCCGAGCGAGTCGGTGTAGTCTTCCGTAACGCAATTCGCAAAGCCGGGAGGGAGCTGCAACTTAGGTGCCCTCTCGACGGCGAATATGGAATCGGTTCATCGTGGGCCGATACACACTAACGATCAGGAGATCAAAGGTGGACAACCAAGTAATCAAAGTAGCAGCAACCGTTTCATTCCCTTCAATGACTCGACCGAATCAGATGAGCGGCAAGTACAGCATACAGCTGTCGAACCTCTCAGATGCGGCTGTAGAAAAGTTGGAAGAGCTGGGGATCAGCGTGAAGTTCAAGGACGACGCGTATAACCGTGGCCGCTTCATCGAGTGCAAGTCTAGCTTCCCTATCGACAACTCGAAGTTCGAGACTGTTGTGGACGACGCTGGCCTGCCTCTGGACTCCAACAAGGTAGGTCCCGGCTCCAAGGTAGAAGCGCTGCTGAAGCCCTTCGACTGGACTATGGGCAACCGCTCGGGCACCAGCCCACGTCTCATGAAGCTGGTAGTACGTGAGATCGCCAAGGCTGAGTCTCTCGAGGACAGCTTCGAAGACATCGAGGCGTTGTAATGATCTGGGGCGTAGACGGGGACATCATCCTATACTCTGTGGCTTTCGCGGCTGAGAAGGATGTTGTCTCCTACGCCCTGAAGTCAGCAAGAAGCGCATGCGAGTCTATTATGTACGACCTCAACGCTGACGGTATTGAGATTTACCTGACTGGTAAGGGCAACTACCGCGACGAGGTGACGGATGACTACAAGGGCAATCGCAAGAACACCGATAAGCCGCGACATTATGCGGAGATCAAGAAGTTCATGATTGAGAACCTTGACGCCATCCTCATCGAGGGCGAGGAAGCAGACGACGCAATGGGGTACGGTGCTGTGGAGAAAGGTTACGGCATCGCTACATTGGACAAGGACTTAGATGGTGTGCCGGGTTGGCACTACAACTGGAAGAAAAGGGAGGTGTACATGATAAGCCCTGAAGACGCCGATAGGTTCTTTTACAAGCAGATGCTGACGGGCGACGCTACCGACAACATACCGGGGCTGTTCAAGCGTCTCGGCAAGAAGGCAACCAAACCGCTGTACGAACCGCTCGATACAATGGACACTCCAGAGGAGATGTACGCTCACGTCAGGGCCATATACTCTGACGCGTACGACGACGTTGGCATGTGTCTGGACGAAAAGGAGCAGGTGCTGGACACTTGGTTGATGAAAACGGGGCGGTGTTTGTGGATACGCAGGCACCAGAACGAGATGTGGGAGTTCCCTAATGGGAAGGAGAGTTGAACGAACGCGCAACGGAGGGCAGTGGACCGAGGCCAGATACTTTGGCTTCATCCGCTCAGCCCTGCGCTCTGCGTTTCAGAAATGGGGGCCGAAACACGAAGCAAAGAAGCTGGCAAAGGTACAGTACAACACCTATGTCTGCGCTCATTGCGATAAGTGGCACGGCGCATCACAGGTAGAGGTAGACCACATAGTACCGGCAGGGTCGCTGAAGTCATTCGACGATCTCCCCGGCTTTGTGGAACGTATGTTCTGCGAGGTCGACGGATTTCAGGTACTGTGCAAGGAATGCCACCAGACCAAGACAAACGAGGAGAGACAATGTCGGACTGGGAAACAGTAAGCATAGCGGTAGCCGGGTTAGTAGTATTTGCGATACTTGGCCTACTTCCATTATTTGTAGAGGTGGGGTTTTAGCATGACAGAGACGACGCTGTTTGTTGTATTGCTAACCCTCAGCAGCCTAGCAATCGGCTGTTTAATTGTAGCTAGTTTAGACAGAGAGGATGACTAGGATGGCACGAGTAGGAATCATAGGCGACACACACTTACCGTTCGAGCTGGACGGTTACTTAGAGTTCTGTCAGGAGACGTTTGATGCGTGGGAAGTGGACACCGTTGTTCATATTGGTGACTTCATTGATAACCATAGCCTCTCCTTCCATGACTCTGAGCCTACCTTACACAACGTACTCGGTGAGTATGAGTCAGCGTTCGACAGGGCCAAGGCATGGTATGACGCTTTCCCTAAGCTGACGTTGATTATGGGCAACCATGACCGCATCCCTGCACGGCAGCTACGCAAGCTGGGCATGGAGCCGTCTATATTCCTACGCCCAATCGAGGACCTGTTCGGCATGCCTAAGGGCTGGAACGTAACCGACCAAGTCGAGATCGACGGTGTGGTCTACCACCACGGCGAGACAGCTACGGGTGTCAACGGCTTCCGCAAAGATTGTGAGATGCGTATGCGGCCATGTGTGTCCGGCCATAACCACAGTAACCTAGGCGTGAGTTACACCGCCACAGACCAAGAGCTAGTCTGGGGTATGGCTGTAGGCTGTGGGGTAGACCACCGTCACCTAGCGTTCGCGTACGGTAAACACTTCGCTAAGAAGCCGGTTATCGGATGCGGTGTAGTAATTGATGGCATACCTTATGCCGAACCCATGAACCTTGGTAAGAAAGTCAGGAGAGTCAAATGAGTATCTTAAACGTAGCACGCAAGTTTGTAGACGGCGCTTATGAGGAGCTAGCTGGAGTTGGCATCCACGACGCCGTTCACGTACTAGCCACCCGGTACCAGCTGAACAAGGCCGACCTACGCTCAGCCATCATGCAGCTGTACTCAGAGGCAGCGCCTGCCATAGTGCCTAAGCAACTGGATGAGGAGTACGTACCTTCCTATAACGCAGTCATTGAGGGCGGTGAGGCATGAACGAGGACTTGATGGTACTATGCGGCTACCTGCGAGACTGCATGGACCCGGACGGGATCGTTGACTTCTTGGACATTAGCTCCGCTGAGCTTGTGGATGAGCTAGTCAACTACATAGACGACTGGAGAGTTGACAACGACTGGAGGCCAGAAGATGTCGAGTGAGCTAATCTTAGGAGCAGCTCTGGTTGGGGCAGGGGTGTACATTACGTACCTCCTGCGTCAAATCAGCATGCTGGAGTATGCGTTGGAAGGTATCATCACTGGTGCAATCCAAGTCATAACCGTAGACACGGAGGAGGAGGGCGATGAGTAATGTAGTGGACCTGTACCCGGAGGCTAAGCGCATCAACGCCAAGGAGTGCCTACAGGGCCGCGTAGATGAGCTGTTGGAGGACGATGACTTCACAGATGTCCTAGTGCTCACCTTCGGGGAGGATGGCTTAGCGATCCGTACAAACGCTGGTGGAGTGGCTGAGTGTGTACTCATGCTGGAGATGTTCAAGGAAACGCTAGTCAAGATGCACATGTATGACGAGGAGGATGAGTATGACTACGAATAGCGACCGCAATAAGCCGTTCCCGGATACTCTGTACGGTCACCTAGCGCATCCTGCTGATAAGGCAGAGCCTAACCGTAGCCTGCGGTACAACAGCGGCAAGCCGGACTACTCACTGATACCTATGGCAGCCATGAAGGAGGCTGCTCACGTATTAGAGTACGGCGCTACTAAGTACGCGGTGGACAACTGGATGAAGCCGACTAATTGGAGAGTCAGCTACGCCTGCCTTATGCGACACATGTCTGCTTGGCAAAGCGGCGAAGACCTTGACCCGGAGTCAGGACGCAACCATCTAGGCCACGCGATGTGCAACATACTCCAGATGCTGTATATGCTGGAGAATCACCCTGAGGAGCTGAAGCGATGAAGTATATCGTTAACGTAGCTGCTGCGCTCTCTCAGTTACTCAATGCGGTCGTCTTCTGTGGCGACTGCAACGAGACTGTTAGTGGACGCTGCTACCGTGAGAAACGCACATGGGCAGTGAAGCTGATTGATATGCTGTTCTTCTTTCAGCCTGAGCACTGCTTGCACAGCCACCTAGCTGATCGCATATTTGCACGCAAGGTACTAGGTCAACCCGGAGGGAATGACAAATGATTAAAGCCCTTGAATCTATAGAGCCTTGGGAGATGGTCCCGAATGGCAAGACCGAACCGACCGTGTTTGGCATCGGTGTGAGCGACATGGGTCCGGTAAATTCGACAGCCGAGGGCAAGCAGGTCATGCACCCGGCATACAACGCTTGGAAGCGTCTACTATCGCGGGCGTATTGTCCTAAGTTTAAAGCTAAGAACCTCACGTACGAAGGCGTGACCGTTTGTGATGAATGGCTGACGTTCAGTAACTTTTACCGCTGGTGGCAGGCTATGTACGTACCCGGATGGGACCTCGATAAGGACATACGGGTTCCGGGCAACAAGATGTACAGCCCGGAGGCATGTGCGTTCATACCGAGGTCGCTGAACACTGCGCTAGTCGACAGCGGCGCTGTCCGTGGAGAACTACCGCAAGGCGTATCGCTAAACGGCAAAGGCTATCGAGCAAGGTGCAAGGACCTATCGCATCCGAAACGCTGCTGGGTCAGCCATACCGTACCAACTGTACTCGAGGCAGCTGTCATGTATGCCAATCGTAAGCGCGAAGTAACTGAGCGGCATCTAAGCGAGCTACCTAAGGACCACGTCTACCTTACCGAGCTGATCTCAGGTGCACGTAAGATCGTTAATCGACAGGTTCTAACGGCTGTCCGAGAGGCTAAAGAGTTTGACCTAAAAAACGGAGTAAATCATGGCTGGTAAAGGATCACGTCAACGTACGTACGGACAGAAGTTCAACGACAACTATGACCGTATCTTCAACAAGGACAAGAAGGCAGACAAGAAGCCTAAGCTCTCCCACGAGCCGGGCATGTCGACTGAGTGCATCGAGGAGCGTAAATGACAATCTTCAGAGCATTTGCATTGCTACTCGCATGGGCAGCGTTCATGGGTTTATTCTTCCCTAAGGCCGAAGCCGAGGGCGGTATGATACCGTTTGATTCTCCGGTCGGAGAGATAGGTGGGCGCGGACATTGGTATGCCCTGCGTACTATGAAGGGAGAGCTGTACTGGACGGACCCTGCGGTCATCTCAGACATCAAGGAGAACGAGGACGGCACCTACTCAGTGAGTGGGGAGCCGCCCGTCTCGCTTTCTATTGTGCTACACCCGCAGTGGTACCGTAATGAGGAACCGTGGCGTCGAGCAATCGACTGGGTCCGTCAGGTAGAGCAGGTGTTTAGGAACTCTGGGGTCCCTATTCGTTTTGTTATTGAGAGCATCATTGTGTGGGAAGACTTTCCCGATACTGTGGAGGCTTCGATCTACGCGCTCGATGAGGAAGACTTCCAATTCGGCGCTGATCTTGTGGTGGGCCTGAAGCCCGTTATGGCAGGCGATCCCTATTGCGGGGTAGCCTACATTGACGGCTATAAGTCCGTTAGCTCTTGCAACCCGCTAGTGCTGGCTCATGAGCTAGGCCATAACTTTGGTCTAAAGCACTCGTTCAACGCAGACAATGAGGATCGTAAGGGTATCTGTATCGATCCTGAGCCTGACGCCTTCGAGTGTAACCGTGGTACTGTCATGAGCTACTCCGGGACCAACCGGGTGCCCTTCTTCGCCAACAACGAGTTCACCTTCGAGGGTGACCCGCTTGGTGACGAGCTTCACGATGCCGTTAAGCATCTCAACAAGGTTAAGACTGCCAAGGCGTTACGTTGGGAGCTTGCCAATGGAGATAAGCCAAGCAGTTCTTATGACTCTGGCGAATCCGACTATCATCTCTGCCGGTGACGGTATAGCCCAACCCGCGAGCAATACTAATAACAACAGCTCGTGGATTTCCAATCCCGCCTCGTTTATCACCTGACCAACCGGACCTTCAAAGGTCTCGTTGCTCGTCTCATTGACCTGCCCTGAGACCGCCGTATTGGCGTTCTGAGCGATGCTTTGGTCACCCTCTGCCTCACCCTTCCCCGCGTTAGCATCTACCTCTATGCCCGGCTGAGCGGCTCCTAGAGCTGCCTTAGCTCCTTCCTTGACGATGTCCAGTGCCGAGCAGCTACTTAGGCTGACTATTAAGAGCAACACCCCTAAGTGTCTTCTCAACATCTAGAATCCTCCTTTCTATTGTTTTAACTGAATCTATAATGGGTTCAATGTAGACGTAGTTCACGCCCACCACAAAAGCAAACACGATGGAGAGCACTAGGTTCAGTGCCCACTTGTTGCTACTCGTCTTCCCGTCTATGTGATTCAATATCTTTTCATCCCTCCGGCGAGATTCTTCGAACTGTTCACGTATATACTGCAGCCGTTCCTCACTCGACGCTTTCAGGTGCTGTATAGCATCCGAGTTACGAGCCAGCTGCGTTGAGTGCACAGCCAGCTCGCGCTCGACGTGACCAATTCGGCGCTCCAGCCGATCTACATGGTCACTTTCCATTGCTTTCTCCTTAGTCCAGTATGCCTGTCCTGTATGGCACACTTCTATCCATACGCTCCTCAAGAGCACCCTGCTGTCGCGGGATGGTCATGATAGACTTAGCGCCTGAGTGGTCGAACAGATAGTCTCCGTATCTACCCTCTTGCAGAGCCTTGTAGCCCATTGCTCGGTTGATCTTAGACTCTCCTGTTAGTGCCCGCTTACCTAGCTCGAACCCCATGTTGGCGCTGACCTCTAGGCGATTGAAGTCCGTAATGTCAGACATGCCGGTCTTCTCCATCGTCTTTTCAAAGTCCTTTAGCTCGCTGAAGCGTGCGTTAGCTGCCTTAACGTCAGGGAACTCAGAGTTAAGCAAGTCACGAGTCGCATTAGCAAAGGCGTCCCGTATTTCAGGGGTGATTGCAGTACCCGTGCCCGTGCGAGCAGCCTCGCTGATCCTTGAGTCCAATGATATTTTGAAATCACGCATCTCAGTAGGAGTCATGTCGCCTCGGCCCTTCCTTGCCAGCTCGCCTTCGAAAGACTCCATAAGAGCTTCGATGCCGTTGTCCCACGCCTTCCGGTCTGCTGTTGTTTCTGGCTCAAACCTACGAACCCTAGACCTAAGGTTTTCAGCGGTGAACGGACTCTGACGTGCGCCAGATATAATCTCGGCGTCGGCCATGCTAATTGCCGCTTCAATGTCATCACCTGCTGCGCTCAAGTCGGCCTTCCAGCGATTACGGCCCTCTCTGTCAGGGGTGTATCCTCTGTCCAGAGCGCCGCCTATGCGGGCCTCGAGGTCATCGACGTTACGTATGTCCGGTCCTTTAGTGTACTCACTGCCCATGAACCGTGCCACGCTAGTGGGCGCAGCGGCGGCCTGTACGCCCGTAACAACGCCAGTTATCGGGTCTAGGTTAGAGAGTGCACGACCGCCCTGCTCTACAGCTTTGGCTGCCATACCGGGTATAGCACCGGCACGAGACGCCAGAGGGGCCGATAACTTACCGCCGGTCATAAGCAGAGCACCGGCAGCGCCTATGTCAGCAGCAGCACCTACCGGATCGTTGTAGAGCGTATTGCCAAAGTTCTCCATGCTGCCGTAACGGTTTCCGAAGTAGTCGCCCATTTGGCTAAACCCTTCCATGTACCCACGGGCTTGACGCTCCGCTTCCGCTGGATTGATGAACACATTACCCACAAACTTAGCTTGGTCTAAGATGCCCTTGTAGGTGTCGGTGCCAAACTGCCCTAGGGAGTTCAAGAAGTTACCGCCGAATCCCTGAGGAGCTTGAGCCACTGCCGGAGGCAAGACTTGATTAGGGGCCGGAGCGGAGGCCGGAGCGGGAGAGGCTGCTGCGCCCCTCCGCTTCAACTCCTCCTCAATCCTCGACCTCAGCGCGGGCGTAGGGTTCCGCTCGAGGTCTGCTTGCAGCTCCTCGCTCGGTACGTCCTGTATATTCCGCTTAGCCATTAGTAATCCACTCCTTCGTCAGTGAGGGGCCGCCAGTTTCCGTATGAATCCTGAAGGTACTGTCTGTCATAGTCTTCAAGGTCGTCGTAGTTGGCGTTAAGCCTAGATATAGCCTTGCCCTTCTTTCTACCAAGTTCCCGCTGAACCCGGTTTAGCTTGTTCATGAATGACTTGATAGAGCCTAGGTTCTGAGCATTCAACTTGCCGGGCGTAGCGAACAGCTCACCCATAGCTTTAAGTTCCTGCTGAGTAACCGGGGCAAGGTTTACGATCTGCAACGAAGCCAATCGGTTCTGGATGTCGTCAGAGGACAGTTCGCCCAACGCCATGCCACTCAAACCTAAGTTGGTCATTAGCCCCTCAAGAGGCCCGGTAGCTAAAGAGTACGTACCGTCTTCGTTCTTAGCGGACAGTCTGTCAAACCATGTCTTACTGAACTCTTGTAGGTCTGAGGTTTGCTCCTCAGCCAGCGAAATCTCATCTAGGTCACTGATCCAGCCGTCGACCTTGCCCTGAATGGACTCGCCGAACTCCTTACCTCGAGCCACAGTAGCCTCAATCGCGGCAGCCTGCTCGGCAGTCACTGTACCGACCACTTCTCCTGTGCCCTTATTGATGATCTGCTGGATTCCGCCGGGGCCTGCCTTAACGTCTACGAGGCCGGTGACCAGCTGACTAGCCAATCCCTTGTCGATTCCAGAATTAACCAGACCGTCTACCTTCTCGCTGTAGACAGACTGCTCAGGGTCCTTGAACTGCTCCTGCGTGAACCGACGGAAACCTTCAACGTCCGTCTCGCCTTCGTTCAGAGCAAAGTACCCACGAGACTTAGCCAGCTCGTAGTCGTAGAACGGGTTGTCCTGCTGCGCTGTCTGTAAAGCACGCATACGCTGCATGGCCAACTCTTGGTTCTGTTGCATCTGAGCAGCGAACGGATCAGCGAGACCCTGTCCGCCACCGACGCGGTTAATGTTGCTGAACATGCCCATTAAGGCAGACTTCCGCTGCAGCTCCGGGTCAGGGGTGTAGCCCATAGCCTGAGGGGCCATAGGAAGCCCTGTGGGAGCGATTGGAGCCATACCCATGCCAACCCCTTGGGGTGCCGGAGGATTGCTCACAGGCGCTCCTGTGGCCTCCAGCAAGGCATTAGGGTCTTCGTCGTCCAGCAGCATTGCTTTCTGCGTGTACGCATCGAAATACATATCTGCTCCTTAGAAGTTACCGGTGTAGTACGGGTTGTTGTAGATGTTAGCGCCGCCGCCCATGTTGCCTTGGCCGAACAGTCCCATAATGTCACCGCCCATGCCTCCCGGCAGGCCGCTCATCATGCCGCCCAATCCGCCCATGCCGCCCATGCCGCTAAAGCCGCCGTAAATTGAGCCAGCGAGTCCAGCGATAGCGCCTAGCTTGCCAATACCGCTCATGTTTTCCTTCTGAGTAGTGTTGGTAGTCTTGAACGCATTCGCAGCTTGGAACGCGGGGTTGAACTGGTTGTTGTAGAACTGCTGCTGACCGAACAAGTTAGCCTTGTACTGGTCCAGACCGGCCTGCGTCTTGTACTTGTCGTAGCCGAACTGATCCATGCCAGCCTGACGCATAGCGCCCAAGCCGCCCATACCAGCCTTGTAGCCCATGTTAGCCATGTTGCCGTAGCCACCGAGCAGTGCCTGCTGGTTGCCAATGGCAGACGCCATGTTCTTACCGCCTGCGGCCATGCCAGCATTAGCTGCCGTACCGGCTGCGTTGGTGTACAAGTTCTGGATTTGACCTTGCAGCGCCTCACGGCTCAGCGCGTTGGCTGATGCCGCATTGCCAGCTAACTTGCTAGACAGCTGGGTGCCGAACTGGCCCGTAGTGCCCGCAGCGCCCATGAGCTGACCGAGTTGGCTGTCCAAGTTACGTGAACTCAACAAGCCAGCAAGGTTAGCCTGACTGGTTAAGCCGCCAGACATTTGGTTCATTACAGCGTTAGCAGTGCCTTGGTCGTATTGGAACCGCTGAGGACCTAGGTTCTGCATTTGGCTGAGCTGGTCTTGGTAGCCAGACATTCCCGCCCCGAAGGCGTTCTTGCCTTGGTTCATGAAGTCCATGCCCATACCGTAGCCCATAGCGCCAGCGCCCTGCATCATAGGGTTCTGAGACGCATACCAAGGACCGCCGTAGTTGTAATACTGCTGATTGCCTAGGTTGTTCAGAGCTGCGTTCATGTGCCCAGCAGCAGGACCGTAAGGCGTCTGTGTTGTTGTGGTCGTAGTAGACCCGTTAAAGAATCCCATTAATTTGCTCCAATTATCCTGCTGATACTTTTAAAGTGCCTGCGTCGTTCCACAAAGCTCCGGCAATGGTCGGGTCCGAAGTGGGCAAGCTAGGCATGATTATGTTTGAACCAGCTATGCTCAACCGGGTTCCTAACACCGAGGAAGCGTACTGCTTGAAGACCATCGTAGAGTTAGACGTGTCTCCAGTTACGTCGATCTCACCTACCTTTACATCCCCACCGCCGGGGTTGTCGGTGTTAAACGGCGAACTGGTGTCGGTGATGATTGCTTCGTCGTGTATGTAAAGCTGATCGTAGTCCCCTTGCATCGTTCCGGTGTAATAGCCTAAGTACCACGCATCCGGGTAGGTATCCCCTGCCGCAGAACTAGTAGCGACTAACGACCCGTTTAAGAACAACTGCAACACGTCGCCATTACGCTGCAATGCGTAGTGGTTCCAATCAGTCCACGTTGGCTGAGTAGAAGCTACAGCTCTTGTCCAGCCAGAAGTGTAGTCCGTCAGACTTAGACTAGGCGTTGTACTGTTAGTAAGGGTTGTACCGATGTGCAATAGGTTTGTAGTATATAACGTACCGAACAGGCTTCCGTTAGAGGGGAAAGCCGTGCCATTTGACTTAAACCAAAAGCCAACAAACCATGTGGTATCGTTAGGCCCGACCAGCGGTGTGCTCTTGGATAGGTACTCGCCCGAGCCTAATGTCAACGCGCTACTGGCAACCGCATTCCTATCATTAGCGTAACTTGCGGTTCCGGTGAACGTCCAAGTTTCTGCGCTTTCGTCGTCAGTGAGGCTTCCGTCAAACTCAAAAGTATTAACTCTGCCCGATACTGCGCCTATAGATGCGGTAAGGTTTAGCGGGTCTGCACTGGTTGTTGTCGACGATGATGTAGCCCAAGTCACATTGCCAGAGCCATCAGTAGTCAACACTTGGTCAGCTGTGCCGTCGCTGTTAGGGAACGTGAAAGCGTTGTTAAACGTAACCTCACCTTGCGTATTAACCTTAAACTTAGGAGTAGTCAGAGCGTCGCCGTGGTAGGCGAACTCGCCAGAGCTGTTCAGTCCTACCGAAAGACCGCCATCTTTAGCCAGCCCGACGGCAGAGCGTCCATAGACAACCGTCTGAGTCGAAGCGTAGTGAACCATTCCGCCATGATAGGGGTATGTCTTTTGCGTACCGCCGAATAGACGGATAGAGGCGTTGAAGCTAGCGTTGTCTGTCTTAGAACCCAGAACGTACCCATTGTCGACGTCCTGTATGCCTAGCCACGTTGTTGCCGGAGCGTAGTTTACAGTGTCCCCGCCGAAGACTGTAGTAGCCTCCCAAGAGAGACCGCCACCGCCAGCAGGGGCCGAGTTGACCCATGACGAACCGTTGTAGGTAAGCACTTCGCCGTTAGCGGGAGACGTAGTCGTAACGTCGGCAAGGTCATCGAGGACCGTAACGCCTGCGACGCGATTGAGGCCGTATGTTGCAGGTGGTATGAAATCTGCATCGTAGACCGCTTGATCGTATAAGTTTATATCATCATAGTGTCCGGGTGACGTAGTACCGAAATCCCCATAAGCCTTTAAAACCGCTTTACCGACCGTGAATGCTGGAGCCGATCCAAGGGTAATCGTATTAACTTTAACACCATCAATGTACCAACGAACCTCTGTTCCTTCGCGCACTACAGCGTAGTGATGCCATCCGCTCGATGGGAATGTTATCAGATTCAGTCCGGTATCTACATTCCCCGTGCCGCCAAGGTTTTGAAACTTTACATTAGAGTCAAACATGACAACTTCGGAGGTACCAGAGTCCCTATAACTAACTTTCCATCCATTAGCAGGCGTCGCGGTTGCAACAGTTTCTGCCCAGAACTCAATCGTAAAGTCAGTTAGGTCTATTAGAGGATCGTGGTTATTTTGAAAAACTAAACCATTCCCATAATCGGCGCGAATAGACAGATCATCGTAAGGCGCACCTGAGTCAGATACCACTGCCCAAGTAGAAAACACACGAGTTTCGTCAGATATTTCATCTGTAACTCCACTTTGCGCTCCAACCCTCGCACTAATAGCAGACCGAGGACGTGGGTAAGTCAGTGTGTTAAGATAATCTTGTACGTCCGCGTCGGTGTAGCCTGCGGGTGCCGTTGCATTGACCCAAGCCGATCCGTTGTACTGTAGCACTTCGCCGTTAGCCGGAGAGGTGATAGTGGTGTCCGTCAGGTCTACCAAGTTGTCTACGTCATCGTCTACGGTAGGTGCCCATACGGAACCGGTCCACTTCAGGACGTCACCGCCAGTAGGGGGAAGCGTAGTGGTGTCCACGTCAGTCAGATCGTTGATTGCCGTAGCGCCGCCGCTGCCAGCAGCCACCCAGCCACCGTCTTGGCGACTGTAGGGCGTGCCGTCGATGGGAGCCTCAGTGTAACCAGCAGCCGCAGAGGCAGTGAACACTGGGTCAGACTCGTCGATAGTGATAGGAGTACCGCCAGCTTTAGTCCAGACCCCCGGAGGGCTGACGTAAAGCCACGTTACGCCGTTCTCATTGTAAAAGTCCCCGTCTGAGGGGCTGGTTGGAAAAGCCATTACTATTCCTCGAAGTCGTTGCTGATGTAAGCACCACTTACGCCTGCGTTCATCTCAAGCAGTGAGCTGAGATCGTCACGCACCGTAATGGTGATCTTGTCGTTTGTACGTCCCTGAAGCCAGATCAGCTCCGGGTCGATCTCAATGATGACCCTGTAGATGCCTTTGACGTTGCCTACATCTGGTATGATGCGTAGCTCCGCACCCGCTGACGTAGCAAAGTCGTAGTCGCGTGTAGCTACAAGACTCTGTACCACTCGACCGCCTACGGTCCATGTGATTAGCAGGCCGTTGGCTAGCTGAGGGAGGCTGAAGAACTTGTTATATTGTACCTTGTCACTACCGGCCACAGCCAGTATCTCCAGCTTACGTAGCTCAAACGTCTCGTCAGGCTCAGGCGCGAACGTGTACTCTAGGGTACCTACACCACCCGGCTCAATCATCTTGATGTCGTCGACGTCGAACGTAGGCGCACTGCCCGGCCCCGTGTCCACAATACGTAGCCTGATCTCATCGAACGTCGCAGCGGTGAACGTGAACGCCGTCAGAGGTATCTGGCATAGCTGGTAGGCCGAGAAGTTGGCTGTGTTGATGTAGCCGCTAATTCCTACCTCGTCGCTGACCGTAGCACCGCCGTCGTAGAACTGTACGAACACTTCCTTGACGCCCTGAGTGGGCCACGTGTTCAGGTAGAAGAACGCCTCGAATACCGAGTAGTCCGCAAAGTTGTACGTGTTGGTGCCGTCCTCGAAGGACGCTAGGTCGTTGTTGTTAGTGTTGGCCGCCTCTACGTGAAGCGAGCCGGTGCGCGGGTTGGATGTAGCCGCGAAGTCCCACGACGCGCCCTGTAGGGCCGTAGCGGTGAATGTGGAGGCTGTGTCGCCTCCGTTGTATATAAGCAAGGACAGGTCAGGGGCGACCGGCGTGACGTTCATGCTCGTGTTACCGAACTCATCCGCCAGCGGCCCAGCCCCGTAGTTTCGTGACAACAGCGGGCGCGTGTAAGTAGCGGCACCGCGTTGCTTGAAGTCGGGTCGCGACCCCACAGCCATGCTTGCTTTTGATGATCCTACTACCTTAACGCTTCCAGTCATTATCCGCTGTATCCTTCTCCAGCCTGCGAGACTACTACGAATCCTACAGACGCCTTAACAACACCAGCCGCTCCCGTGCCCGTGAACTTGACGCAAGCGCCGCGTCCGGGTAGTAGGAGGGCTGAACCTTCCAGTATAATCTCAGTGCCGTTGGCTACCGAGCTGGGGTAGAACTTCTCAACGACACCGCCACCGCCGACCGTAGGGTTGGCCTGAGTAGCTGCCACGCTAGAGATAGTAGTAGCGCCAGCAGAGGCGTTCACCGGCAGAGCCACGTTACCGCCTGAGATATAGTCGCTGTCGATCTCGAAGGTGAAGTAGTTAGTAGTCGCAGGCAACGTAGCGTCCGTCAGGACCTGTACAGTTACCCGGTTGATTACCACGAGGTCCGTAGCATTGTTGTTCTTGATATGCAGAGGCACAACCGTGCCAGCCGCTACCGCAGTCTCACCTACCACTGAGAAGGACCGGTTGTAGTCCTTGGCGATCAGGTGAGGGAACGGAATGTTAAACGCCGCAGTGAGCAGTCGGTTGTCGCCGTCGACACCAGCTAGCTTGCCGTTGCCTAATCCAGATTCTACAATCATTGTAGTCCTTCCTCAATATCTTCGATTTGGATGCGCTGGTCGCTGAGATGCGCCAAGTGCACGTTCATTATCTTTAGCTGACGCAGTATATCAATCAGGAGGTCCTCTTGCGTGAAGGCCACCTCCTGTAGAGTTTCTTCCGTCGCCACCTCTCCGAATAGATTACGTAAGCCCATATTAGCCGTCCGTCTGGTCGTAGTACACGTGCGTTACGAGCACAGCGGTAGCCGCCGTGGTGCCGGTGGGAGGCGTCAGCTTGAAGCCAATGCTTGAACCCAGAGGCATACGTCGCCCGAACGGGTATACGGTACGGTTAGAAGCCTGCTGGATGGGGAGCGGTGCGCCCGTACCGCCAGTCAGAGTGTCGCCCGGTACGCCCTTGAAGTAGTCAGCGTCGGGGAGCTTCTGTGAACCGTGGTTAGAGTTAGAGATACCTGCCGGTACTGCGTTGGTGATGAGCGTGCCGGTGGCGTCAGGGTTACGAAGTGTCTGGAAGGTCCAGTCGCCAGAGCCTCCAGTAACGGAGCCGAGCAACAGAACAGCGCGGTCCAGTACGAGGTCTAGGTTGCCTTCGTTGCGGAGGTACAGGATACCAGAGGCCGCGTCAGACGTGAAGTTGATAGGACCAGTAGCGATCTGCCAGCCCTCGCCAACGCGGATCGCGTCGTCTTCTGGGTCGATGCTTACTGACTCTGTACGTAGGCGTTGGTCAGGCGTTACAGCCGCTCGGTAGCCCCGGCCCTTGCCGTCAAGAATAATGCTCATTGTTTCTCCTTAGAATTCTGGGTCGTTGAACCACAGGGTAAAGTCGTTTCCGTCCTCACCGAGTCCAGTCTGGACCCAGAGGTAAGGCTTTTGGTTATAGGTTTGAGGGATATTACGTTGGACATATACGTCCTTATCGTCCTCGTGCACTGCCTTCCATACGCCCTCGTCGAAGACGTACAGTTCATTTGTTATTACGTTCTCGTACCACAGGTCACCCGTCTGGGCACCGCCCGGTGCGTTGGGTCCCACAGAGATCGAGCTGCTGCCAGTGAAGGTTGCTATCTCATTGGATACGTAGTCTACGATCTTCTGGGACGTCCAGCCCTTGGAGGACGACACGGCGTAGTCTTTAAATACCTGTCCTACGTCCCCTGCCGGTCCAACAGGCCCCTGAGGCCCTGTATCGCCCTGTGGGCCTTGTGGACCCTCTGGCCCTTGCGGACCTACCGGCCCCGGAGTGGACCCCGTAGAGCCGCTCTCAGAGCCTCCTGAGCCGTTTTGTATCTGAGCTACCACTTCGTCGACTGAGTAGAACCCCGACTGGATGCGTCGGAGTTCGTTAATCAGCCAGAACTTAGCGTCATCCCAGTTGTCAGGCGCTGCGTCTAACGAGCGGTATACCTCAATACTCGGATTGTTATTCCGCAATAGGTCCTTATCTGCCATGTTATCGTCCTGCCACTTCGTTGGCGTCTATGTCGCCTCCGGTGAAGGCTAATTGAACGGAATCAGTCAGGTCATACCGGGTAGACAGGTAGCGTCCGCTGGTCCTGTAGTCCACCTTGTAGGCCCCGCCTGAGGCTCTGTCTTCTAGCTTGACGGTTACTGGTGGCTTCCACTCAGGCTCATCCATGAGGTTGTTCGACCAGCCGACGTAGAAGTCGATGGTGTTCTCACGGTTGGCATCAATGAAGCGCATGTCTGACTGCATGTGGAACACGAACTGCTTGATCTGCTTGATCTTGTTGGTAGTCCAAGCCGGGTTCATGTCGTCCAAGTCCATCTGCGTACGCTCCACGAAGAATGACTTCAGGGAGTTCTGACGGTTGTCCACTTGGTCTGCTTGATATACGTCACCATTGGAAACCTGCATGACTTCCTTGGAGTTAGACGAGCCGTACGTGTCAGACCAGCGGTTCCCGGTGCCTGTCTTGGCGTTTTCCCAAGTCTGAGCCTTCACAGCCCCATCCTTGTAGTCTTCCCACCTAGCCTGCCATCCGGGCGTAAACCCATAGGTCTCATACTTGATGTCGTACAGCTTGTAGCCGTCTACGTCGTTGCCTATCTCGATCAGTGTGTCCTTCCACGTGAAGTTATTGTCATCGTAGTTGAACACCAAGCCGTGCCGCGTAGCGGTCGCCTCGGCTGACAGGGAGATAGCTAGGGCTACGTCAGACGTAACTCCTATGTTGTCCGCAGTGTCTACCACGGTGGCAGTCACTAGGGCGTAGCTATTAGTAGTAGAGGCCACCAGCGTGTCGAAGGTAGGACTGGTCGCGCCTTCAACGGCCACGCCGTCCACGAACCACTGGTACTCAGCCGAGATTTGCGTCCCGCCTAGGATAGCCTGAGCGTCCTCTACAGTAGCAGCGTCCACTATATAGATGTCGCTAGTCTCGTTAGCCCCTGAGTTATAGTGCTCCACTCGGAGGTCTTGTGAGAGGCCGTTAGTAGCGGTAGATGTCTGTACTATCTGACTAGCCACGAAGTACGTTATAGTGTTGTCAGAAGCTACGTGGATCGCCACTTGAACGGGATCGCCGCCCCCAGCGGTCTGTCTAAGAACGCCTGTACGGGTTCTAGTGCCTTGGTGCTCGACGGTCCAGTCGTCGTAGCCGCCGTAGTGCATTATGCGGTAGCCTGTGTTGGCACCCAAACCCCACCAAACCCCGGTGTCCCCCGCGTTTATCGGTGTATTTATGGTAACGTCAAATACAACCAGCTTACCAGAGCGACTGGCAGCACTTTCATAGATTGTCGTTGCGGTTGTAGTTCCGCTATAGTCTGGGGGGTTTTGGTCATACGTACCGTCCGGCGGCTGGAAGATGCCTACGGTGAAGCTGTGAGTAGACCCCACGGCTACCGAGGAGTCTACCGGCTGTGTTGTGATAGTTGCTGCCATTATGGTATCCTTTCGCAATAGGTTGGCGGTATGTAGTCTTGCCAGCTACGTTGTATTGCCGTGCGTATCTCTGTGAGGCGTTTGTACTTGTTTTCTTCGGTTTCGTTAGTAACCAAGTCACCTACCCACAGGACGTTAGCTCCTTGCAGTATGTTGGGATAAAGCCCTCCAGAGGAAGCCATTTCAAGATCGCCGAGATCAAGCCCTATCTGTATTCCCTTAAAGTTCTTTCTAGGAATCATACTAACACCGCCGGAGCGTACTTCTATGTCAATTAGCTGAACCAACACGTACCTAGGATTGCCAAACTCATCGGGCGATATACCCTCCTGATACCACTGGTGGTAATAAAAATGCTCAAAGTCTACAACCCCTGTGGCCGCCTCTATGTCCGTCAGGCTCCGTGTCCTAACCCAAGGTAAATGCGGATAGTTAATCGTCATCGTGTTGTTGATTCTGTCGATATTGGCC
>Ga0181567_10001299_pt1 | contig 18886 bp, 24 predicted proteins | sample 101ome_14_FD_133761 | JGI IMG/M metagenome (GOLD analysis project Ga0181567, IMG submission 133761) | Coastal salt marsh microbial communities from the Groves Creek Marsh, Skidaway Island, Georgia - 101403AT metaG (megahit assembly) | ecosystem: Environmental > Aquatic > Marine > Intertidal...
CGTCGTGGCGCTGACCACGGAACCCACGTCCGTGCGCGTCTGGGTGACCAACATGGGGCGCTACAGGTTTCGCGAGGAGGATGCGTGGGTCACCGTTCCGCCCGAGGTGCAGTACAAGGGAATCGGGGTGGGTGGGAAATATGTCAGGTTCCACCACTGCGTCGCGCTCGCGTTCAATGACGAGGCCAAAGTCGCCCCGGACGTGCGCCCGGCGCTCATCGCGTGCAAGTGTATCCAAGACGTCCAGGCGGCGGTCAAGGCGAAGAAGTTCGATATCGACCACCTCGCGCACGGATCGATGTGTACGCACTGGCTCGAGTCGCTTCAGATCATTTCCAGGTCGGCGCACGCGAAGAAGACGGGCTCGCTCACCAAGTCAAAGGCGAATACCAAAACCACTTCGATCCTCATGGTTCCTGAGCGCAAGGGGTTGAAGGCCGAGGCCGAGGCAGCGGAGGGCGGCGGGTGGAACGCACGAGAGTGCGCGCGCAGGGTGTGGGGAGCTGCGGTTGTGGGCGCAAACGCGACGCCAAAACAGCTCTTCGATTCAAAGAAATTGGCGAAAATTGGGTGCCACCTTTCTACGAAGGCGAAGAAGGTGGATAAGCGCGGTGAGACGACGTTTACCTACGTCCCCAAGGCCGAAGGGTGCTCCGAAGTCAAGTTCACGATCGTTCGTGGGAGGATGGTCGTTGCCGAGAAGGATATCGAGCGCGGAAAGTTCAAGGGATACGAGTGGGAAGTGTGCGGCGCGAAGGGTTTGGTGAAAATCGCGACTGGGTGGACCAAAGGCAGCGTAGACCAAGTGAATGGACGCCACTACATCCAACTCCCCAACAGCGGGAAGATCATTCTCGCGCACCCGATCATCGCCGCCGTCTGCCACCCGCGCGAGTACGCCGCGGCCGCCGCCACCGCCGCCGCCGAGGGAAAGGTGCTGCTCGTGCGCCACCTGAACGGCGATCACACCGACAACCGCGCGTGCAACCTCAAATGGAGCGTCGGGGGTTCCGAGAACAACCAGGATCGATACGAGCACGCGCGCGCGCGCGACGCGGCGGCGGGCGTGCAGCAGCGCGTGGTTTCGTTCTACCCGTACTGCATGGGCGTCGTGTAGATGGTTGTCGATGTCATTAATAAAAACAAATGAGGCTTAAATTTTGTGTGCATGAGTTAGTAGCATGACATTCGGTAGTAAATCACTAATTCCCAAACGCTTCCTCAAGAAGGAAAAGAAAAAGAAGCGCCGCAAGCGCAGCCGCAAGCGCAGTCGTAGCCGCAGCCGCAGGCGCAAGCGCAGCCGCAGCCGGCCCGCTAGCCGGACCGGCAGTCAATTTCGCGTCATTTCGCGACGCAAGACAACCACTCCCAAGCGGTTTCGCAATATGGACCGCCGGATCCCCCAGCCAACCGGCGGCGCGTTCCGCCTGGCCGTCTCGGGCTCATCCGGATCGGGCAAGACAGTTTTGTTGCTTTCTCTGCTGAATGAATACATCAAATACTACGATCAAATCGCCGTGATGACGCCTGCAACTCGGCAATTCACAAAGCACTTGCGCATGCGTCCGACGGATTACGTCGGGCCGTTCGACCAACAGAAAATGAAGAAAATGTACGACGCACATCTCACCAGAAATCGACACAGGGGCAAGACGGGCTACTTGCTTTTCGTGCTTGATGATGTGGTGTTGCGTCTGAAAAAATCTAAAGCATTTTCCGAAATGTTAATTAACGGCAGGAAACATGGCGTCTCGTTCATTGTAACCACGCAGCGGTTTGTTGAGCTCTCGGATCTGACAAAGGAAAACATATCAAACGCAGCACTTTTCACCGGCGGCGAGAGAGCGCTCACAAACGTCGGGGCCTACATGAATATTCCAGCTAAAAAGCTCATCAAACTATTTGGAAAATACGTTGCCCCTAAGCGCTATGCGTTCTTGCACATCAAATCAGCGCCCGCCGAAATCTATCTCAAGTTTTCAAATAAGAAGCTGTACCCGCGGCGCAGCCGCAGCCGAAGGAGGCGAAAACGCAGCCGCAGCCGCAGCCGAAGGAGGCGCTAATTATCCCCCTAACACACGCCTCCTGGCTTTCTTGAGATTGCTAATCGCATCTTTTAGTTTCGGGTATTGATCCCTTAAATAAAAAAGGGTTAGTTTTATACTTTTACCTTTCTGCAACCTGCTAATTTCTCCCCGGAGCCAGTCATCTATATTCTCCCCAACACCGTGGCGACGAGCCAATTTTCGAGCGCCAAACGCGATCCCGAACCCGCCACCCAGGGCGAGAGGTAGGCCCAGACCCAGAGCTACGGCCGGCGAGCGCCGCATGGAGGCCCTATCTATTTCATCCCTCACTACCGGGCGACTTCCGTATATTCCTTCAATCGACTTCATCTCTGCGTCATATCCATCTTTGATGGCCTTAGTTATGTACACACCAAATTTATTCACTCGCTCCGTTTCGCGATTCAATCTCTTCACCAGGTAGTTCACTAACTCAACTTCCATAAGCTTTTTAAAGCCTTCTCGAAGGTTCTTTTCTTCATCGAGAAACTTTTTCAAATCGTCTCTGAATTTCTCTAGATCCTCTTTATTCATTTGATCAACCTTCGTTTGCATTTTATTTGCCCTTTTCACCTCTGATTTTGACAGCGTCTGCCCCGCGAGCGCCAGCTGCGACGCTCCGGTCAAAAATAGCGCGCTAAGCATCGTTTTTATAATTCCAACCAATATAAAATGTTGCCACCCAGCAATAGTAGGATGAGCGTCGAGCACAAAGAAATCTTAGCGGAACTGGCCATGATTCGCGCGCAGTTGGAAGAAATCAAGCGCAGCTGCGCGAAAATGGGCGAGCACGTGGATTTCGTGGACGACGTCTACGTCCGCGTGCGTGCACCCTTCATGTGGCTCATGAAGAAAATTAGCTGCGTGTCTGGAATCGGAGGCAGCGCGATAGCTCTTGACGAGTTCAAGAAGCTTAAGGAGTCATAAAAAACTGTTGCGAAAGTGCAAAGAAATAGACATGCACCTGCGCAAATGGTGGCGCGTCGTCGTGCGCGGCTCCGAGGTCCGGCGCATCCCCTCCCCCCCTCCTTCGCAGCCGCGGAACCCCGCGATGGAGCCAGTGGGTGAGCCGCGGCTGTTCCCGCCCGAATACTACAAGCTGCCGAAACCGGTGCCGCCGCCGCCGCTGCTGCCGAGGGACCGGTGCCGGTTTTAGATTTTGTTTGCTCTAGTTAAAACAATGGTCAGCGCATGGCTCCTGCTCGTGCTGCTAGCGGCGCACACCGCCATCACCAAGTTTATCGAGGTGCTCATGCACATCAACTTTCCCAAACTCAAGCCGCGCGCGTCGGCGTGGTTGCTCATGTTCATATTGACCATGAGTATAATATTGATAGTCGATCCGAACTTTCTCAAGCGCGAGACTAGAGAGGAGTTCGGCGACGAAGATGAAAAGGAATCAATGATACTTTAAGTCAACTCCTACTAAACCTCACGCCCTCGAACTCCAGCCCGCCCGCGTCCACGCGCGCGCGCCCGCACGTTTCTGGGTTTCCCGAGTCCAAGCAAAACCGGAACGCCTGTCCGACCAAACCGATTGCGGTGCTGCCGCCGGTGCCGATCCGCGCCTCTGGTCCGCCATGCCTCATCGATTCAAGGCGCACCGCGCCGCCCTCATCGGTCGCGCGCACGCTGTACTGCGCGTACCGCCCGGAGCCGCTGTAAACTCCCTCCCATTCATTGTCCGAGTCGTCCCGCAATGCCTCCTCCAGACGCTGCAGCCTCCGCTGCGACCCGCTCAGCGCGCTCAACTCCGCTCTCAAGCGGTTGCGCTTGCGAATCAGGTGCGCGATGCCGTCCTGCCGCCGCTTGCACTGTTCCATGGCTGAAGCGCAGCGCGTGGCCACCGCTTGCATTTTGCTCAGGCGGCTGCACTGTTGCGACTGCTCGCGCCGCGCCGTACCGTGCACTACTCTCGAATTGCTGTGGCGCTGCTTTGCTTCATCTAGCGAGGCCAATGCCTGCGCCAATGCCGTGTTCAACACGTTCTGCTCTCGTCGCTGCATCTTTTTATTCAAGTAAATATTAATATTTGTTAGAGTAAATGTCGCTACAGCAAACGGTAGACGCGGTTTACGCTCGCTCGCGTGCAAAAGTTGACAGCTATATGAACCGGAGCAACCGCATGGACGTGGAAACGTCTCGCCTCACAGAAATGAGCGCGCGATGCAGCAGCGAGGCCAAGGGCCTGGAGCCGCTGGTGACCAAATGTTTAGCCAACTACGACCAGGGTCGAGACAAGTATCGATGTGAATCGAGCGAGAGCCGCGCCAGCGTGGAGCGAGAAATAGTTGAACTCAAGCAGGCCATCGCTGCGCGTGGCGCCGTGGCCGTTCCGAGGCGCAGCGGCTGGGGGGCCGTGCGCGGTGGCGGCGCGGGTGGCTATCGAAAGCCTTTTATGACCGACGGAGCGTGCTCGAGCCGGCAATTGCGGTGCCAATGGAATGGCGTCGGCACGCCGCAGAGACTGGGCGCGCAGATCGACATGAGCTATTTGGACCAAGGGGATGTCTATTTAATTTGCGAGGCCCAACGTAACGGCGAGCGCGTGATTTTTGCTCCGCCCAAGCGCATGAGCCGCACCAAGAACGACAACCGCGACGCGAGGGTAATCGATTGGAACCAGGCATTTAGTATGTATGGAAATAGCAAAATCTACAAATCGCTTATCAGCGGACCATGCGACATCTAACGATAGAGGTAGTAGTTGGCCAGCGCCGAATAGATTTGGTTGTGAAGCCCGACGCTCACTCCCTCACGAAGATATAATTTCTCAGAGATCTGGTGGTCAATCGGGATGACTCGGTCAACAACGGAGTGGATCTTGGCGTAGTCTTTGTTTTTAGTGCGCAAAAACTGAGAGACGAAGCGCAGAGTCAGATCGGCCACGACCTGTTCACGCGGAACAGACTTATCGCTCATTGTTTTGGCTGGGCTCACTGAAATTCTAAAGTTGCCTCGCATACAGTTCTAGTAGATACACCTAACACACACATAAAACCATTTTTACCCCCACCTCTTGAATCAACTGATAAACAAGAGGACCCACTCTCAAAAATCAAAATGCTCCTGTTCGGCGGGTTTACCCTATCGTCGGAGCGCTGCACACGCCGCCGCGCGGTGCTTCGGGTCGCCAGCCAGCTGGTGCTCGAGCGAGAGCGCGGGACGCACGCCGCCATCCTGACCGGCGACGCGCCGTCATGGCTCGACGACGCCGACGCCATGCTGGAACAGGTGTACGGACAGAGTCCCTTCACACACAAGAACGTCAAGGGGGTTCTGCAGACGTTCCGCGAGATTTTCGGAGTGCACCCGCTGGAGAACTCGCCGTCGTCGCGGGGCGACCTGCGGGCCCTGCGTGCGCGAGAGTTGGTGCTGGAGGAATTTTTGGAGAAGCTCAGCTCCGTGGAGAATACCGATATTAACGAGCTGCCCGGGCGCGACCTTCTCGATAGGCTGTACGCACGAATCGTGTGCAGCGACACCATGCTTCCGGTGCGCCGCATGGTTTTGACGATTTTGGTGGGCGTGAAAAAGAAGATACGGTCGGCGCTCATCGTGCTCTCAAAAGACACGGCTCTATTGGTGGAGGCGGTTAACTACCGCAAAAAGGCCGAGAATATGGCGGGCTACATCGACACGCTCACCAGCATGGTGCCAATGGGCGGCAAACAAGCACGCGACACGTGCGTTGATGTGCCGATTCCGGCCGGCATGAGCCCGGACCTAAGGCGGTGCTTTAGCTTAGACACGCAACTAGATGAACTTAACATCACTCACGAGTAACTTTATTGATAACAAGCTATTTTTAGTGTAAGCCACGTTGTATTGATATCCCCCCCCCGCAGACCGAGTTGGTGGGGTCCCGGGGTCAAAATCGATTTTTAGGCAGACTGCCGAGGCGACGCTGATAACACAATCCACTGTCTGGTCAAATTCCCAATCAGCCTATACTGAGCCATCCCCCGCTTTAAAAAAATTTTAGAAAGCATGTCTAAGCGCGCCGCACCCGAGCCCCAAGAACCAACCCCGAAGCGCGAGAAGCTCGACGAAACCGTCGCGACCGATGAGGAGCCCGCCTCGCCCTCCGAAGTCAAGGGGGAGCCCGCCTCGCCCTCGTCACCCCAGATCCCGCTCGACACCGGGTTGGAATTACTTTTTGGCAAGGCGAAATACGCCTTCGACCCAACCAACCTCATCGTAGGCACGCCTCGTCAATTGAGAAATTCCAAGAAGGCCGATATCAGCTACCGCCTAACGCTAGCCAACGGCACCACCAAGGACGTCTCCCCCGTCATCCTGCAGACGCCCGTGCTCAAGACCACCTTCGGCTTTAGTACCTATAGGCATGTAGGCGGCGACCGCATCAAGCTGTCCCTGGACGCCCGCTTCTCGGACCCCGATTCGGCGGTGCTCGCCACTCTGCGTGCCACGGACGCCCACCTCGTCAAGGTCATCAAGAGCCGCCTCGATGAATTTGTCTCGGCCAAGAAGCGCAGCCCGGAAATGGTCAATCTGATGTACAACGACCTTGTCCGCTCCAACGAAAAGGACGGCGTGGTGTACGACCCGTCGGTTTCCTTCAAGATCGCCTCCAGCGAAGAGGGCGGCCTCGTGCAGGCGCGCATCAAGGTCTTCACCGCCGATAGCACCAGCGGCTCCTTTCAAGAGATCGAGGTGGGTGAAATCGGCAAGGGCGCGACCTACCGCGGCGTGGTGTCAGTTGAGGGAATTTATGTCACCCCGCAGTCGCTCACCCCGAAGCTACGCATCGACCAGGCTCAGAAGCTCAGCGACGGCACCGCCACCGGCTTCGCGTTCGTGGACGGGCCCACCACCGTGGTCAACGCGTAGATTTACTTTTATCGTTGCCCGGCAGGCTAGCGTAAACCCGTTCTATGTAGGCGTCAACTTCGCTGTCAGTAGATCCTGGTGGCGTTAGAACCTTTATCTGCTCGTGTGTCTCTCTCCCTCCTCGGAAGCAGATGCTTAATAGAGCCCCCATTGTTCGCTTTACAAATGATTTACAATTTATTTGTGCCTACTTTGACTTCTTGTCATACTTACTATTGAGCGTCTCTTTCAGCGGGAAGTATTCATGCGGCATGCCGTTGTCAGTCACCAGTGAACCCATGATCGCCTTGCCGGCGCTTTCCTTGGTTCGGCGATCGCACGAAACGCCCTTGTCGTCCTGATTCCGGAAGAAATGCTTGAACCACCCCTTGAGCTTCGCCGGATCCTTCTCTTTCATTAGACACTCTTTTGATGCAGGGCAATTAGAGGAGGTGTTTCGGCTCCACGAATGAAACGGGTGGACACCCGTGATCATCATGACGATCAGATGAGTCAACTCAAGCGAAATCATCACAACCCCCGTCGCCCCGATCCCAAACAATGCGCGCGCAGTCGCGACGTTGGCCATGCCCAGAAGCACGTGGCTGAGCGAGCTTGCGAAGATCATGCCTCTGTCTTCATCCAGGGAGCCGTCCGTGCACTCTACGAACAGGCGACCCGAGTAGAAGACCGCGAAGCAGGTGAGCGCCGCCAGCAGCAGAAGCGGCAGGCTCGTGTCGGCACTGGTGATCTGCGCCCACATGGCAAGCGCGACCGCGCCAGCAAAGATAAAGAAGAGCACGATGGTTCCGGGCTGGTCGCCTTTGCAGTTATCCTCAGTAGACTTGAAGGCGGAGCCGAGCGCGACCAGGCCGGCTAGGAAATAGAGCATGACCGAGAAGAGGCCGGTTCTGCCTTCATATGCAGTTGTCGCCCTCTTGCGAGCCACCGCAAAACGACTCGATAGTTTTCTGTATCCACTACCATCCCCTACGAGTCCCAACAGTCGTCCGTGTTTTTCATCATCCCCTGAATCATCGAGTTGCTCGCGGTTCGAGGAATCCCCGCCGGGCATCCCGCCTACATTCTCATCAGTCTCCCCAGACATGTTTCTTTTTATTTAGCAAATAGTTTTATTAATTTTCCGCAGCCTGCATGAGTGTGGCGCGCTTGCGGAACTTCTCTGGTAGACTCTGGCAGCCCTTGCCATAGACGTAGCGACACACGCGCAGGTTGTTCTCGCCGAGCGGCAGGCGCGGGTCCTCTGCCACCTGCTCGCAGGCATTCTTGTTGTTTTCGACCAGAAACCCGCTGCATCGATCGACGGGCTCCGCGGCGGAGGCCTCGACGGGCGTGGCGGTGGGCACTGCGCCGCCTGACGAGGTAACCTTGAAGCAGACCTTGGCGCGGCGGCGGCTGCGGCGCTTTTGGGCTCTCATTGGATTTCGCGACCTTCGACGGCGCCTCGACGCACCCTTTTTGGCTTTCTTACACATCGAACACCCTTTCCCACCACACATGCAGATTCCATAGCGCACACACTTTTTCCCCAACTGCAAAATACACATGCGTTTCGGGCGGAGGCGACTGCGGCGGCTGCGCGACCGGCGGCGGCTGCGCGACCGGCGGCGACTGCGGCGGCTGCGCGACCGGCTGCGCGACCGGCTGCGGCGGCGCCGGCGGCTGCGGCGGCGCCGGCGTGATTGACGGTTGTGAGTAGGCATTCTCTTTACTAATTATAACATTAATTCTCACGACTCCTTGCTAGGCATACTAGCGACCTAGTTCGTAGATGAATACAAAGTAAGATGGAACGCACCGCGTCGCGATCGTCCTCACGTGGCGATACGAGTACAACGGCCACGCCTGCTTCCAATTGGCCGCGAACTCGCGCATGATCTGGTCCTCGGTGGCGCGGTCGTTGCGGCGGCACACAGCGAACGAAAACACGCAGCGATCCGTGGCGGCGCGCAGTGCGTTGAAGATGGTCTCGCGGCCCTTGCGCCACGTGGCGCACAGGTCGACGTAGATCAGGTCGTAGACGCCGTCGCTGCGGTCGATGAAGTCGTCCAGGTCCTCCTCGTGCACCGTGGCGTCGCGGTGACGGCGGCGGATCGACGCGGCCGCCCCGGGCTGCTTGGTCACCGCGGTGATGTTGGCCGCGCGGAGACCGCCGAATTGCGTCAGCACCGTGGTGGTTCCTGCGCGGGCGCCGTCGAGAACCAGCGCGTTCAGGTTGTCGGGGTCGCCCAGGTGCACCAGCGCGTGGGTGGCGATGGCCACGTTGGCGGCCTGCTTCCACTCGACGCGCGCGAAGCGGTCGCGAAAGCCGACGGGCCGACGCACCAGCTTCGGCTGGAGCGGCTCGGGGCGAGAGCGACGGCCGCGACGACCGCGACGGCCGCGCAGACGCAGGGCGGCGGGCGCGGGGGTATTGAAATTTTTAATTTTATAGAGTAATAGGATGCCCATTGTTACGATTTTTGACACGCCTCCGGGATCGAGTTTGCGGCGAAGGTGGGTCGGGGGGCAAAATTGAATTTTATTTTGAAAACATGACACACTAAGAGCTCAATCCACTAGCTGCGCCACCATCGCGCGTGCCGACAGCAGCCTGAACTCGGTCGTTTCAACCGCCTTCTCGCGCTTAGCCACCGCTGCCACCCTGGTCTCCGCCGCCGCCAGCTGCTCGCGCAGCTCCTTGATCGTCCTGTCTCGTGCCGCCACCACCAGCTCCAGCTCTCGCGCGCGCTTGCAGTGCACCCGCGCGTCGCGCCGCAGCTTCGCCGCCTCGGCCTTGGCCTTGGCGTCGTCCCGTTTCCCGCGGGAGGACGCGGCCTTTTTGCTGGACTTCTTTGGGGTCGGCGCCGGAAGCGAAACAGGGGGGGTGCGCGGACTGGGTGTGGTGGGGGTCGACAGCCGGCGGGCCTTAATCTGCGCCTTAAGGGCCGACACGCGCTGGTGCAAACCGTGAATCACCCGACCTTGGCGCCGGATTTCCACGCGGGAAGAGTTCTGCTCCTTGTTCAGAATCGTGCGCATCCGCTCGTCGTACCGGCGGCGCTCCTCTCGCCGAACCTCGTCGCGGGTCTTTACGAAATAGGCCCGCAAGTGGTCATCGAGCTCATCCTTTGAAATTTTTTTTCCGTCCGCCAACCCGCGCTTGTACTCGGCCTGGCACGCTCGGTCCAGCACCCGCTGGAGGTGCTCGATTTGGTCGTTATACTTCGATCTGAGCTCGGCCAAGCTGGTGGCGTAGCGCTCTTTCGCCTCGGCCTTAGCTAGGGTGGCCAAGTGGCGGCGGACTGCGGGATCAGACATAAACACTTCGACTGCGGTGGGCGCTTTCTTCTTCTTCTTCTTCTTGGTCTTCTTCGCGCCATCTTCGTCGTCCGAGTCATCGTCCGAGTCACAGCACTTCGAGATTACGCGCACTACGTGCGAATGCGTGGGAATGGTGCCCTGCGGAATCGCAAAGAACTCGGCAAACTGCTTTGCATAGGCCTCCACAAATCGTGAATACTGATCCAGCACCGCATTCTGTTCGGCTGCCGATTCCTTGCGCAGATCATCGCGAATTCCGGCTTCGAGGGGCACCTGGATGTATGCGCGCGCGGTCTGGATGTATGCGCGCGCGGTCTGGATGTATGCGCGCGCGGTCTGGATGTATGCGCGCGCGGTCTGGATATAAACAACCTCCCAGTCAAACACCCAGGAGTCGAAGTGCTTGAACGCGTCTCGCGCGGTAACCACGCGGAAATTCCCCGGGGATTCATCGCGGGTGTCTCCATTCAGACATCGCATGAAAACGGGGGGCCACGTATTGCGTATGCCTCGCGGCTGGTATCGTCTGAAGAACTCGCACGCCATGGCGAAAGTGGCAATAATTTCGCTCTTGGTTGTGGGGAGGTCTTTCGTTTTGAAGGGGACCGCGCTCAAATCATTCAGTCTCTTGACTTCTGCATCACTCCTCTCCTCTTCAGTGTCATTGGGTGGAGCCGTAGCGGGAGGTGGCGGCTTCACGCCTCCGGTCTTCGCCACCACTAGGACCTTTTTCTTTATGGTGCAACAACGCTTGCCCATGCTGTGGGAATTTGGATAGACAGTAGTAACTACTCCATCCAAAGTAAGAGGGTTGTATGAAACTGGGGTCAAAATCCATTTTTAATGGGACGATTTTCGGTGCCTTTCACGTCGCTCAATGAAACAACAAGGGCCTTCCTGAGCGCAAAGATTTCGTTCTCTTGTTTCTTGTTTCTTATCCTAAGCTCCCGAATCTCTCTTTTTAGGATGAACATTTGATGCTTTTGCGTCTTGTGGTGCGCTTTGAGATTCTTGTAGAGCCTCCCATTACACTCGCAGCGACGCGACACGCTAATGGCTTTCATGACGACATCAGAATAGAAAAATCATTATCGATAAAAGCTCGTGTCTTAATTTGCTCCTAAATTAGTGTGTTGGTTAAATAAAGCATGGACAACGAAAACGAGCCCGATGTAGTGTCGGTTCAGCTAAATCCCGCCATATTAGAGAACACGCGCCAGCGTCTGTACCTATCACTGGAGACTGTATTATCGAACGTTTTATATCATTTCTTCGCTCGCATGTACTTAAAAGCTGCAGAGGACGCGGCCGCACAACCCGACCAACTCAACAAATTCAATGTGCTAATCGACAGATTAGACAAAATACCTCATTGGGGCGAGAAAATAATAGAAGCGACCGTCACTTCTTTGCGCAACTGGGCAGAAACAGAATATAAATTTTTTAACTTGAAAAAGATTTTGAAGAAGTTGCTATCCACACAGCTGTGTCAATCCGCGGCCATGAGTGGAAAGGCGTGCAACTCACGAATACAACTAAACCAGGAACACGTAGACGAGTTTCTATTTTGTCTTCTCAAGTTAGCTGCCCCCCACATATCAAACATGCCGCAACTCCTCGCCCCAGACCGAGGAGAGTCGTATCTGAGGAGAGAAGAGGGCCTGATGCTCATATTGAACCGAGCAATCAAACAAAGCCTCTCAATTTTCGTAGAAACATTTATGTATCGGATTGAGGAAGGTTCCGTAGACAATCCGTTCGTAGATTTGCCCAAAGAAGCGGTCCACGGAGACTCCAAAGAGGCCGTGGCGTTTAAAGAAGTCGGCGAGCCCGGCGCCGGGAGCGGGGGCGAGAGCATGGTCGGCCGCTTAATCGAGGCCGAGGACGGCGGCGAGGAGGACTTCGCGGCGGGTATGGGGGCGGCGGGCGAGGAGGACGGAGAGGAGGGAGAGGAGGAAGAAGAGGAGGCTGGCACCGCTCCCAGTATGGAGTTCGATGAAAATCCCAGCGAGGACCCGAGACAGCAAGGGAAGGAGCTCAGCTCCAGCGATAACCGGCCGTGGTCCCTGGACGAGAAGAAGCGCGGCACGTACTCAGACGACGATATGCGTGATGATGAGCGCCGCAACCCACGCCGTCTCAGTTTCAATGAAAAAGTGGAGGTGCAGGAATTTCGAAAAGAGGCACCACCCTCGATTCTCAAAAGAAATAGCCCATCGAGAATTTATAAGACAAAGTTTGACCCCGACGTCTAACTACTATTGCGCCTAGCCTCCAGCAGCGCCTCCGTCACTGAACTTTCCGTCTTTATTTCATACAACGGCAGCACCGGCTGGCAGTCCACGTCGGTGCGAGATCTGAATCGAACGGAAAACGAGTGCTCGCACATGTCGTACTCCACCTCGAATTTCTCGTCGAGGTTATCGGAAACAGCCTTCACACTCTTGGTGACCGTCTCGTGTGTGCGCATGCGCTCGTTCAGCAGGGCTCGGTATGTCGCCGGGCCTACAACACCCTTAAGCGTCAGCAGGTACGAGATAGATAGGCTCAGCGCATCGTGGTTCCCCGTATCCGCGAAGTTCTCAAACTGACGCGAAAACTCCGCGCGCAGACCCACGTTCAAAATATTGCGCCATATCTTTAGGAATTCTGTCGTGAGCTTCGTTTTCCGCTTGCCGCACACTCGCTGGAGTTGCAGGAGGTGTCGGTGATTCATGGGCTCGCGAGTCATTGGATCCTGCATCTTGCCCCGGTGGTTGATGTAGGCGTTCATCGCCGCGGCGCTGTATATCAGAGTCTTTCCCGATTTTGTCACAAACTCGAAGCGGTCATTGTCAGCCACCGGTATGCGCGCGATAGGGCAAACAGGTTGATCTGTGTTCATTTTGTTCTTAAAATACATTTAATTTTTGAGTATATTTGGCATGCCCATGCCGGCCCCGCCATGCATCTGCCTCGCCATCGTCTTGTCCTGGAGACTCTCCTTCTTGATGCGATTTTTAAAGTGCTGAGCCAACACGGGGTCCAGCGGCGGGTTCTCTATCTGCGCAATCTCCTTCTTGCGGAACTCCTCGAACTTCTCTCGGAGATTCACGGCGGCCTTCTCGTCGTCGTCCAAAGACGCCAGCAGCTCGCGCGCGCTCTCACTCACCAGCTGCAGGTACCGCCCGTATGCGGTTGTGGGGGAGGTACCCCGGCTATCCTTGACGCGCTTGCGCAGCCGCTCCAGCTCGGAGTTGTTCTTCGTGATCTCTAGACCCACTGCTTTCTTCAGGGCCTCGTTCACGTGCACCTCCTTCTCGACTTCGTTAATGGGGAACCGCAACCAGGAGCGGGTGTCAGCCACGACGCAGGTAGTTTTATAACCTTGTTCCATCGCGGCCTTTCCGACGTTTTCAGCCAGCTTGCGGTGCGGGAACAGGCCGTGGATTTTAACGAAGCACCCAGAGCCCTTTGCCTCCTCGTAGCAGCTCAGCAGCGCCCAGCGATCGGGGTTGGAGAAGCCCGGGAACGGCTGGTATATGACCTCGTCGGTGGTCAGGTTCTCGTCGCTGGTGTTAAACATTTGTGCACCCGGCATCTTGAACTCATCCTTCGATTCCTTACCCTCGTGCACTACCTGCAGCAAGCTCATGGTTTTACCTCTGGTTACAAATTTTAAAGTCCAAATTAAGACGTTCAAATCCCGAAACGAAAAATTCAACGGTAAAAACAAAGAGATGCTCTCGAAGCGAGACTGCCTTCTTATGCTCCTAGGTGTAGGCATCGTGGCGGTGGTAGTGCTCTACTACAAACCGGTTCCCGTCTTTAACTGCAAGCAGACCGAGATGGAGCTCGCCATCCTGAACGAGATCCTCGCGGACAACAAGGAAGTACCCACCGACTTTGATAGCGTCACTCAGGCCAAGCTCGCGTGGGTTCTCAAGGGGTGTTATCTAAGTGAAATGTTATCTTTTCAATCCAGCGCCTCCGCGTACCAGGTCGACCTGCAATCGATCGAGAATGGTCACTACGGGTTTTACGATAACACCATGTTCGTCTTCCTCAGAAGATCCAAAACCGTGCAGGACTTCTACCAAGACGCGCTCACCTGGAGACGGGAGCACGCGGTCGGTAAAGTGTACGCCGGCTGCGACAACGTGGCCCGCCGCGTCCTATCGCAAGTGCGTGTGGCGATCGAGACCCGTCGGCCCGTGCACATCGTGATAACCGGAATCAGCCTGGGTGCGTCGGTCGGCGCCATCGTGGCGAGTCAATTGGCGGACGAGTTCCAAGTCTCGCTAATCACGTTCAATTCATACGTCATTGGCGACAAACAATTCAGAGACTACACGCAGAGCAAGCTGCGCGCTGCATATTACGTCCGCAACATCAACGACCACGCATGCTGCCGCATTGACAGCAGAATCGGAATCCCGATTCTGTTCGACAAGGTAGCCGAATCCAGAAGCGACCTGCATTGCCGCATCGCCTCGCTGCTTCTATCCATGTCCAAGACGGAGGTCATAACGGACAGGTCATTCTATTTCTCGGACGAGTGTGCCAGCAGCGTCGAGGTGTGTCTCGATAAGGTCGCGGAGGAGGAGGAGGAGGAGGCGGCGGAGCCGGGGAAGGAGGGGGGGGAGGAGCCCGGGGAGGAGCCCGGGGAGGAGCCGATGTCGCCACTCAACCTATCAAGCACCTGCGAGCTACCATGAGATCCACACAGAACTCGTGATCCGAACGAAAGAAGTTGTTGCGCAGATCTTCGTGAATGTTGAGCTCATAACGACGACACGTGTAGTAGAAGCCGTCGCCTCCAGGAGCATCCGCGGGGTGGTGTCGGTTAAACGTGATCGCGTGCGGAGCCACCTTCGAAATCATTGTCAACCTTCGCGGAACGCGTTTCCCAAGATCGAAGAAGAACCGGATGTGAACAGGATAGAACGAGGCGTAGCTAGGGTCGAGAGAAGCAGCAACGCGTACCTCGCCGAGCGGAGCGTAGTCCGAAATCAGGTCGACCACGTCGTCGCAGCTACTCGAGAGCACGCGCCGAATTTCCTGGTGGAGAAATCCTAGCTTCAGAATCGAAAGCCCAGTGGCGACCCTGTAGGGGGAGTGCGACCACCAGAAGCGGTTGTCCTTCGTGGGGTCTACTAATATGTTGGTCCCGGGGTAGCGTTCTAACTCCTTCCACTCCTCGACATCGAGGATGTCCATCGACCCCGAATTGAAAACAGCTCGCGCATCAACGCTTCGGCTCCTCCCCTGAAACTTCTCGCCAAACAGCTCTAGTTCTTTGGAGTAGCGCGCTTCATCGTCCTTCGCCAGCTGTTTGCAAATCGGGAGGGACTTTTTGAGATCCTCCAGTCGAATTCGTTTCGCATTCACTTCACCTTCCAGAATTGTTATCCACCTCTTTCGATCTTTGATCCGACATCGGCTCTCCTTGGCCTGCTTCTGCTTCTTGTGGAGGCGCCTCGCTGCAGCCTGCATCGTTTCTGTCTAAAATCGAGAATATAATTTTAGCAGGTTTAGGTGTAATCTCCAATATGGTGACCTGGAATTTGTCTAACGTCATCAAAGTGTATGGAGAGAGGCTTCTTCTTATTGTCAACGACGAGGAAAAGAAGCACGGGCCCGGGGCTCTCGTTCTCTCCATAAAGAAGGGGCTCGATGTAGCGCACGTGTCTCAGAAGACCTTCCAGGGACAACCCGAGATATACAATTCAATCGCAAAGTGTACGGAGGACGGAGATGTTTTTTGCATTTTTCATAAGGAGGGAGACCAAGAGATAGGCGTGTTATCCCGAGGGAATTCGAACGTCAAGCAAATAGAAGACCTAGATTAAGTTTGCCGGAATATCATACTTGAACAAAACTGGCACCACCTGCGTACCACACCACGCCAGAATCAGATCGTGCTCACAGAAGAGGGTGGTCATTTCCTCAACCAGGTGCTTGATTTCTGTGAAAACGCGATGAACCTCCGGGGTTGTATCGCAAAGCGCGTTTTTTCTGTGACGATACATAGCCTTATTTAGCAAGTATAAGTAAAGGAACGTCGCGGTCACGTTCGATGTAATTTCCGCGATCTCAGAAATGTCTGTAGTGTCGTCGTCTCTTATGATATCGTTTTTAATTTCGAGAAGCATTTCGTCAATTGATATGATCAAAGTCTCTAAGAAAACAGCCTTCCAGTATATCGCCTTTGATGTGCTCACCCGTCGTGTAAATGGAATTTCTAACAACTTTTCGAGACGCTTCACTTCAACAGAGGAGACGTCCTCCCGACAAACTGGCCAGCGAAGCTTCTCGACGTCGTCGTTATCGAGAATGGTTTTGAAATAGTTGTACAACGTGGTGGCACAGTAACCACGAACAAAACCATTCGACGAAACTTTCTTAAAGACATTCTTGCAATCGTTCAAATCATTCCTAGTAATGGGGCAGACTTTGTTACGACATCTACTGCGGATACACCGCCGGATGACGAAATCCATGTATAATTTTAACATATATAAAAGGCATTACTGCTTAACGCGTGTCTATTTTATTGTTTATACTTAATAATATGAGACAAAACTACTGTAGCAACTTGCAACTAAACCTCTACATAGCCTTTCGCCTACTAACCGCGGGATGTAAGACTATCATCCACGCTATTCAACCCGAGTGCTACCCCTATGCCGCGTCCAACGTCATCCACGAGCTAAGGCTACTACTACTAACTCAAGATCCCCAAGTAAAGTGAAACTGCAGCTCCTCCTGCTGGGCCACAAGCTGCTCCAGCATCTGCTGGTCAATTCGCCTTCTCTCTTCCTCGCTCATGGGGTAGTTCCACGCAGGCGGGGGCGGTGGGGGTGGACGTGGGGGGCGGGGGGGAGGTCTCATTCGTCTTCTTTTGCGCCGAAACGCAATCATTTTTGACACACGCGTCAGGTCAATTTGTTGATATAAAAGTACCAAAATCTATTTTTGGGGGATCTTATTCCACTCGCAGCTAGCAAATTTTGTTGTTAATGTGTACAATGGCGTCTCGAATGCGTAGGAGAAACCGCAAAAGCTCAAGGCGAAGCAGAAACACGAGCAAGGGCAGGACAAGGAGCCGCTCCAAGCGCACCAGGCGATCCAAGAGCCGCTCCAAGCGCACCAGGCAGCGCACCAGGCGGTCAAAAAGCCGCTCCAAGCGCAGATCCACCAAGACCAATTTGGGACTGGGACTCGGCCTCGGACTCGGCATCCCCTTGGCGCTCGCGTCGGGCTACGCCGGCTACAAATATTTGAAGGGGAACAACAAACCAAAATATGAACCAAAATATGACTACGAAGACATAAATTATTTAATGTTCAATCCCCAAGGTATTCAGTACATTGACTACGACCGATCCTGGTTGCGACCCAAAGCACAGACGGAAAAATTGGACGAACCTTGGCGATGGCGAAAAGCGCGCGGCAGCGACACGTTCTCGGCTCGAGGCCAAACGCAGGAGTTCTGGGACATCAAGCCCGTGCAAAGGCCAGGCTATCAATATCCCTCAACCGAAAAATTCCAAAAATTGTATGATAAGAAATTAAGACAACAGAGGCAAAATCTTCGATCTCATCCTGATTTTTTCGTAGTCAGAAACGTAGAAAAGGATTTGGATACTTGTAGGAAACATGACAGGAACCCCGGCAGGTGCTCCCGATTTAGGAGTTGCGTGCCGCAACAACATAAAGCTTCCGGTCTTGTGGCATGTCGTAGAATGTCTATGCCTAGAAAACATTACAAAAAACTCTTTTATTATAGTACTTGGTCTCGACATGGACAAATCAAAATACCAGAAGTTATAATATCTCATTTCATACGTCAGGGGGGAAAAGACAATGCAACCGCCGCAAATGTTGTGGAGTCCATGCGCGAACACTATTTTTATGACGACAAAGAGCACGCGTTTCGAAGTGTGGAAACCGGCGACATAATACGTGATGAAGGAAAAGACATTCCAAAATTGATACCTACACATTTCAACATTAATTATTTGAATGATCCCGAAATAAAAAAAATAGCCAAAGATATGGCGGAACAGTTGCCTCAGCAGTTTGACAAAAGATACGACTCTGTCTACGCAGAAGCCCTGTGATTGAGCCCGAGCTCCGCGGAATCTACCCATACGACGCGGCGGTGCTATCCTAGCGATGGCGAGGCCAGGGCTGATACGCACGATGACGCGCCCCCTTGTAGTATCTATCGTAGATATAGGCTGCCTCTCGTGGTGACACAATGGGTGGATCCCTTGGATCGACGTAGCGTTGTGGCACTGGGCGCCGGCAACAACATGCTATAGAACCCATACGTTCAATTTTATTTGTTGTCAACAATAAAGAATGGTTAAATCACGAAGTAAAAAAATGCCACAACAGTCAGACATGCTCATTCTTGTCGGACTGACCCTACTTATTTTCCTACTCATAAATGGCAAGAAGCAAGTGAGTAAGCAAATGGTCTGGCATTCCCAGGACGAGGACGAAACAAAAGCCCGGGTCATCAATCACCAGTACGGCAAGGTCGAGGATTCCTATACTCGGCAGATGGCCGTAGCGCAGAGCTACCGCTCGCGCAACGAAGTCAAGGGCATCCAGAGCGCTGCGTTCAAGCTCCGCGACCGCCTCAAGGACACCTTTAAGATGTAAAATCACCA
>Ga0181567_10001308_pt1 | contig 18854 bp, 18 predicted proteins | sample 101ome_14_FD_133761 | JGI IMG/M metagenome (GOLD analysis project Ga0181567, IMG submission 133761) | Coastal salt marsh microbial communities from the Groves Creek Marsh, Skidaway Island, Georgia - 101403AT metaG (megahit assembly) | ecosystem: Environmental > Aquatic > Marine > Intertidal...
TGCCCGAATTGTTTCGGGTTTAAACGTGGGGGCATACCGGTGCGTCGGGGCATGACACGTCCGAAATTCAGCTTCCGTAAACAAACCCATCGTGATGCCTGCCAACCCGGCAACACCGTAAGCGGTACTTTCAGTTATGGCTGATTTAATCACAGGAATGCCCAGCATATCGGCTTGAAATTGCATTAAAAAGGGATTGTCTGAAGCCCCGCCATCTACGTGTAATTCATGTGCGCTTGGCAGCAGGTCCACCACGTCTTTGGTCTGGTAGGCCATGGCTTCTAAAACGGCTCGAATTAAGTGGGCTTTGGTCGTGCCGCGAGTCAGTCCAATAAATAGCCCGCGTGCGGAGGCGTCCCAATACGGGGCACCCAATCCCGTCAACGCAGGCACAAAGTAGACGGTGTCGTTGTGCTCAATACTCTGGGCAAGCGCAGCACTATCGGCGGCGGAGTCAATCAGCCCCAAAGCGTCGCGGCACCATTGAATGGCCGACCCCCCCACAAAGATGCTGCCCTCAATCGCATACGTGGTGGTTGCTCCACGTTGCCAAGCAATGGTGGTCAGGAGGGCATCGACCGTTTGGGGTGTGGTCCCGGTGGATGCGCACACAAATAAGCCGGTGCCATAGGTATTTTTGATGCGTGTGGTGTCGTCCCCGCATTGGGCAAAAAGCGCCGCTTGTTGGTCGCCCAGTATGGCGTGAATGGGAAGGGTTTGGTTCGCATAGGGCGTCTGGGCCAGTTGGGATGGGGCAACACATCCAAAGTGGTGGTCACTGGGATAGACTTGGGGGAGCCAGTCGCTCTGGATACCAAATAGGGCGAGCAATTCAGGGTCGTAGGTGTGGGTATGAATGTTGAATAATAAGGTGCGTGCCGCATTGGAGCTATCGGTGGCGTGGACCTGTCCATGGGTTAGTTTAAATAGAATCCAACTATCGATGGTCCCAACCCGCAACGTGCCTCGGTTGGCGGCGTCCTGAACCGCGGGAACCGTGTGCAGCAACCATTCCAGTTTGGAGGCTGAAAAGTAGGCATCGCACAATAAGCCGGTCTTGGCCTTAATGCGGGCTTGGGTGGCTTTAGGGAGGCTTGCCATACGCTCGGCGGTGCGTCGGCATTGCCAAACAATGGCCGTGTGCAGGGGCTCGTGGGTTTCGGCATCCCACGCGACAACGGTTTCTCTCTGGTTGGTGATGGCAACAGCGGTTGGTGCCGTTGGCAGTTCGCGAAGGGTTTGGGTGAATACGGATTGGGTAATTTGCCAAATTTCACGGGCATCGTGCTCAACCCACCCGGGTTGGGGGAAGTGCTGGGTAACGGCCTGTTGATGCGGACGGCTAAACTGGCCCGCGGGGTCTAACGCGAGGCATCGGATGCTGGTGGTGCCTAAATCAAGCGTAACAATCATGGGTAATGTATCTAATATAGCACAATCCCATAGAACAAAACCCCGGTTTTTATAAATCCGTCGTCGTCTAGTATAATCGAGAGATATGATGTATCGATTGGTGGCTGTGTGTGCCGTGAGTGCCGGTGTTGGATCCCACGCATTTTTAGGCAGGCAGTTGGCCGATACCGGTGGCGATGATCGGCCTGAAAGTACCAATCGTGCGCCCTGTTTAGGCACCCTTTCGGTTCCATTGGATGCTGTATCGGTTCAGCCTATTGGGGACACTCGAGCGGCTTGTTTGGAGTCTATTAAACGGTTGATTGAAGCCAAACGACTGTGTGGCCTAGACGATGCTCTTTTTCAGTCCCATTTTGATCAGTTAGCGGCAAGCCTGACGGCGGCATGTGAGCCGGAGCCGCCGCCAGAAACCGAACTTGAGATTATTAAACGCGAGTTTGAGAGTCTGAAAGAAACCGTGGATGAGCATTATTCTGAACATAAGCAATACGTTGTGATGTTTGCGGACGCTATTGAGGAGATTAAGCACCATCGCTCATCCAGTTCTGCTGCGTCGTCAGATTCATTTCGATACGTTTTTTGGGTTGGAATAGCGGGGTCCTGTGTAGCCCTGGGCGTGTATCAGTGTTTTTATTGCTTCGGTGACTTTAGGCCGGTTAATGAACCCGGTGGCCGTGTGGTGGAGCCCCATGGTGCCGCTGTACTTGGCCGGCCAACAGGCGCCTCAGCGTCCTAGTTTGCACAGCCATTCGGATAGTTTTTCAAGGCGGCATCCATTTTTAAAGTTGGTGTTTCGATTCGTGTTTTTAACTAATTGAACGGCTTTAACAGTCTGAAATAAGGGCAAGAAATGATTAAAGTTTGGCGATAGGTTTGTATCGGATTCTTTAACTTCAATCAATAGGCGTGGTTGATCATCCACAACAGTCAAAAAATCAATTTCTTTTCCATCTTTGGTCCTTAAAAAATGAAGGGTTGAATCATAACCACTGACATCCTCTTGAAAATGACAGTCTTTTAATAGTGCGCATGCAACAATATTTTCTAATTTCTGACTATCCCCAATAACTTGCCCAACATCATAAAAATAATATTTTGAATCTTTTAACAGGGATCGCGATATATTTTTAGAGTATGGGGTTACCTTGAAAATAATATACAAGTTTTCTAATAATTGAATCCACCGTTTAACCGTATTGGGGTCTTTCTCAATATCTCTGGCAATGTTGCTATATGAAATAGTACTACCCACACGGCGTTTTAGAATTTCAATTAAATGTTCGAGTTTAGGAATATCTTGAATAAGGCTAAGATCAATGAGATCTTGTCGTAAAATAATGTCCATATGTGTTTTTTTCCAGCGTCTATAAAACGAGTCATTTCCAGCAATAAAGGGTTCTGGAAAGTTTCCAACCTTTAGCATGGTTTCTAAGAGTTCATCGGGTGAAGTATTAAATTGTTGATAGACTTCTTTTAAATCAAATGGATGCATGCGATACTTAAAAAACCGACCCGCTAATGAATCCCCAACTTTTCTAAACACATCCAACTTGGAGCTACCCGTAACAAATAATGACGGGGGGATTCCTTCTACATCAAAAATCCCTTTTAGATATAATTTCCAATTATCCATTTTATGAAGTTCATCAAAAATAACAAGACGAGACTCTCGATCCCATTCCTGGTTGCGAATACGAATTCGATGCTCTGGATTGTCATAATTTAAATAATCAGCAGCCCCAAGCTGAGAAGAAAAGGTGGTTTTTCCGGACTGCCGTGGGCCTGTTAATAATACTATTTTTTTTTTCAAATCTTTTTGAACATAGGGGTAAATAGCGCGGTTGACCATAATGACTATTATGACTTAAATTCCGAAATAGTCAAGTCTATTTCGGAATTCATTCCGTTTTGGTCATAACTATGTTTCGGTGTATTCAAACAAGAGCGGCGCTGCCGGTGTTGGATTTTATGTTTAATTGATTTTGTGATAGTATCAATTTTGTTAGACAATTAATCAAAAATAGAGGAGCGTTAAGTATGTCAATAATGACAACTAGTCCGGTAGTCAGCAGCATGAAGAAGAGGATCAGTGAATTTTTAACTACCAGCGACGGGTTTGGTGTATTTGGTTGTGTTGGTGGTGGAATTGCAACGCAGGATCTTTTTTCGGCTATTCTGCATGGTCAAGCTGTGACGTGTGTCACGGCTGTGGTGGGTGGGCTGGAGAGATCCCCTGAGTGCAACTCAATCAGTATGGTTGATCACGGTGCTTTGGATTTGATACTGTTTGGGTGGGCACAGTCGAATGGTTCTTATATACTTGCGGGTCTTTTAGTTTGTCTGGCAACACACCGTGACGCAGTCTCAGAGGCCTTGCAATGCGGTCGGTCTTCTGGCAGCAATGCCCAACCGGATATAGCGCCAAGCCAACAGAGCATGGTCAGTCATTTACAGCCTGATTTACGAGCAATTCCAGATCCTATTCCGCCAGAGACGCATGCTAAATTAGAAGAATTATACAAGGCGATTCAAGATACGGCGTTCGTAGGCTCGGATGGCCAGTTGTATCAGTCAGCTGAGGGCATGCCATCGAATGTTTACAGTTTGGGGCGGCATCTGTTCAGTCAATGGGACGGGAGCAGAGACGACTTGAAGGCTCTATTGACGTGCCCGATTAGTCATGATTTGATTAGTGAACCTGTAATAGTGGTAACAAAAAATGGGTTTCCTCAAAACACAAAACCATGTGAAAAAAGTTTTTTCGTGCAATGGGTGATGGCAAGGCTTGTTTCAGGAATGCAAGTAAATCACCCGATTATCCAAGCGCCAATGCATATAATGTTGGATGATTCAATTACGGCTGAAATAATACAACTACTGCTTGAGCATCAGCCCGTGGAACAGCCCCCCGCTCAACAATCAATGGCGGATCCAGCATCTCAGCCGGGTACGCCAACAGCTCCGCTGTTAGCCAGTGAATGCCCCCCTCGCTAGTGTGGTACACTGGAGGGTATGACAACAGCCTTGTTAATCATTGATCATGGTTCGCGGCTCAAAGCCGCCAATCACATGCTCTTTGATGTGGTGAAGGCCATGCGGGGCCATCGGCCAGATTTGTTGGTGTATGGGGCGCACATGGAATTGGCCGTGCCCACCATTCCAGATGGGGTGGCCTGGTGCATGGCTCGGGGGGCGACTCGCTTAATTGCCCATCCGTACATGTTATCCCCTGGTCGGCATGCGACCCGAGATATTCCCCATTTGGTTTCCGAAGCCATGGCGGCATACCCTAGCGTGGATTATACCGTTACGGGTCCTCTAGGGGTGGATGATTATTTGCTCAAGTTGATTCTCAAGCGGGCTGAGGTGTAATGCGAAACCGTTTCGTCCCATGAAGCTGCTAATCACCGGCGCGACCGGATTTATTGGGCAGGCGGTGGTTCGGGCGTGCATGCAAGCGGGGTATACCTTGGTGATTGCAACCCGCAATCCAGACCGGGCCCGCCAACAATTGGGTGAGTGCCATGCGTATTATCAATGGGATGCGCTGGCCGGTCCGTTGGATCATGCGGCCATTGGGCCCGTTGATGGGATTCTTAATTTAATGGGAGAAGGCGTTGCCGAGCGGCGGTGGACCCGTGCACAGCGTCAGCGCATTTGGGACACCCGTGTGGTGGGGACCCAGAATTTACTGGCTGGGTTGCCGGGGCAATCGCTACCCGCTGTTTATGTGGGGGCGTCTGCTATTGGCTATTACGATCACACGCACCGCAAGTCGGTCTCGGAATCCACCCCCCCGGGGTCGGATTTTATGAGTCAATTGTGTGTGGCCTGGGAAGCGGCCCATGCGCCGTTGATGGATGCCTGCCGGACGGTTGTGGCGCGGTTGGGGGTTGTATTGGGGCCCGGTGGGGGGGCGTTGGCTGCCATGCGTGGGCCGTTTGAATGGGGGGTTGCCGGCCGGTTGGGGTCGGGCCAACAGTGGATGAACTGGATCCACCGAGCCGATGCCGTGCGCATCATCATGACAGCTGTGGCGGATACAACCGTTCAGGGGGTATACAATGCGGTTGCACCAGGTAATGTCACCAACCACGACTTTACGGCTCAGCTGGCTCAGGCCGTTCGGCGGCCAGCGGTATTTCCGGTTCCTGCGATGGCGTTGCGGCTCGTGGTTGGGGGGATGGCCACGGTGTTGGTGCAGGGCGCTCGGGTGGTGAGTGATCGGCTGGATCCGGATCATTTTTTATATCCCACGCTCGATGCGGCCATTGCCGATGCCCTTCCGGTGGATATTCGAGATGGCCGGCACACCGTTTGTCGATCCTTAACCGGCATGCAGTGGGTCCCGCACGATGTGGCGACTGTTTTTGACTTTTTTTCCAAGTCCGAGAACTTAACGCGTATTACGCCACCCTTTTTGCAATTTCATGTGGCATCCCAATCGACGCCTCAGTTGGGTGAGGGGACCGATATTGCCTATCGTTTGCGGGTTCGGGGTTTGCCCATGCGGTGGCAATCGCGCATCACCCAGTGGGCGCCCAATGCCTGCTTTGTGGATGATCAGCGATCCGGTCCCTATCGAGTTTGGCACCATACCCATCGGTTTTGGGCCTATCAAGGGGGCACGGTTGTTGAGGATTCGGTTCGGTATGCCTTGCCCGCAATCCCCCTGATTAGTCGCTTGGTTCAGCCATTGGTTGACCGAGATATTGCATCAATCTTTGCCTATCGCAATCGGGTTTTACCGGCGTGCTTGGCTCAAGGCAATGAGAAAAAAACCGGTTTGGATGAGCACAATTAGTGGTGCCGTTGCCACATCCCAATGGTAGCTGAGTACAATGCCCAAGCCGGTGGCCAATACTGCTGAGCTCACCGCAACCGCCAGCATGTGATCCCAGGTTTTGGTGGTCAAAAAGCCAATAGCGCCAGGGGCAATGAGCATGGCAATCACTAAAATAATCCCCGCAGCTTTAAGCGCTGACACAATCGTTAAGGATAATATAACCAACAGCATACCCTGCATGCGGCCGTTGGCCATGCCCAACGTGGCGGTGTGTACGGGGTCAAAGCAAAGGGCCATTAAATCCCGACGCTTGATCAACAATACCAGCGCACACAAGCTGGCAATGGCGATGGTTTCAATGAAATCAGCGGTGGTAATGCCCAATATATTGCCAAATAGAATATGCAAAATATGCACATGACTGTGCAGGTGGGTGACCAACACAAGCCCCAGAGCAAACATGCCAGAAAAGACAATGCCCATCAGGGTATCGGGCTTCACGCGGCTGTGGTGGGACAAATACCCAATGGTACTTGCGCAAACTAGACCCGATAGGGTTGCCCCAATGGCTAAGGGGATCTGGGCCCAATAGGCCAAGGCAATGCCGGGTAGCACGGCGTGCGCAATGGCATCCCCCATGAGGGACCAGCCTTTGACGATAAGAAAACAGGACATGATGGCACACGCCACAGCAATCACCAAGCCACTCACGAAGGCCCGTTGCATAAAGGCATAGCCCATGGGTTCGATTAACCAATCAAGCATGGGCGTTTCAGTAGCCGCGTGAGGCCAAAGACCAGTAAAAACAAACCGGTTTGCATCAGGACAACCAGTCCCCCCGGGTGGGTGTTGATAAAATAGCTCATGTAAACGCCCAGCCCACTGGTGAGCCCACCCAGGCCCATAGAGAGCATTAGTAGGTGCCGAAACCGATGGGTGATTAAGTAAGCGGTTGCCCCGGGGGTTACCAACATGGCAATGACCAAGCAGGCCCCAACTGTATGCAAGGCGGCGACGGTGGTGGCGCTCAACAGAGTAAAAAACACCAGTTGCAAAGCGGTGGTTGGCAGGCCGATGCTTTTGGCATGGTTAAGATCAAAAAAAATACTGGTGAAATCTTTCCATTTTAGACCCATGATGAGCAGGGTGATGCCCGCAATACCGGCAATTTGCAGGGCTTCTGAATCCGGTATCGTCAAACTATTGCCCAAAACAATGGCTTGAATGTCCACGGCCATGGGGTTGATGGACGCTAGCAGCAGGCCCAAGGCAAAAAATGCAGTAAACACCAGGCCAATGATGGCGTCTTCCCGCAATTTGGTTTTGGTTTTGACGATTTGCATGCTAATCGCAGCCAGCCCTCCGGACAAAAAAGCGCCCGCTGCATAGGGCAGCCCGATGGTATACGCCAAGGCAACCCCTGGCACAATGGCGTGGGCTAAGGCATCGCCCATCAAGGACCAGCCTTTGAGCGTGATGTATGCCGATAAACAGGCGCATGTGATGCCCACCAGAACCGAGACACCAATGGCTTTGGTCATGTAGGCGTATGCAAAGGGTTCCAGAAGAGTCGTTAGCATTGCGTTAATCCGAATTGGGCGCTTCGACTAAATCCCAATTGTCGTCATCTCCATAAAATACAACGGGTCGCTCATCGTCGGTTAGAACGGTGACGCTGCGTTGATCCGAGTCGCGATGAATGGTCGTGGGTGCAATTTGATGGTGACGCAACATCCCGCCAAAGGCTTTCTCTAAATTGGCTCGGGTAAAGGTTTCGGCGGTTTCACCGTAGGCCAATAGCCGTTGATTAATCAACATAACGGTGTCACAAAACGCCGGAATGCTCCCCAGGTTGTGCGTCGACACAACAATCAGATGCCCCGATTGGCGTAGGGTTTGAAACAGGTCAATCAAGGTGCTTTCGGTGGTGTTGTCCACCCCGGTAAAGGGTTCGTCCAACAAAATAATGGGAGCGCCTTGGGCCAAGGCACGGGCAACGAATACCCGTTTTTTTTGTCCGCCGCTAAGCGCCCCAATTTGTCGATTGCGATACGCGGTCATGCCCACCCGATCCAAGGCTTCCGTAACGATGGCGCGATCCTGAGCGCTGGGGATTCGCAGTGGGCCCATGTGGGCGTATCGGCCCATCATGACCACATCGTCAACGATAATCGGAAAATCCCAGTCGATGTCATCGGCTTGGGGGACATAGGCCACCTGGTTGTGTTTGAGTGCCTGAGCGACGGGTCCGCCATTTAGTGTGACTCGGCCCGTTGTGGGGGTTAAAAACCCCATCATGCATTTAAACAGCGTGGATTTTCCGGAGCCGTTCATGCCAATGAGTCCGCAAATATGCCCCCCCGTTAGCGTTGCGCTAATGCAATCAATGGCCATGTGCCCGTTGGGGTAGGTGACGCTAATGGCATCGAGGTGAATCTCTGGGGTCATTGGGCTAATGCCGTTTTAAATCCACGGGCGATGGTTGAGGTGGTAACCGTTAATAAGTCTAAGTACGTGGGGACCGGGCCATCGGCCGTGCTTAAGGAATCCACATACAAGACGCCGCCATAGTGGGCGCCGGTTTCAGCGGCAATTTGTTTGGCGGGTTTGTCTGATACTGTGCTTTCGCTAAAGACCACGGGGATCGTGTGAGTCCGAACGGCATCAATCACAGCACGGACTTGCTGGGGTGTTCCGTTTTGGTCGGCATTCATGGGCCAAATGTAGACTTCGGTCATTCCCAGATCTTGGGCTAAATAACTAAAGGCCCCTTCGCTGGTAACCAAGTAGCGCTTTTCTTCGGGAATCGTTGCGAGTGTTGCGGTTAGTTTTTTTCGGATTGTTCGCACGGCATCGGCATAGGCCTCGGCGTTTTGATGATACAGTGCGGCATTGGCGGGGTCATGCTGGCTCAACGCATCCCGAATGTTGGCAATATAGACCAAGGCTGCGGTGGTGGACATCCAGGCATGGGGGTTGGGGGCATTCGTATACGGACCCGCTTGAATGGGCAATGGGTCAATGCCAGTTGACACAATCACACTTGGGATATCGCCAACATCTTGGGTAAACCGCTCAAACCACAGTTCTAAATTCATGCCGTTCCACAAAATTAGATCGGCAGTTTTGGCCCGCACAATGTCTTGGGGTGTGGGCTGGTAGTTGTGAATTTCAGCCCCCGGTTTTGTAATGGCACGAACCTGGGCCGCATCCCCGGCAATGGCTTGGGCCATATCCGCAATAATCGTGAACGAGGTGACAACCTGTAAAGGCTTGGTTTGCGCAAACTCAGGCTCAGGCTGGTTGCGAAGTTGCATAAGCCCAGCAACAAGGGCACTGGTGACGAGTAATAGGATCATTTTTGATTGAAGGGTCATCGTTCTTTTTTTCATGGTTAATTATTCCTTTAACTATGCCGCCACCGAGAGGGCTCATGGGGCTGAATCTGATCAAAGAGTGGCGCGTGTTTGTCAATCGATTGCACCGCATTTTGAATATGGGTTTGAATCTCGGACGGCAACGCTGCAAAGCATTTCATAAACGCATGAAGCCGTTTCGCGGCGATGGGGGAGAGGCCGTGTTCAATTTTGCAGGCATCCGCCGTGGCGGTGTCCGTATCCAGGCATAATACGGTATGCAAAAAGGCCTCGGTATCGTCGTGCCGATGGGCAACCTGTTGCGCAAGTGTTGTCCCGTGCTCGGATAATTGAATGCTTTCACGGGGTTTATGGGTGACATAACCGTGTTCGGTCAACGTTTTAATGGTGCGGGTGACTGTCGGGAGTTGGCATCCTAAGCCTTGAGCCAAGTCGGTGATTGTGACGGCAGGGTTGCCGGCTTGATTGAGTCGAAAAATAATTTCAAGATAATCTTCTTGCGTGGGCGTCAGGGGTTGAGTGTGTGGATTGGTCATAACTTACTTTATGGTAATTACCACACGGTAAGTTGTCAATAGTACTGCTTGTCTGGGGGCTAATTTTGTTTCAAGTACACTTGTGTGCTATACTGAGAATTAGTCATGGGTGTCCATGACCATTTTTGCTGCAACTCAATTTATGCAGTTTTGTTACAAAAATAAGCATTCAGGCCGATGCAAATCATGGGTCACACATGCAACTTGATTGAATACGTATTGATAGGCATAAACAGTGTAAGGAACGGTTATGATTTTAATTAAAGATTTAAAGAAAATTGCAGCTCAGCTTAAAGCCGAGCGATCGATTGAATTGGAGGATTTGGTTGGTGCTATCGAAAAATCAATGGTGGCGGCCTATGCGCGAAATTATGGTCAGGTTGAGGGTATTCGCGCGGTCCTCAATGCCGAAACGGGCGAGTGTCGAATTATTGCGACGAAGGCGATTGTTGCAACGGTTGAAGACGAGGAAACTGAAATTAGTTCACAGCAGGTGAAAGCCGATGGGCTCTTGGGGTCTGTGGGCGATACGGTGGACATTGATGTGACGCCGGAGTCGTTTGGCCGCGTGGCGATACAAGCGGCTAAAAATGTCATTTTGCAGATGATCAATGAGTCGGAAAAAGCCTACGTGTACGATAAGTTTAAAGAGAAAATTGGTCAATTGGTGAACGGGGTTGTTCAGCGGGTTGAGGGGATGAATTACTTAATTAACCTTGGGGACGTTGAAGCAACGTTAACGCGCCGGGATCAAATCCCGGGTGAGACCCTGCATTCGGGGGATCATGTTCGGGTTTATTTGTCGGATATTACCCTAACCAATCGGGGGCCAATTTTGCGAATTTCTCGCTCGTGTCCGGAGTTTTTGGTTGAGTTGTTCAAATTGGAAGTTCCAGAAATTAAAGACAAGAATATTATTGAAATTAAAGCGATTGCTCGGGATGCTGGTATGCGCTCCAAAGTTGCCGTGCACAGCAACCATGACGATGTGGGTGCGGTTGGGACCTGTGTGGGCCATATGGGGACGCGAATTCAGAATATTTTAAAGGCCCTAAGCAACGAAGAAAAAGTCGATATTTTAAATTGGAGTTCAGATCCCATTGCGTTTATTGCCAATTCGATGAAACCAGCGACGGTGTCCCAAGTTTTAATTACCAGTTCTGAGCAAAAAACAGCCATTGTGGTGGTGGCGCAAGATCAATTATCGTTGGCGATTGGCAAAAAAGGGGTTAATGTTCGCCTAGCTGTTCGATTAACGGGCTGGAAAATTGATATTTTGTCTGAGGAAAAGTATGCCGAGGAAAAAGACAGCCTGGCCGTAGAAGCCACGGACAATAGCTTGAGTGCTCGATTGGAAAGTGAAAAGCCATCCGGCAGTGCTAGTTTAGCGGATAACATTCGTGCGGAGTTGGATTCCAATCAAAACGACGACGACGATGACGATGACGATGACAATGCCTTGTCTCAATTGGCCCATATGTATGGGTTTGATGAGCCGAACGATTTTGTGGCCGAGTTGGCCAATCGGTCGGTCACAGTGGATGTGACCCAGCCGTTGGATGATGCAACGATTGCAACGATTCGAGCCGCTTTTAATCAAGAAGATAAAGCATACGTAGTGGACAAAGATTCAACAGGAGATAATTAAATTGGCATGAAGGTTAATGAGCTGGCAAAATCGTTAAAGATATCAGATAATCAACTGGTAAAGTTTTTATTGGATTTAAATATTCGAGTTAAGGGGCGATCCGCCAAATTGGATACCCAAACCGTAAAAATGGTTCGGGAGCTCTATGAGGAATATTTAACAGAAAAAGAAGTGATTGAAAAAGAAGCCCGAACAATAGCGGCCAATTTTGAAACCATTTCAATCCGAGAGTATGCTGAGATTTTAGACGTTAAATTGTCTGATATTATGAAAGTGCTGATGCAAAAGCAGTGGGTAATGACCTTAAACACCATGATTAATCGTCAGCAAGCTATTGAAATTGCCGCTGAATTGAATATCACCGTGGATGCGGACGAATCGCCGAAACCGGTTGTTGAAAAAGTGGTGGTGGCGGCTTCTGCGAACGATCCTAAGCGGCCCCCAGTTATTACGGTTATGGGCCATGTGGATCATGGAAAAACGTCGTTGTTGGATAAAATACGGAAAACCAATGTTCAGGCCAAAGAGGCCGGTGCCATTACGCAACACATTGGGGCATATCAGGTGTCTGTTAATGATGCGACGTTTACGTTTTTAGATACCCCAGGGCATGCGGCGTTTACCTCGTTGCGGTCTCGTGGGGTATTGATTACCGATTTGGTGATTTTGGTGGTGGCGGCGGATGATGGGGTCAAACCCCAAACGGTCGAGGCCATTGAGCATGCCAAAGCGGCGGGCGTGCCCATCATCGTGGCCGTGAATAAAATGGATGTTTCGGGGGCCAACCCAGATCGGGTCAAGCAAATGTTAACCGAGCATGAATTGGTGTGTGAAGAATGGGGGGGGGAGACAATCGTGGTGCCCTTATCCGCTAAAACGGGTGACGGGATTGATACGTTATTGGAGATGATTCAGTTAACGGCCGATGTTTTGGAATTAACAGCGCCCACAACGGGTCCTGCACAGGGGGTGGTGATTGAAGCCCGTTTATCCAAACAAAAAGGCCCTTTGGCGACTGTCTTGATTCAATCGGGAACCTTATCGGCGGGTGACTATTTTTCAGTGGGGAAAACCTATGGTAAAGCCCGAGCGTTAATTAACGATCAAGGCAAATCCGTTAAAACGGCGGGGCCGGGGATGCCCGTGGAAATTATGGGGTTTTCCGATGTGCCAGAATCCGGCAGTATTTTGGTGGCCCATGACAAAGAAAAAGATGCGCGAAAAGCGGTGGTGAGCAGCAATGGCACTGGAAGCCACGATGTGCATGTCACGGGGCGATCCGATGAGCGCGAGGGTAATTTAGTCACCGTGGTGGTGAAAGCCGATGCCCAAGGGTCTGTGGATGCCTTAAAGCAGCTCATTTCAGACGAAAAAAGTGTTAAAATTCGGATGGTTCGGGCTGGTTTGGGGGATATTACGGAAGACGACATTAATTTGGCGTCGATTTCGGGCGGCATGATCATTGGATTTGGCGTTTCGATTTCAAATTCCGTGCAAAAAATTGCCGATGATGCCGGTGTTTCGGTTCGATTGTACACGGTTATTTACCGAGCGATTGAAGATTTGAGTCAACTGATTCAAGGGCAGCGCATTGTGGATTATGATTATGAACAAGTGGGGACCCTTACCGTTCGTGCGGTGTACCAATATTCTAAATTTGGCTCTATCGCTGGGGTTTATGTGGATAGCGGTGAAGTGGTCCGGGGGTATCGGGCAACGATTACTCGAGGAAAAAACCAAGTGGGTGAGGGAGAAATTAATTCCCTGAAGCGCTTTAAAGACGATGTCAACGAAGTCAAAGAAGGGTACGAATGTGGGGTTGTGGTTCGGGGTATTGATTTTCAAGAAGGCGATACAATAGCCGTTTATAAGCAGGTTGAGCGACCGGTTGATTAACGATGAACCGTGTTGCCCGCGTCTCTCAGCTGCTGCGTCAGGCTATTGCCACAATTTTGTTGCGAGAGATTCGATCAGACAAGGTCACCCTGGTGAGTATTTTATATGTGGATCTTTCCCCCGATTTTCACAATGCAACCGTGTATTACAGTATGATTGGATCGGACGAGGCGCGCAATAAGACGCAGCGGTTTTTACGAAAAATGGCGCCGGTTATCAAAGGCAAATTGGGCCGGACCTTAGCCATTCGTACTGTACCCAACTTGCGGTTCCGATACAAAGCGTATAAAGATGTCGGGATTAACGAATAGCGCCGCATTTCACGCCCTCCAGGGACAATTGTCCCTAGCTGAGCGTGTGGTCATTGCGGTTCACGCGGACCCTGATATGGATGCCATCGGCTCGGCATTGGCCATGCGGGCGTATTTAATGGACCATGGAAAGTCTGTGAAGCTGTGGTTGCGGGGCTTTACGGCCCGGCATTATGATTTTTTGGATGGGATCTCGGCGGTGGTAACCACCCCAGAGCCGCCGGCTGGGGATACGTTGCTGGCCATGGATTGCGCCAGTGCGTATCGCATTGAGGGTTGGCAAAAAACGGGGGTGCCGGCTGGGTATGCCTCGGTGATTAACTGGGATCACCATCAGCACAACGATCAGTTTGGTGATTTGAATATTGTCGATACGGCGATGTCGTCCATGGGGGAGTTTGTCTATTGGTTTTTTACTGAAATTGAGTATGCGATTCAGCCGGAGCAGGCCACACAGCTTTATGCGGCGATTGTGTATGATACGGGGCGATTTGCGTACAGCAATGTTACCACCCAGACATTTCAAGCAGCGGCTGCGTTGGTGGCCGCGGGTGCGCAACCAGAGGGGATTAACAATGCCATTTATAACACCAAATCGGTCGCACAAATTAAAACACTCGGCACGGCCATGGAGCGCCTGACGATTGAGCGTCGGTACGGGTATGTGTATACGTATCTATTGCCGGATGACCCGATGGTTTCTCAAGATGCCTTGGAGCTGATGCGTGCGTTAAAAACAGCCAAAGTCTTGGTGTTGTTTCGGGCAAAAGAATCTGGGGTTAAGTTAAATTTTCGGTCCAAAATCGAGTTTGATGTGGCCACATTTGCCCAGCAGTTTGGTGGAGGGGGGCATCGTCGGGCATCGGGTGCGTTTGTCTCGGGTTCGCTGGAATCGGTGATGGCGGATGTCTTGCACGCTTTGGAAAATGCCTTGCGATGAGGGACGGTGGGTTTTTATTGGTGAACAAGCCTGTGGGGCCGTCGTCGTTTCATGTGATTGCCCAGTTGCGTCGGTTAACAGGGGTTCAGCGTATTGGGCATGCTGGAACGCTGGATCCATTGGCTTCGGGGTTGCTTATTGTGGCGATTGGGCGTCAGTATACCCGGCAACTGGAGACCTTTGTCGGCATGGACAAATCGTACCGCGTGACCTTCGAATTGGGAACGACCACCACAACCTATGATTCAGAAGGCAGCATTACCCATCAGGTGCCCCACGTGTCTGTAACGGCGGATCAAGTGCGCGAAGCCGTGGCAGGTTTTCAGGGAACCTATGATCAAATTCCGCCCGCATTTTCAGCCAAGAAAGTGAATGGGGTTCGGGCGTATGATCGGGCAAGAAAGGGCCAAACGGTGGTCTTGGAAGCCCAGCCGGTTCGCATTGATGCGCTGGTTGTGGCGGCCATGCAATTGGATATACCCCACCCCATTGTTACAGTCTTGGTGACGTGTTCCAAAGGCACGTATGTTCGGTCTTTGGTGCATGATATTGGGCAGGTTTTGGGTGTGGGGGCGACGGTAACTGCTTTGGAGCGAACGGCGATTGGTCATTATTCTGTGGATCAAGCCATTGATTTGGACGGTGTCAGCTTGGACGCGCTTACAGCGGCTGTATTTTCATGAGCGATTGGGTGAATTGGCCCCACGATAGGGAACCGATTGATACCGTGGGGTTGGGCGTATTTGACGGGATTCATCGGGGGCATCGTGCGATTGCTGACCAGTGCAGCCATTTGATGACGTTTTGTCCCTATCCTCGGGCCGTGCTTCACCCAGAAGCGCCGATGATTCCACGCTTAACCCTTCTGTCTGAAATGCGGCAACTCGTTCCCAATACACTGGCCTTGCGGTTCACACGGGCGATAGCGGAACTATCTGCGGCAGAGTTTTTTGAGCGCATTGTGGTTCAGGAATTGGCCCCCAAGCGGATTGTGGTGGGGGAGGATTTCCACTTTGGGGCGAAGCGCAGTGGCCATGGTGCCATCTTGCAGGCCTTGGGGGCTTCAGCCGGCATCGATGTGGTGTTGGTTCCGTTGGTGATGCAAGCTGGGGAGCCGGTGAAAAGCGGCCGCATTCGAACGGCTATTCAGTCCGGCCAGTTTAATCATGCGGTGGATTTATTGGGGCATCCGTATAGTCTGTCTGGGTCGGTTGTGTCGGGCGATGGGCGGGGGCGGACCTTAGGCTTTCCAACGGCCAATTTGGCACTTCCAGAGACTAAATTGGGGCTTTTACCGGGGGTGTATGCGGGGTATTTAGCCGATACCCAGGCGCCGGTCGTGGTATACAGTGGATCGGCCCCGACATTTGATACACACACCCATCGGCATGAGGTCCATATTTTAGACTATGATGGAAACTTATACGGCCAGTCCCTATCGGTCATGGTGACCCAACAGATTCGCGGGGAGATGCAGTTTGCATCAACCGATGCGTTGCAGGCACAAATTCAGCGTGATATTCAGGCTGCCAGGCCCTAACCTTATTTCCCCACACAAAACCGAGAGAAAATTCCGTCCAATACGGTTTCGGTGATGGCCTCGCCCGTCATTTCAGAGCAGTGGTGAATAGCGGCTTTCAAGTCAAAGGCCAGCAAATCCATATCCATACCCTGTGTCAGGGTCGTGTGCAACTGGGTTAAGCAGGCCAGCAACTGGGTCAAGCAGGCACGTTGACGGGCGTTGCATAGCAACGCCAGCTCGGCTTGTTTGGGGGGCTGAAAGGTTTGGGTGATGTGGTGTTTGAGGGCATCCAGGCCATCGGGTGTTCGGGTAGACAGGGGCAGCACGGGCCAAGAGTCGGGAAAGCCGGACAATCGAATGCGTCGGGTTTTTAAATCGGATTTATTCAGGAGCCGCCACACGGGTTTTTGGGTTCGTTTGAGGGTTTGCATCAGTTGGGTATCGGCCTGGGTTGTGGGTTTGCTCTGATCCTGGACCCACACAAGGATGTCTGCGGCTGCCATGAGCGGCTTAATTTTCCGAATACCGGCCGCTTCAATTTGATTCCGCGTCTGGCGGATGCCCGCAGAGTCTGTCCTTTCAAATTGGTAGCCCCCCAACTGAGTGGTGGCGGTGATGTAGTCGCGGGTGGTGCCTGGTATTCGGGTAACAATGGCTCGGTTGTGACCCAGCAGGGCATTAAACAGGCTGGACTTTCCCACATTGGGTTGCCCTACAATGAGGCATCGGATGCTGCGCTGAATGTGTTCCCCGTGGTCTTGGGTTTGCACAACATCCTGGAGGGACGTGCGCAAGTGCTGCAGTGTGGCCAACGTCTCGACCGGATCCAATGGGGGAATCTCATCCGGAAAATCCAAATGCCCGTCCACCACCTCCAAGAGTCGCAATAGGTCCGTTCGAATCCGTGTGATCCATTGGTGCAAGCTCCCCTGGACATGGTTTAACGCACTCTGATGGGCCCAATTCGATTCGGCTTCAATCAACGCCCCAATGCCCTCAGCTTGGGTTAAATCCAGTTTACCATTTAAAAAAGCGCGTTTGGTAAACTCACCGGGCTTGGCTTCCCGGATACCCAACCCATACAGTTCTGCGCGTAGCGTTTGAATGACAACTGGGCTGGCATGGATATGCCACTCGACCACATCTTCGCCAGTAAACGATGCTGGCCCCCGAAACACCACCACACAGGCATCATCAATGGGGTTTCCAGCAGCCGTATACACGGTTCGGTTGGCCATGTAGCGGGCCGGTGGCAGGGGTTTTTGCGTTAGTGTTTGCAAGGCAGGTATGGCCTGCTCACCCGATACCCGTACAATAGCGACAGCCCCCGGCCCAGTGGGGGTAATCATGGCCGTGATGGTGTCTAAATTAGGATTTGACTGTGATAATGCCATTGGCCGCATCAATCGATTTATTGGCCATAATTTGCTGAATGGTGGATATAATTTGAGAACTGGCCCAATACAACAACACACCGGCAGGCATTTTCAAACAAATAAAGACCATAACAATGGGTAAAAACGCCATGATTTTTTGTTGTTGGGGGTTAATGGCCATCAGTTTTTGAGACCACCAGGTGGAGGCGCCAACCAAGGCGGGCAAAATAAAAAATCGATCGGGTTGAACCAAGTTGTCAATCCAAAACGGCACGAATCCAGCATACACGCCTACCTGTTGGGTCATGATCTGAAAGGTTTCGCTATTAATGCCGTGAAAGATAGCAAAGAAGATGGGCAGTTGCACCAGCATGGGCAAGCAGCCACTCAGTGGGTTAACGTTGTTGTCTTTGTATAACTGCATCATACTTTGTTGAAGCTTCTTGGGGTCGCTCTTATGTTTTTTTTGCAAAGCTTGTAGCTTGGGTTGAATGGCCTTCATGGCATTCATAGACTGGAATTGCTTACGCGTGAGTGGGTAAAAGATCAATTTAACCAACAAGGTCAGCAACAAGATGCCAATGCCGTAATTGGGTATGATGTGGACATATGCAATATCCAAAAACTTTAAAATAAATCCGTTAACAATAAAATCGATAAATCCCATGATTACACCCCCGAAGAAAATGGATGACAACGCAACAATTGTTTAAGCCCCTGCCAGGACCCGTGGCAAACGCCCAGGGTCTGAATGCTTTGTTTGGTATATTCCGAGCAGGACGGATAGAATCGGCAGGTGGGTGGCGTCAAGGGCGAAATATACCGTTGGTATTGGCTGATGAACCAGCATAGTGTTTGTTTGATCATAAATTGTTTCTCGCTTGTTATTGCACTGTGTTGCGTACACGACAATAACACATAATAATTAGTTAATTTTATCAAAAATCAGTCTAGTGTGCAATGTGTTTTTAGCCAACGATGGACACGAGAAAAGTCATGATGAATGGTTGTTGCGGGCTGGGGGGTTAATTTGGCTTTAGCAACAATAA
>Ga0181567_10001318_pt1 | contig 18807 bp, 17 predicted proteins | sample 101ome_14_FD_133761 | JGI IMG/M metagenome (GOLD analysis project Ga0181567, IMG submission 133761) | Coastal salt marsh microbial communities from the Groves Creek Marsh, Skidaway Island, Georgia - 101403AT metaG (megahit assembly) | ecosystem: Environmental > Aquatic > Marine > Intertidal...
GTTATTCAGTACGTTATCGATAAATATGGCGCCTCACAAGTTGCCCAGATTATCACCTATGGTACTATGGCTGCCAAAAGCTCCATCCGCGATGCGGGCCGAGTTTTGGAGTTGCCGCTGCCCGATACCGATAGGATCGCCAAGCTCATTCCAGACATGACCAAGCTTAAAAAGCTTTGGGATATGGACGACAAGGATCTTCGCAGCAAGTTTGGCTCGGAAGAAGCCCAACAAGTCGTGCAACTCAAGGAGATTGCGGATGGAGATTCTTTAGAGGCAACGACTATCAACCAGGCACGCGTATTGGAGGGTTCGGTACGAAATACGGGAATCCACGCTTGCGGTGTAATCATTACCCCTAGTGATATCCGTGAACTGGTTCCTGTAGCACGCGCTAAGGATAGCGAAATGTGGTGTACCCAATTCGACAACTCGGTGGTAGAGGATGCGGGATTACTCAAGATGGATTTCTTGGGACTCCGTACATTGACCATTATAAAAGAGGCTTGTAGACTGGTGAAACAGCGACATGGGGTTGAATTGGACCCGGATAGCTTCCCCCTTGACGATACAAAAACTTATGAGCTCTTCCAGCGGGGAGAAACTGTAGGGATTTTCCAGTATGAAAGTGCGGGGATGCAGAAGTACTTGAAAGAGTTGAAGCCTACTGAGTTCGCGGATTTGATAGCCATGAACGCGCTGTATCGCCCAGGACCGCTGGAATACATCCCGGAATTCATCGATCGGAAGCATGGCCGAAAAGAGATCAAATACGATCTGGATGCCATGGAAGGCAAGCTCAAAGAGACCTACGGAATTACCGTATACCAAGAGCAAGTAATGCTGCTTTCTCAAGAGTTGGCTGGGTTTACCAAAGGCCAAGCGGATATGCTCCGTAAAGGGATGGGTAAAAAGCAGAAATACATTATCGATAAGCTCAAGCCCATGTTCTTGGACGGTGGCGAAGAGCGCGGACATGATCGTGATATCCTCGAAAAGGTTTGGAAAGATTGGGAAGCCTTTGCTTCGTATGCCTTTAACAAATCACATTCTACCTGTTATGCTTGGGTGGCGTACCAAACAGCCTACCTCAAGGCCCACTATCCAGCTGAATTCATGGCGTCTGTGCTTTCGAACAACATGTCGGATTTGAAGGCCGTTACCTTCTTCATGGAGGAATGCCGACGCATCGGAGTGCCTGTATTAGGGCCATCTGTGAATGAAAGTTTGTTGCGCTTTAGTGTGAATAACGAAGGCGCTGTCCGATTCGGAATGGGCGGAATGAAAGGCGTAGGGGAGAATGCCGTACGCGAAATAATCGCTCAACGTGAAGAAGGCGGTGTGTACAAGGACCTTTTCGATTTATTGGAGCGCATCGACCTTCGCCAAGCCAACCGAAAAACCATCGAATGCTTAATACTCGGGGGTGCCATGGATGATTTTCCTAACACCCATCGTGCGATGTATTTCGCTGAGGAAGAAGGCGGACGCACTTTTGTGGAAAAAGCGATCAAATACATCCAGAATAAAAAGAATGACGCAGAGAGCGCTCAAGCCTCTCTCTTTGGAGAAGGTTCGGCAGAAGAACTTCCACCCCCACGAATGCCCGAGGTATCTGAATGGCCGTCCATCATTGCATTGAAAAAGGAAAAAGAGATCAATGGTATGTACCTGAGCTCACATCCCTTGGATGATTATCGAGTGGAAATAAAGTACTTCTGTTCAGCTGAACTTAACCGTTTGAACAATGTCGAAAGTGTCATTGGACGTGAGGTAACTGTCGCAGGGATTGTTACGGACGCACAGCACCGTATTTCCAAGATGGGCAAAGGCTGGGGCATCTTTAGAATGGAAGATTTCACGGGTGACTATGAGTTTAAACTCTTCGGTGAAGATTACCTAAAGTTCAAGCACTACTTTGAGAATGAGCAGTTACTTCATGTAAAAGCCCGTGGGCGAAAATTCAACCAGCGCCAAGGAGAAGGCTTCGTCGAGCGTCTGTCCGTTGATGTAGCGAATGTCAGTCTTTTGAGCGACATCCTCGAGAAAAATTCAAAATCCCTGGATATACAAGTGGCACTCGATCGCCTTGATACTAAGCTTGTTGATGAGTTACATGATATCTTGAAGATGTATCCGGGCAAAAAACGTGTCAAACTTCATGTTATTGACACCGTTGAAGAACTCGATGTGAAACTACCCGTGAAAGACTTTAAAGTATCCATTGATAAAGGTTTACTTAATGAACTCGAACTTCATCCGTATTTGATGCCTAAGATTAATTCGTAATGAGGTATTTGTGGATAATACTATGTTTTATTGGTGTTCACGTGCGTGCACAGGTAAACTGTATTACTACACCGGATCAGCTCGGTCCTTACTTTGTGCATGGCGCGCCTAGCATCAAAAATGATACCCTTCAACCTGGAATCTCAAACGTAGCTCGCTCCTTAGAATTGACGTTTTATGTGACCTATAATTGTGATACAGTAGATCTGGATACGTTACCAAGTCCCTATACTCTTGAGCTTTGGCATGCTGATGCAAGTGGGGAATACAGTAATGTGGATGGCAACCCCAATGACTTCGCTTATCGAGGAAATTTGCAGCTATCTGGAAAGTCGACGGTGCTACATACGGAACTTCCGGGTATTTACCCTTCACGTCCGTCACACATTCATCTAAAAGGTTATCTGACCAATGCTTGGTTTACAGATACCATAATTACCCAGTTGTATTTTAAAGGTGATTCTTTGATTCAGTTCGATGTCGCAAAGGATTATCCCGAACGGTGGATTGAACTTGATACGACAGCAAATGGGTTTAAAGGAAGTTTCGCCTTTGGGTTGTCGTATATCGTTGGTTTGGACGAGCGAACGGCCAATAATTGGTCCGTAAGTCCAAACCCTGCGCAGGATTTTATTGAAATTAACGCAGGCACTCAAAGCACAGACTTATTGGTTCTTAGTGCCGCCGGTGAATTGTATTTATCAATGAGAATCGATGGTGTCCAGCATATTAATACTTCAAATTGGCCTAGGGGCATCTATTACGTACGTGTTGCAGATGAGGTGCAAAAAATAATATTGCTCTAGGTTGTTAACACCACAATGGTGCATGCTGTGAATAACATCAATGCCGTTATAGTCTCAGTCTATCAATTCGTGGGGTAATTTGGTACTACTTTTGAATCTCCAATTAGAAAATACATAAGATTATGGCACTCGAAATCAACGAATCGAATTTTGAAGAAGTAGTAATGAAATCAGATAAGCCTGTATTGGTTGATTTCTGGGCAGAATGGTGTGGTCCTTGCCGCATGGTTGGTCCTGTTGTTGACGAGTTGGCGACTGACTACGAAGGAAAAGCTGTAGTTGGTAAGTTGAACGTAGATACTGACGGTGCAGTTGCTCAGCAGTTCGGTGTTCGTAATATCCCAACACTTTTGATCTTCAAAAACGGTGAAATCGTAGATAAGCAAGTAGGTGCTACTAGCAAGCAAGTTCTTGCAGCCAAGCTTGATGGCGCGATGTAATACGCGTCCGCGATACTTCTTAAAAACCCCGAGCCGTAGGCTCGGGGTTTTTTGTTGGAAAAAAGTACTTCTTCACATTTTTTGCGAATGCCGGTTCTGTGTGCTCAATTATTAAGGTAATCATTCAAAACGAACCGCTATGAAGCTAAAATTTACCCGTCGAAGCCACCTACTTTTATCGCTATGCTTTGCTATTCAGGCATACGCGCAAATTCAGGATTCATTCAGCTTAGCCTATTCGAAGCTTCCGAATACATTGTTTCAATCATTTTTCCTGCACGATCAAAGTAGCGTATATCAGGTCTTCGGAAACTATTACAAGCTCTCTGAATATGATGGGGCCATTCCGGCAGCAGAGCTTAGATTCAATGATTTTCAAATGCTTTACGCAGATCTATGGCTTAGTCAACGCCTTGATTCTACGGGTAATCGACCAGGAGGGAAGCCACCACACATGGTAGATTGGGGATCAATTATCCCAATAGATCGTGTTCAACAGACGAAAACAGATTGTCCTATCCACCTCTTGTGGATGTCTTACAATGAATTAGATTCTAATGCATTGTATGAGGGGCAGCTCTATTACGATGGAGTATACTGGCAAGTCCCGGATAGCATTGTCAATTTAGATCCGCAAGGTAACTACAGCTTAAATCGATCCAATGTCTACAGCGCTGCAGCACAATCGGTGCATAGAAAAGAAGCATTCCTGGCGGGGACAAATGTTAGTACATTTTACGTAGATCAAGGCACAGCTAACATTGACTTTCAAATACCTTCGTCCTTGATTCAAAAGAATGTAGGTACTATATCTGCTTACTGGGCAGACTTTGATGATGGCAATGGGTTTATTCAGGTTCATCCGGATCAGAATTACTCGGTCTATTATTCCGTTTCGAGCGCTTCTGCTGAATGTTCCACAAAGTACATTCGCATCCGAGCACGGATAGGGCAGCAGTGGCGCGAATCTAAATTCAGGGTGAATGTTGTGTTCAATTCCACACCATCTGATACCGTAATTTCCTCTATAGACCTTCCACAACCACTTTGTTCCTCTGGTAAAGCGGAATTACCTGCTAGAATTACTATCGATTACGCGAACAATAACGATTCGCTCACTAAACCTATAGTTATTGTTGAAGGGTTTGAAGGGGCAGCGACTCCATACGGATACCTAAACTACAAGGCAGTTCGGAGCGGATATATTTTCGATTCCAACGGTGATAGGATCTACGAACATATGGCGCCTTTATCGTGGCTTATGGACTCTCTGAATGCTGCTGGCTTCGATTTGGTCTACTTAGATTTTTGTGAGAGTAAACTGCCCGTCCAACAGAATGCCGCAACCCTGTTGCATCTCCTGCAATGGATCGACGCGCAGCAGCCTAATAACGCAACAACAGTAGTCGGAGCGTCCCTAGGCGGATTAATTACACGTTATGCCTTACTACAGGCGGAAGAAATGGACTGCTGTTTGAATGTTGCAGCCTATGGGACTTTTGATTCTCCACATGACGGTGCATTCATACCAATTGGTCTGCAAGCAACGACAGAAAGTTTAGCTCGATTATTCCCTAGCATACCTCTTGTAGCAAACCCTTGGAAGATTACACTGGGTTCAACTGCGGCAAGGCAGATGTTGGTAACCCATTATGATTCAAATGCAGCCAATACTCGTAGTGAGTTTATTGATGATTTAGGGGAGGAACATCCCACAAACTTGTACCGATTTGCGATCTCAAATGGTAGTATTCATGGTCAGCATAGTGGTTTAGCAGATTCAGTAGCGAGGTACCTAAGCTATGGTTGGTCAAATGACATTCCTGTAGGTCATCGCATAGGTGCCAACCAGGATACCCTTTTGTTTAATAGGACAGGAAAGATTCGTAACGTACAAATTGTTGGGACGCGCAGCGAGGGGCATCGTGGTCTACAATCTACTGTTTTTGAGGGTTCCAAGTTGTTGAATACTTACAGATATCAGCGAATGCGGTGGATATCCATTTCAAATGCGTGTAAAGCACAGTGGATTTATTCTCTTGGAAATATTGCCACCTTCATTCCTTCAAGTGTAGTGAATGGAGCGGTAGAGGCAGTGCAAACTAAGACGAATACGCAACTTCAAAATTTAGCATTACGTGCGGCTCAACAAGGTCGTAAGGTTAAAAAATCCAACTTCCCTCTGGGCTATGATGAAATACCGGGTTCCTTGACGGATACACCATCAGCTTTCAAATATCCTTTTATTTCAGTTCACAGTCCGGACCATTGTTTTATTCCTTCATTCAGTGCATTGGATGCAGGTAATAAATACGATACGCTCGCGATTCCTACGAATAAAGGAATGATACCCTTTCATTCCATCTATGCCCCAGGTTTAACAGATAGTGTCAATTATAATCAACGGCATATAGAGACTACACCGGAGATTATTCATTATCTATTGGAGCAATTCAATGGAATTTACCGATCTGTGCCGGCAGTTATTGTCGATACGTTCAATATCGCGCAGCAGCATAATCTCCAAAGCTCCTATGTACACCAACTGAGTCAAACCAGTATTGCCGTAAATGGCTGCCTTCGTTTAGGGCATAAGGGTCCCATTGGATTAATGACAAGTACGGTTCAGGCCGATACAATCCAATCCATTAACGTGAGCCTCAAAAATGGATGCAACGAGGGGCAGTTGGATGTTTACGGCAGACTTGAATTAGGCCAATCCATTAAAAGGACTGCTGAACTTCGCATCCCACGAGGTACCGCTATTGTAATTCACTCAAATGCTGAAATACTTATAGGGCCGGGCAGTGCAATCATCATAGAAGAAGGGGGACGCATGATTATAGGGAAGGGGGCCAACATACATTTAAACCGTGGAACCATTATGGCCCAAGGAAGTATTGAGTTGGAACAAGGGACAAACTTTAAACCACTTGGGTCTGGAACTATTGTATTTGATAAAGGTGTGGATTGTGTATTTCAATCTGAAAACAAGGTTGTCATTGAGAATCATAAGGTTGTTGTGAAAACTCAGTTATCATTACCATCTCACCTGGATATTTTCATCATTAACCGTTGCAATGTGGAACTAGCAGCGGGTGGTGCAATAAATTGTTCGTCATCGATAGAATTATTGAAATCTACCTTCAATCAATCGCTCCAAAAACAATGGTGTGGCCTTCGTACTATGGGGCCGTCTACCTTGGTGGATCGGTGTAGTTTTATTGGAGGTAGCCCGGCACTTCAGGTATCGAGTAGCATGAAGGCTAGCATAGAACGGTCGACTTTTTCGAACTGCATCGTGGGCACAACAATACTCAAACGAATTGATGGGTTTAAGTCAAATCATTTTGAACGATGTCAGCTTGGAGCAAATGTGCAGGTAAAACAATTTTCCTTGTCTAGTTGTCGATTCGAAAACTGTTACGATGGCCTATTAATTAACGGAATCTCTGGCGAATTTAAACTGGCTAATTGTGTGTTTACCTCAAATCAACACATTGCCGTGGAGGCACGTGGTATGCGATCCAGGCTGACCTGTAATACGTTTGTTAATAATGGAGATGCCTTTGTTTCTGAATACGGAACAATGCAATTAGGGCGAAATGCAGGAAATACGTTTAAGAGTAATTTCACGGCTATCCGTGCGAGTGAATGCAAAGGTTTAGAATTGGCACAAGGTCATAATACATTCTTATCTAATCATGGATATGATTTGCTTTGCTCCTTCGATTCGACTGCCATGCTAACTAAGGCTGGCGCGTTCTACCAAATATCAGCTAATTACAATTCGTTCAGTACACCTTCTAGTTCGTATTTAATAAAAGGTAGAACGCCGGTTCATTTGATGTACAACCCTCAGCTAGTTGTGTCCCAGAGGTTATGTCCAGAAAGCTCTATCACCAGTATAGACTCAAATACTACATTAGCCACCGTTGCATCAGAATTGTTGGTTTGGCCGAATCCATCTACAGATGGAAAAGGTCTTGTGAAATTGCCGCACTCAGAAGGAGGAACGCTTCATGTACTCAATCAACTAGGGCAAACTATTCAGACCTTGAATGTAGCTTCCGGTACTCGGGAAATGGACATCGATGCAGGTACGGCTCGAGGTATGGTTATTCTTCGTTTTGAATCAAAACAAGTCATCACTACTTATAGGTGGGTACTGCCATGATAAAAGCGAACTATTCTGCCTATTTTGCACCTACAATACTGATACCCTGTGAGAAACATAAAAATGCTTGATTTCCAAAGAATTCACGAACCGTATAAGGCTTCGTTGGATCAGGCATTATTGGACGTTGCCAATAGTGGGCAATACATTGGAGGCCCAGAAGTCGTTGGATTTGAATCCGAGCTATCAAGGTTTTTAGATGCGGGTGTGTGTACAGTAGGTAATGGCACGGATGCGTTACAAATCGCATTAATGGCACTAGGTATAGGGCCTGGAGATGAGGTTGTTGTGCCCGCCTTCACTTATGCAGCGAGGGCGGAAGTCATTGGGTTATTGGGCGCAACTGCCGTTTGGTGTGATGTCCATAAAAGTACATTTTGTATAAATTCAGAATCGTTATCCAAAGTACTTACTCAAAATACAAAGGCTATTATCGCTGTTCATTTATACGGGGCCTGTGCGGATATTGAATCTATTGAGAAGATTGCTCCTGGAATTCCCATTGTTGAAGATACTGCCCAAGCCTTTGGAGCTAAATGGGCCTCTGGTAAATATGCTGGTCGATTCGCAGGAACAGTTGGTGCTTTTGGAACATTGAGTTTCTTTCCTACGAAATCTTTAGGGGCGATGGGAGATGGTGGTGCTCTAGTGTCAAAAGATACGAAGCTACTCAGCCTAGCATCAATGATTGCTAAACACGGCCAACGCGAAAAATATGTGCACGAAATCATTGGAGTGAATTCACGCTTGGATCCATTACAGGCTGCTATACTCCGTGTAAAGCTTAAGTACTTTAACACTTCCGTTGAGTCTAGAAAGGTCTTAGCCAAGGCATATGCAGCTGGGTTAGCTCATTTAAAGCAGATTATTTGTCCGCAAAATATTGATGAAGGACACATTCTTCATCAGTATACAATTCGCGTTACTAATGGTGATCGGGATGCGCTTAAAGCACATTTAAAGCAGAGTGGTATCGATTCTATGATCTATTATCCAAAGGAATTGCATCAGCAGGAAGCATATCGTCAGTGGAGACCAAATTGTACTTTAGAAGCTACGAATACGTTAGTACAAGAGGTGTTGAGTCTTCCAATAGGAGAACATTTGAGCACAGAAGATGTCTCATACATCGCTGCGGCAATTGAAGAATTTTATAACCATGATTGAGGAAATATTTATTCATCCAACGGCAACTGTTGACGAAGGTGCTGAAATAGGAAAAGGCACTAAAGTATGGCACTACAGTCATGTGATGCCGAAGGCAAGAATAGGTTCTTCGTGCAATGTTGGACAGAATGTCTTTATTGCCACTAATTCAATCATCGGTAATGGTTGTAAGATTCAGAATAACGTCAGCGTTTATGATGGAGTTGTTCTTGAGGATGATGTTTTTTTAGGACCTTCCATGGTTTTTACGAACGTCGATATTCCTCGCGCATTTGTAGAACGTAAGAATTACTTGAAAACGCTCGTTGGAAAAGGGGCAACCATTGGTGCCAATGCTACAGTTGTTTGTGGTAATTCCATAGGTGCATATGCATTTATTGGAGCTGGAGCTGTAGTAACTTCAGATGTACCTGAATTTGCCTTGATGGTTGGGGTTCCTGCCAAGCAGATTGGATGGGTTAGCGCATTAGGTCATAGATTAAGTTTTGATGCACATGGAATGGCAACCTGTTCTGAATCAGGTCAGGCGTACGAGCTAAAAGATGGTCGTGTAAAAGCGTTGGAAAATTAATGAGGATTTTGACCGTAGTTGGGGCTAGGCCTCAGTTTATCAAGAGTGCGCCGGTTTCGAAGGCATTTCTGGCGCAAGGAATCGAAGAATACATTGTACACACAGGGCAACACTATGATGATTCAATGAGTGCTGTGTTTTTCGATCAATTAGGACTTCCAAAACCCATTTATACTCTCAGTGCAGGTGGATTAAATAGGGATGCGATGATCGCATCCATCCGTAAAGACCTATTACCAATTCTTGAGTCGGTTCGTCCGGATTATGTGTTGGTTTATGGCGATACAAACTCCACACTCGCTGGGGCATTGGCGGCGGATGAATTAGCCATTCCCTTGTTACATGTCGAGGCAGGATTGCGCTCATTCAATGATGAGATGCCTGAAGAGATAAATAGGATTCAAACGGATGAATTATCGACTATTCTTTTTACACCCTCCGAAGAAGCTAACAAAAACATTGAAGCAGAGGGTTTTTTAGCGCCATTTCAGAAGGTAGTAACGGTTGGAGACGTGATGTACGATGCGCTGCTAATGTTTAAGAAATTTTCGCGTCATTCAGAACAAATGGGTGATATCAAGACCTTTAATTCACCTTTTGCCCTTGCTACACTGCATAGGCAGGAAAATGTTAAGCATCCGGAAAGATTAAAGGAACGCATTCGAACGTTGAATACTCTTCATAATAGTGGTTTGAATGTTTGGATGCCTTTACATCCATCGACGAAACAACAGATTACAGCTAACGGAATTTCCATTGACTTTATCACTGCAGCGCCAGTAGGCTATCTTGAAATGTTGTGGTTGCTTGAGAAAGCACAAATAGTCTTGACTGATAGCGGCGGCTTGCAAAAAGAGGCCTATTTCATGAATAAGCCATGTATTACTCTTCGCAATGAAACAGAGTGGACTGAATTGGTGGAATCTGGCGCAAATGAGCTATTTCCATTGAGTCGTCCTGCCCAAGAAATCATTTCAGTCGTTGAAAAATTCAAAAATGCTACAATGCCTGTTCAGGAGTTCTATGGAAAGGGCGATGCGGCTGCTTTGATTGCTAGTACCTTAAAGAACTTGTCCTAAGAAATCATTAATGTCTTTAAGGCAATCTGCATTCAAGCTGTGTGCCATAGAATATTGATGAAAAGTGTAGGAAGGCAAATGACTTAAGTTTTCTGCTGAGGCTTTTGCCCAAGAAAATGGTATAACAGGGTCTGATGTACCATGACTCTGATAAATTGGCGCAGGATTGCTGAGATTTTTTAATTCATCCATCCATTCAGGTAGGGCATAACCGCTCATCAAAACGAAGGCCTCTGCTTGGAAACCGTTAAGAAGCATGCGGATGCTGGTAATTGCACCTTGTGAGAATCCTCCTAGTAAAATTTTTCCGAGAATACCATGTTGCTCTTTCCATTCGGAAATGCTCGATTCCACCATTTTAGTGGCCTCAAGGACATCATCGTTGTCAATCATTTTCGCACCATTTTCCCATTGAATCGGATACCAAGCAAAGCCGTAGGGCTGAAGCGCTATAGGGGCTTCTAAACACAACAGGTTTAAGGGTGGTAAATATGGTTTAAGGCCAAATAAATCTTCTTTATTCGATCCATAGCCATGCAGTAATACTAATGTTGGGCTTTCCGGCCCATGAATGTGATGAACGTATTTCAGCATCAATCTTTGTAATCTAATATATCCCAAGTATGGTCGGCAAGTAGTCGTATTTGATACATGAATTCATGTGGACACTTACGCCATTCATGTGGTGCAATCATACTTAAGACGTTCACATCTTCGCTTTTGCGGTAGAGGTAGTAGACATGATTGATTTCAGGTTTAAAACCCATTTGTGCTTTATAGATTTCTTCACTGAGGGCTTTGCGCTCATGAATCTTTCTCGCTTGATCAGCTAACAATTCAATCTGGGCACGGATTTGATCGAGTTGCATATCTGTTTGCAACTCCATGGCATTAAGGTCTAAGCTCTTATTCTTGAGTGTGTCAACGGCCTTAAAAGCTGGCGCACTAACGCTTGATCCATATGGTAGGATATTCGCATTTTCAGCGATTTTTTCAGGATCAATAGGGTTGAATTGACGTTGTTCTTCTTTTGCCATGGGTCAAAAATAAATCATTCCTTCCTTTTGTTCTCCTAAACTCGTTGCCTGATTATTTTGGTAACGATAGCAGGCAATCATCGCCAATAGGGCATCAAATTGGTGCCAATTTTCACAGCTCGGTATTAGAAAAGGGAAGTTATTCTCTTTAAATAGAATCTCTAAACACGTTGGGATAGCTTGGTTCTCAGACTTATATCCAAATTCAATTAATCCAAAATGAATGGCAACCTGTTTGGGATAAACCTCAATCACTTCACAAGAGATTTGACTTTTTAGCTTCATAGCACGTGCGGTCAATCCTCCTAAAAACATTGGGCTCATGGCTTTCGCCTCGATATCACATTTTCGATAATGGTAATCATTGTAGCCTTCAGTGCCTGAGTAAACTCCCGGCAATGATAGTGGTGCGTCCATACCGATGATCAAAGTGTTTAACTGACCTAACGTATTCAAAACGAATGTATCTGCACATGCTTTCTTTTGACTCTGAAAAAAGCTTATCGCCGAATCCACACCATCGTAGTGGCACAACACAGTGGTTCCTGCTAGTTTGGAGCCATAGTCGATGCCTACGATTCCTGCCATTTGCCAAAAATTTCTTCCGCCTTTTCAAATCGGTAGTTGAAAATCTCCTCAAGTTTGGGCTTAACTAGTAAGGGGTGGGCCAATTTTCCCAAAAGCCCAAAGGGCACTTTGTAATTTACTCGATCCAGGATCTCAACACCGCCAGGAATAGCCTTGAAATGGTGTTCGTGATGCCAAATAGAGTAGGGACCGACACGTTGCTCATCTACAAAAAAGTTCGGAGCAGCGACATGAGTAATTTCAGTTGTCCAATTCATTTTGATTCCAAAAAGCGGACTCACTTTGTAATTGATGAATAAACCTGGATACATCTGCTCAGGAACTTCACTTAAGATGTCGAATCCGAGGTAATCTGGCGTGATGGTTGCAAGATTAGCGGGGTTTTGGAAAAAAGCCCATGCTTCTTCCAATGTAATAGGGAGCTTTTGAATGCGCTCGATGACGTACATAGCGTGTTAGATTTCTATGTAGCTAACACGAGAGTAGAAGGAGTGTTCGCGTACCTACTTAGATTCGTTTCATCTGCTGCTTGATGTACTTTGTTTGTTCGTTAAGTACACCTTTTGAATCCAACTTTTTCACTTCAGTAAGTAAGATTTGAGCCTCTTTCTTGCGTCGCTTAGTTAGCGCAATACCAGCAAGATTCAGTTTTGCCAAGGCCTTATCTTGGTCTAAACGCAATCCCGTATTCAAAGCTTTTTTAAGCAGTGTCTCGGCCTTACCCACTTTTCTTTGACTTTCGATCATACCCATTAATAGGTAGTAATAAGCCAATTGGCTCTTTACCAAACTTTTCTCAGGAGTGCGAATTCCGGCAAGAGCTTTTTCTGCCTTCGAGACGTCGTTCTTGCGCATGTGATAGAGCGCTATAAGAATACGTTCATTCTTGAAATAAGTGAACAAAACTATCGCTGCTGGGAAAAGCAATGCGATACCGTTGCCTATTTCGCCATCAGCGAATTGAAGGATAGACCAAACAAAAATGGCAGCTGTTACAACTAAACGAATGATTTTACTGAGCATCTCTATTATTTTTGAGCAACGCAAAGAAACAAAGAAAATAGCCATGTCGGATTGGAAGAACTTAGATATTGCATCAAAACGGGCATTCTACAAAAGGCTGAGTGAGGCTCTAACCGATCATAAACGAGCGCTATTCGCTGAAAAGGTTAAATATAGAACCCGTAACATCTCATTAGCACTTGAGGATATGATGAAATCTCAAAATGCCTCAGCTTTGATGCGTACAGCTGATGCATTCGGTGTACATAGAGTGGATGTTTACGATAAGCAAGAACGATTTAATGTTAGCAGTGGCATTTCAAAAGGAGTGGAGAAATGGCTCGATGTAGATTTCTTCAATACCTATGATGAAGGGACTACTGAGTCATGGGGATCACGACTTAAATCGTCAGGAAGAAAATTGTACGTTACGGCACTTGATTCTACGGCGAAGCCATTGCATGAGATAGATCCTAAAGTGCCTGCCACCATACTCTTTGGAAATGAGCAGGAGGGAGCCTCTAAAGAAATTCAGCATATGGCAGACGAACTCATTTACATTCCCATGAAGGGATTCGTTGAAAGTTTCAACGTTTCAGTGAGCTGTGGGATTGTTTTGCATCACTTGACGCTAGGAATGGAACAGGCTGGAATAGCCAGAGGATTGGAAGAGGAAGATGAGTTGAACACGCTGATTCACTGGGCACTACGTACAGTGCCTAATCCGCACCTCTACCTTTAATAAAGAGTGCAGAAAAACTGCCCGTCTTCTATGTCCCAGTTGATGACTTCCCAACGTATTAAGCGAGCTAGTGTATTTACGGCCTTGTTTCTAGGGCACTGCATAAGCTTTGCAGCTTTACTAGTGCTCACGCGTTCATAATCTTTCAGGTATTGAATTAGTCGTTGTTCCCGATCGGAAAATTGCACAGGTCTTTTACTGTCGTTGCTTTGTTCTTGTCGCCACATTTCAATTAATACAGCGTTCGCAACTTTATTCTCATCATCGATTCGGATATATGCCTTAGCGCCGTCCTGCTCGTCAACCTTATATGGCTTATGCTTACCTTCAGGAACATCTACCTCCCAAACTCGCTTTCCGTCAACTTCGTGGTATTGTACTGTTAATTCAATCTCCGGAAGGGAGAATACACGGGCCGCACTTTCCAAAAGATAAATGTCATCTTCATCTTTGACCCCACCGATAAGGCCATTATCTCGAACGCCGACTAAGAGTTTACCTCCGGTAGTGTTCGAAAAAGCACTGAGCGTACGTGCTATTTTCCGAGCATCAGAGATCTTGTATTTGAAATCCTGTTGTTCATGTTCACCTTCTGCGATAAGCTCGTGAAGGTTACTCGTCGAAACGAAACGGTCAAAATCCTTCATGAGCGAGGATTTTATTTTGTCACATAGATGACATCTACCAAGGCCTGAACTTCGGCGTTTTTACCAAACCATTGCGTTTTAAATTCCTCTGTGTAAACACGGATATTTGCAATAGTAACCGAATCTCCATATTGCTTACGCGCTTCGTAAAGCATTTTATCATAAGTGATTAGCCCATCATGCAAGACCAATTCTCTGGTTTTGTCCGCCGCGGTAATTTTATCGCTGTAAATCACATCAGGATATACAATGATGGTTCCCATATACGTCCATTCTTGCCCATACATAGAACCGGCAGTATCGTAAAGGCTGCGTTTGGGACTTGCGCAAGAGACAAGCAAAAAGGCAGCGAATAAAAAAGCGAAAACGTGCTTCATGGAGTTAAAAATCTTGATGCGAAAGTTAGAACAAAAATAAGGCCGCTTGCAGCGGCCCTAGATTTTTTACAAGGATTTCAAACGCGCTTCAAGCGCTTTCACTGAAATGCTTATTCCTTTCTCCTTGCAATACAAACTAACCCTTTTGAGGTCACCTTTAAAGAGTTTAATGGCTTGGTTAATACTGCATACTTTTTTCATTTTATAGGTATTTAAGTATTAACACTGCTTAAAGTTACGAAATCTAATGATGCTGTAACTCTTTACTTTTCAACAGGTTATTGTTAAAAAAGTTCAATCAGAAGCCATTGGTGTCGCATTTGAGATTTTTTTGAGTTTGTAGATTTTTTTACACCTAAGATTTTATACCTTACGTTAACCAATTACCATTAAACCAACTTCTACATGTCTTTGGATAAAGACTATGCGACTATATTTCAGGCACTGCAAGAGTATGTGCGTCCTGAGGAAGAGCTTGATTACGAGAATCTTGGAAAACTCGCACGCTCTTTTGTAATCAAGACTGTTAATCAAGATGAAAATCTATGGGAGTTGAGTAGTTCAAATGCACAGCTTCATTTCATTCTTAGTGGCGCCTTTGGTGAATACCTTGTTCAAGGTAAAAATCCCCAGCTAATCCGCTTTTATCGGAAGGAAAAATTCGCTTTTTCTGAGGATATGATCTTGTATTCTGCCCGCCCTGCGACTTATGCCAAATGTTTAGTAGAGGCAAGAGTTGCTTCCATTCCCGCTAACGTATTGATGTCCTATGTGCAACGAAGTCAAGAAGGGGTTAAGCTGCTCACAGGTCTAATTGAGTTGAGTATGACGGAATATAGAAATACGACATACGAAATGCTTCAAACGAGCGGTACCGACAGGATTAATGCAGCCTTGGAACAGTTCCCAGATTTGTTAAATATCATACCACGAAAAGAATTGGCAGATTACCTAGGGATTTCACGAGCTTCTCTTTTTCGCTCATTAAAGCAGATAGACATTGAATAACGACTTTAAAAAATCAGTTCTGCAGTTTTTCCAGTCGCTGCCTGCCTATACTCAAGATATGGAAGCGGCATGCATGGCCATAGTTGATGCCTTTGAAGAGCCCGTGCGCAAGAAAAAAGGAGATATCATTACCGAGCTTTCTCCTCCGAACAAAGACTTCTGGTTCTTGCATCAAGGATATCTTAAGGAACTTTATAAAAACAAATTTCAATCGGACGATACGCTATTTAACTTCATTCCGCCAGGCTCTGTTTTTGTGAATGAAGATTCACTTTTTTATAATCAGCGTCCACAGCACTATTTCAAGGCATATACAGATGTGAGTATTGTCGGTTTAAAGATTGAGAACTTTGAAACCTTGCGCATCAAATTTCCCGCTGTAATCCAACTTTATCTGAGTGGTACGGCAGAAATTCAACGCAATAGACGCTCGAGATTGTTGATGCTACGCATGCAAAGCACCCAGGATAGAATAAATTGGGTAAGGGAGCAGCGCGGCGATTTATATAAGGTATTGGACCGGGTTACATTAGCGCAGTACATTGGTGTGAGTCGAGCGAGTTTATATCGCGCATTTGATAAAACCGGCAAGTCGCAGTACTAGTTCTGTGTCGTACTTTTGGCACAATGAAAATCCGCTGCCTTTTTCTATTTGCTTGTTTAACGCTTGTATCCTTGCAAAAAGGCCATGCACAGGTATCCGACACCACAGTTTTACTGAATTCTGTTACGGTAGTTTATGAGGAAGATCCAGCGTTTTTATTGTGGGAAGGGCTAAGAGATAATTGGTCTAAACAAAAGTTATTTGCCCCACAAAATGCCTTGGTTTACATGCGTCAATTCAATGAGGCAAGCGAGGTCCAATTTGAGTTGCTTTCGAATGTTTATTTCGAACCCACGTTGGTGTACCAAGAGATCACTGCGTTGAAGGATTATGCTGAGAATACGGCAGATTTTGGTCGTTCATTTCAGGCTAATGCTTCATTTTCATTTAACAATCAATTTGATTTTACCGAGGGGGGAGCCGTAGGGATTTTCAATACATATACCTACAGTCGGTTTGAAAAATCAAACTTTTACCCTTTCGATCGCTTGAATGACGCAGCAATTGCAACGACGCCAATTGTCGGACTTTTCGAGCGTCAAGCATGGTCCAATTATTCTTTCTCCATCCTTTCTGAATGGGTGAGTGATTCCTCAACTCACGCGATTCTTCACTTCAAGCCAAAAGAAAATCGGACAGGGTGGACGGGACAGATAAAAGTTGATACTAAAGTCAAGAGAGTTGATGAATTCTCCGGTATGGTCGGCTCGATAGAGGTCGAGCAGACCTACGGCTCAGGTGTACTGCAATACATTTCGGAACAGAAAATCGTTCATAGCGATGGGGCAGCGATTTTCGAGATGAACGTTATCAATGTCAACCAATGTCCTTCGCGTGCTAAGGCCAGTAAAACACTTATCGGAGTAGTACCCGAGCAAGAAGTTCGTGGTGCTGATTTTTGGTCCCAATACCGACCTAAAGACGAAAAGTTAGATCGTTGGACAAGCCGTCAAGATAGCATTATCAGGTACCTAAACTCAGACGAATACCTCGATAGTGCGGATGCGGAATACAATAAGTTTTATTGGTACGAGCCTATGGTAAGCGGTATAGGTTATCGCAAAAGAAGCAAGGGAACGCAGTTTTATTACAGCCCCTTACTGAGTCAAATCAACTACTTTGGTGTAGGGGGGACGCGCTGGACACCATTGGCATACGGTACAAAAAGGTTTAAATCTGGAGAGCAGCTTAGTGCTACGAGTAGGTTGAACTATGGCCTTCGAAATCAAGATTTAAAGGGCTCATTAGATTTGAATTACATCTACGCCCCATTGCGCAATGCCTCTTGGAACTTAAAGTTTGGTAACGATTACCAGCAAATCACCCAGAGCATTGATTTAACTGGGATTTTTAGTCGAAGCAACTACATTGAGAAAACCTATGCGGAGGCTTACCATCGGTTCGAATGGTTTAATGGATTCTATACTCGTTTGGGTTTTGAGTACAGCAAGCGGGAGAGTATTGACCAATTAGATTTAGGAGGTGACTTTTTTAATTCATTAGCGCCCCCCGCACCATTTGAGACCTACACAGTAGGGCAGGTAGGCCTTGAAATACTCATTCGTCCTTACCAGCGCTATTATTTGAAGGGTAGGCATAAGATAGTGCTCAGCAGCAGATGGCCGGATTTCAGAGTTGTATTCAAACAGGGAATACCGGGATTTTTAAATTCAGACGTTCGCTACAGTAAATATGAATTTATCGTTGAAGATTACTTAAATCACGGCGCATTAGGATTCAGCAACTATTTGATCTCTTCTGGTGGTTTCTTAAATGATCCGACCACGGTTCGATTTATTGAATATAAATGGTTCCGCGGGGGAGATTTCTTTCTATTCACGCACCCGTTGTACACATTCCAATCATTGCCTCAAACATTCGCGAGTCCGGAGCCATATGTAATGATTAATGCCATCCATCATTTTGAAGGGTATATACTCGGGAAAATACCCGTGGTTCGTAGAATGAAATTAAGTACCGCCATAGGTGGCGCAATGCTCTCCATTCCTTCAAAAGAGCTGCTACACATTGAGTCCTATGCTGGGTTGGAACGAAAATTTAAGATGTGGGATGCTCCCACGAGGTTAGGTGTTTATTATTCCCTCTTGCCCTTAGACATTCATCCAGGTTTCCGAATAAAGCTTGGAATGGATTTTATGGACACTTTTACAGATCGGTGGAACTTTTAATGTTTCATTTTTGCGACAATTTTCCAATTGGAGCTGAACCCGGGCCACCTTAGCTGTTAATCTCATTGATTTATGCACAAAAAA
>Ga0181567_10001329_pt1 | contig 18742 bp, 15 predicted proteins | sample 101ome_14_FD_133761 | JGI IMG/M metagenome (GOLD analysis project Ga0181567, IMG submission 133761) | Coastal salt marsh microbial communities from the Groves Creek Marsh, Skidaway Island, Georgia - 101403AT metaG (megahit assembly) | ecosystem: Environmental > Aquatic > Marine > Intertidal...
GCACAATGCCGCGCATCCATGGCTAAGAAAGCCACATTTGGTAGCGTGCTACACATGGCATGGGCATTATAGGCCGCCACTGACGCCGCACCTATGCGTTGCAGAAACACCGTTTCCAAATCAACCAGACTGGCTAATGATCCCGTGATATAACAAATCGGCTGACCGGCGCCAACCCAACTGCCTTCAGGGTGGCGAATATCAATCTTTACCTGTTGATGGCGATGCGCCATCATGGCCTCTAACCACGTGATTGCCATATTTGGGGCAGATAACACCGGCCGACGCATGAAAATGGCGTATGTCACCGTGACATCACCATGTTGTTCAACCACCGCCTTACTGCGCAGAAAATAACTGTCAGCAAGTCTGGGAAGTTGGTCAGGTAATGGTCCCGGAAATGGCGAGGTGCCCATTGGATTGCTCCATCAATTCAGATATGAAAAACGGCAGAGTTTAAGACGCCTTGGCCAAAATATTTCCACCCTCACGGCGTTTTTGCAAAAGGTCTGCAATCAAAAAGGCCAATTCCAAGGACTGATTAGCATTAAGCCGTGGGTCACAGAACGTATGATACCGATCCGACAATGTTTCTTCAGAAACCGCCTGAACATCACCGCCCACACATTCAGTTACATCCGACCCTGTCATCTCAAAATGGATGCCGCCAGGATGAGTGCCTACCATATCATGGGCCTTAAAGAAGCCGGTCACCTCTTGGAGAACATCCTGCACGCGGCGCGTTTTATAGCCCGTTGAGGCTTTAACCGTATTGCCATGCATAGGATCACAGCACCACACCACATGATATCCTGACTGTTTGACCGCCTCTAATAATGGGGGCAAGTGGTCACCCACCTTATCCGCACCCATGCGGCTAATCAGCGTCAGCTTACCGGGAATATTTTCAGGATTGAGGGTTTCAATCAATCGTAACAAATCATCCGTTTCCATGCTTGGCCCACATTTCATGCCAATAGGATTACGGATGCCGCGCATATATTCCACGTGAGCACCGTCAATCTGGCGTGTGCGATCACCAATCCATAACATATGAGCAGAAGTGGAAAAATATCCCCCCTCTCGCGTGATCGTATCTTTACGGGTGAACGCTTCTTCATAATTCAACAGCAAGGCTTCGTGGCTGGTGAAAAACTCCGTTTCACGCAGCGGGCGCGAGGTGTCGCTAGAAATCCCGCAAGCACGCATGAAATTGAGACAGTCATCAATTCGGCTGGCAATTTGTTCATAACGGCTGGCTTGTTCCGATCCTGAAATAAAATCAAGTGTCCAGCCATGAACCTTTTCCAAATCCGCTAGGCCACCAGTAGCAAATGCACGCAACAAATTAAGGGTGGCAGAGGATTGGTGGTAGCCTTTCATCAGACGATCAGGGTCAGGCACACGATCTGCTTCAGTAAAAGCATTACCATTCACCATATCACCACGATAACTTGGCAATTCCACCCCATCTATGACTTCAGTTGGGGATGATCGCGGCTTTGCGAACTGTCCGGCAATCCGTCCAACCTTAATCACGGGCATTGAGGCCCCAAAGGTTAGCACCACAGCCATCTGTAAAAATAGCCGAAAAGTATCACGAATGCGGTTCGCGCTGAAATCATCAAAGCTTTCTGCGCAATCGCCGCCCTGAAGCAGAAATGCATTGCCTAGCGCAACATCCCCCAGCCTTTGACGCAGGGCAATCACCTCGCCCGCAAAAACAAGTGGGGGCAAGCTTGCTAGATTTTTTTCAACCGCTTCCAGTTTGCTCTGGTCGGTATATTCCGGCACCTGAACAATAGGGAGTTTTCGCCAAGAATTAGGTGTCCAGCCCATAACATTCCTCATATAAAATCATATTTCTTATCATAACAGGATTTATCATGATTTGACAAATCGTTAGCAACCTATGCTTTTTGTTCCTAATCTTGAAGAATGTTCCCTTTAAAAATTAGGCGCGGGGGGTTCGCATCGTGACAAACTCTTCTGCCGCGGTAGGGTGGATGCCAATCGTTGCATCGAAATCTGCTTTCGTTGCCCCTGCCACAATCGCAATGGCAATGCCTTGGATAATTTCCGGGGCATCAGGCCCCAACATATGCGCCCCAAGAATGCGATCATCAGCGTTATCCACGATTAGCTTCATCACGGTTTTTTCCTGTCGTCCGGAAATAGTGTTTTTCATAGCCCTGAAATCAGACTGATAGACGGAAAAGGAATACCCCTTGGCACTTGCTGCTTCTTCGGTAAGGCCAATGCTGGCTAATGGCGGTTGGCTAAACACCGCTGAGGCAATCAGATCATAAGCGATTGGTCGCCGCGTTGCTTTGCCGTAAAAGTGATCAGCAAAAATGTGCCCTTCGGCAATAGCAACAGGGGTTAAATTGACACGATCTGTGACATCACCAATTGCGTATAGTGACGGCAGAGAACTTTGCCCCTCACCATTAACAATAATAGCCCCATTTTTTGCACAAGCGACCTTAAGCGGATCAAGTCCCAGCTGTGCCGTGTTAGGCATCCGCCCAGTCGCCGCCATCACGGCATCCACACTGAGACAAGTGCCGTTATCCAATGTCACCTGTTTTTTGCCTGAAGCCTCATCAACACTGGCAATGCTGGCGCCAGCGTGAATAATTATCCCACGCTGAGCCATCGCCGTCATCAGACCATCACGCATATCTTCATCGAAACCACGTAAGGGTTTATCTGCGCGAAACACCAAATGCGTTTTGCTGCCAAAACCTGCAAATATCCCAGCAAACTCAACCGCGATATAACCACTGCCAAAAATCACAATCTCATCAGGCCTGGCGTCAAGATCAAGCGCTTCGTTTGAGGTTATGGCATGATCACGAAGACCCGGAATATCTGGAATATAAGGCCAGCCCCCCACGGCGATCAAGATACGTTCCGTTGTCCAGATTTTTCCATTCACCTCAACTTCATGAGGACCAGCCACCCTGCCCTTGCCAGAAAGCACAGTGACCCCCGCCTGATCCATCAAACCTTGATAAATCCCTGCCAGACGATCCAATTCTTTACGCTTGGCTGTGATCAAGCTAGACCAGTTATGATCAGCGTGTTCAATCGTCCAACCAAAACCTGCTGCATCTTCAATATCTGCGCTGATGCTTGACCCAAAGACTAATAATTTTTTTGGAACACAGCCCCTCAAAACACAAGTGCCACCCAAACGGTCTTCTTCGACCACAGCGACTCTAGCCCCATAGCTAGCAGCAATTCGGCTAGCCCTAACACCACCAGAACCGCCGCCAATGGTAATAAGATCAAAATCATATTTGGGTGTCATGGGCGTATCTCCTCTTTGCCCATTGATACCCTTTTGATGATTAAAAATCCATCATGTCCTTCATATTCGGTTTTGCTAATGCACCTGACCTGTTGGCAAAAGCCGGTCTGTTTCAGCTTTATCCATCTGATCAGCATCTTCCGAACTCAACGAAGTGGAAAGCCTGATATAATCAATTAACTGGCGTATTCCTGACACCAATTCGACCAAATGGGGCGGTGTCATGGTTGAGGTCGAAACCTTAGAAAAAATGGTAAATGTCACTGGCCCCGGGCATATGCCATACCCTGTGAGAGTGGTACCAATCATATTTTCCAGCATCATCGACGACAAGATAGGCGTATAAATAGGTTCGCCCGAGTTCTTAACAAAAGTGCCGTAAATAATAACTTGTTCAATATGACTTAAAATTTCTAACTGAATAGGGAAATGGCTATCATCACCAACCACCCAATGGCCATCTTCAGAATGGGAAATCTTGCCCAAACCGTGATCATCAATCTCATCAACTAAATCCATTAAATTATCAACCAACATAGACATGCCCTCGTTTGCGATCTCAAACATGCAACAATGAACAATTAACGTTAGATGATATATTATGCTTTCGTAGGATAAGGTTAAAGCCTATCAACAAGCGATCACCAATTAGGATCAGAAAGATGACGCTTTTTCTGATTTTCAAGTAAAATCAATATGAAAGGGATTAGGATAAGAAAAGGCACAGGCAAGCGTTACCTGCCTGCACCCTTTTGAGTTATCAGCCCTAACGCCAAGGGGCAGGATCAATATCTTCGGGTAGTGTCGCGTGATAGCCAGGCACAGATTTGGCGAAATCAGTCATCCATGCCTCCATCATTGGCAAGTGATCGCGCCAATTGATCTGCTTACGATAATCATAGTGATCAAGCGCGCAAGCCATCGCAATTTCTTCTGCATTTGGTGTTGCGCCGTTCGTGTAAGCAGGGTTTTCAGACTTAATTTCTGCCATGCTACGAAGTATCTTGTCGCGCTGATAGTCAACGAAAGAGTCCACCCGCATATTTTCTGGACGGAAACGGCCTTCATAAACAATCAGGATGCCAGCATCGAGCATACCGATCACCCGGGCTAACTTTGTCTTAAGGCGAAAAATATCAATGCCTGATCCGGGAAACAACACACTGTTACCATGCTTGGCACGATAACCATCATCAAGATAATCCAGAATCACACGGGTATCATAAAGGGCGTCATCCCCAACCAGCAAAATTGGAATTTTGCCAAGGGGGTTTTGCTGACGCAAATTATCATTCGGGTCATTGGTATCAGCAGCTTGCACGGTAAGTTGATCTGCCATGCCTTGCACTTCAATGGCAATTTTAACCATTCTGCCAAAGGGTGATGGAGGGGAAGTTCTTAATATCATTATGTGACTCCATTTATTGAGATGCTCATACAATGGCATTGATCAAAAAACCTGTCTAGCATCAGATTGCACTTAGCTGCAGATCACGCTAGAATCGTCCTCATATTGCAATTATCGCAAAATGTTACGACCTCATATCATCTACTGAACAGGAGAAACCATCATGGCAAAAATAGCATTTCTTGGGCTTGGCGTAATGGGTTACCCCATGGCTGGTCACCTGAAAGCCGGTGGGCATGATGTCACCGTTTATAACAGAAGCCATGAGAAAGCGGCCGCTTGGGTGAAACAACATGGTGGTAAAAGCGCTGAGACTCCTGCTAGCGCTGCCAAGGATGCGGAAATTGTCTTTTGCTGTGTGGGCGCAGACAAAGACCTTTATGCTGTAACAACTGGGGAAAACGGGGCGTTTTCGGGCATGAAACCCGGCGCGGTATTTGTTGATAACACCACCGCCTCTGCTGACGCGGCCAGAAACCTAGAATCAAAAGCCCGCGAACATGGGCTTGGTTTTATTGATGCGCCAGTATCTGGTGGTCAGGCTGGGGCTGAAAACGGCAAGCTCACCGTCATGTGCGGCGGTGATGCAGCCGAATTTGCAAAGGTAGAAACTGCCATTTCTTGTTATGCTGCCAAGGTGGTTTTGGTAGGGCCTTCCGGCGCAGGGCAATTAACTAAGATGGTCAATCAGATTTGTATTGCTGGACTAGTACAGGCCTTATCCGAGGCGATTAATTTTGGTCAGCGTGCCAATTTGGATATGGACAAAGTGCTGGATGTGATCTCTGGCGGCGCGGCGCAATCATGGCAAATGGTCAATCGAGGATCAACAATGACGGAAAACGCCTTTGATTTTGGCTTTGCTCTTGACTGGATGATAAAAGATTTGGGCATGTGCTTGCAGGAAGCACACGCCAACGGCTCATCTCTGCCGGTAACCGCACTAGTAGCGCAATATTATGCACAGCTGTCTGATCGGGGCTATGGCAGAAATGATACCTCTGCCCTGATCAGATTATTGCGTTAAATAGCAATCCCCAAAAAACAAGATTAGAGGCTTGCGTAAACCTTGCTGATTTCAAGTGCGGCTGACGCGGCCTCAATTCCCTTTTTAACGAAATGCTTTTCATAAAATGAGATCAGCTCAGGGCTTTCCTGAAAGTTATGAGGGGTTAAGACCACCGATAGCACGGGAACCCTTGTGTCCATCTGGGCACGCATTAGGCCATCAATCACTGATGATGCGACAAAATCATGACGATAAATGCCGCCATCAACAACAAAAGCACAACCAATAACCGCATCATATTTGCCAGTTTCAGCCAATGTTTTGGCAAGCAAAGGAATTTCTAACGCACCAGGAACATCAAACACATCCGTCTGATCTGCGCTGACCTTTTCCAGAAATCCTTTGAGACCAAGATCAACAATGTTGCTGTGCCATTTGGCTTTAATGAAAGCAAAACGTGGGTTTGACATCGCGAACTCCTTATGGATGTTATTATTGCGCTTATGATTTACAGGTAGGTCATCAGAACACATTTCGCAAGAAGCACAATGCTACTTTTTGTCTCTTTTCACAATTTCTGGTGGTTGATGCGCGGTGACGGTGATATTTCCGCCTGCCCATTTCTCAACTCTTACCAAACACGAATGTGCCGCTGGCCCTTGTGCCAACGAAGAGGTGCCCAAATCTGGCGTTAAGACATTAGGGTTCCCATGTTTGCAAGACACTACACCTGTAGGGTCAGGGTCAAACCATGCCCCGGTGCTGACCAAAATCACCCCTGGCATCATATTATCAGAAATCACCGCCCCACATATCATGGCACCACGCTGGTTATAAACTTTAACCAGATCATCGGCCGCAATCCCACGAGCTTGAGCATCATCAGGATGAATATACAAAGGTTCATGCCCTTTGATACGTGCCTGCCGGCTAATTTTGCCGTGATCCAATTGAGAATGCAGTTTTGTGTAAGGCTGATTATTCAGCAAATGCAATTGGTCACCACATTCAGAAACGCCTAGCCATTCCTTAGGGGTTTGCCATGATGGCATCGATAAGCAGTCATCAAGCCCAAAACTGGCAATCCGTTCTGAGGTGATCTCAATCCGTCCTGATGGCGTCAAAAGCGGGGAAGCAATAGGATCATCCCGAAAGGCTTTGAGCATGATTTGAGGACTGTCATCCTCTGGTATCACAAACCACCCGGTTTTTCGAAAACTGTCGTAATCAGGCATCATTTTATTATTGCGTGATAATGCCTGACGCGACAGATCATAAAGCCATCTTTGCCATTCTTCGGCGGTACGATCTTCAGTAAAGGCATATTTGCAGCCCAACCGTTCCGAAAGCCCCGAAAGGATATCATAATCATCCCTCGCCTGCCCCACAGGTGCAATTGCCTGATCCATGGAAATCACATGATTGTCACGTGGCGTCATGGCAATGTCTTGCCTTTCTAGGGTGGTGGTGCAAGGCAAAACAATATCAGCAAATTTTGCATTCGCATTCCAGCACCATTCATGAACCACAATGGTCTCAGGCTTTTGCCATGCCTTAACCATACGGCCTAAGTCCTGATGATGGTGGAAAGGATTGCCGCCAGCCCAATACATTAGCCGGATATCAGGATAAGTATATTCCCCGCCATCATAGCGAAAAGATGTCCCCGGATGAAGCAACATATCGCTAATTCGCGCCACGGGAATAAAACTGCGCACCTGATTATCGCCCTGAGGCAATGCTGCGAAATCAAGGTTACTGCTGTTGTTCCCAATGGAATTCAGAGCAGAATACCCCATACCAAAGCCGCCACCAGGCAAACCAATTTGACCTAAAAGTGCAGCAAGAACAATGCCTGCCCAATATGGCTGTTCCCCATATTGCTGTCGTGTTAATGACCAGCTTAGGCTAATCATCGTGCGCTGATCTGCCATCCGGCGAGCCAGCGCCCTAATCGTATCAGCAGGAACGGCGGTAATGCCCTCGGCCCAATCCGCGTCCCGAATAATGCCATCTTGTTGCCCCATCAAATAAGCGGCAAATGGGGCAAACCCAGTGGTATAGCGTTCTAAGAACGCTTGGTCGTGCCGATCCTCAGCGATCAGGGTATGGCATAATGCCAACATCATCGCCACATCCGTATTTGGCCGGATTTGCACCCATTCAGGTTTAAGATGATCGGGGATATCCTGTCTGATAGGAGATATATTAACAAAAGATACCCCAGCATCAGCCGCCGCCGACATGGCCGTGCCTTGAATATGATTGCCAAGTCCGCCCTGCCCAATCTGACCGTTTTTGACAGGCAACCCACCAAACGCAACAAACAATTTGGTGTCTGATATCACCGACTTCCAGCAGGTCTGATTATAAATAACATCCCTAAAACTGCCGATGACATGAGGAACAATAACTTCTGCCGCTGCAAAACTATAGGTGTTAACTGATTTTGTATAACCGCCTAGACAATTCAGAAACCGATGTATCTGGCTTTGAGCATGATGAAACCGTCCAGCACTAGCCCAGCCATATGATCCTGCAAAAATCGCTTCATTCCCAAAACTAGTGATGACGCGATTTAACTCATCCGCTAAGAGCTTTTCTGCCGTTGGCCAATCCACCTCAACAAAAGGCTCAACACCCCTTTTTTCAGGAGCTGCGCCAGCGCCATGTTCAAGCCAGCTTTGTCTGACCATTGGCGCAGTGATACGCGTCGGGTGATCAAGCACATCAATGATGCCCTGCCCAATAGGTGAAGGGTCTTTATCCGTGCCCATCGGTTCTAAGGCTGAGATTTGGCCATTTTTAAGCTTTACAGAAAAACTGCCCCAATGCGATGAGGTCAGCAATTCACGGCCCATAACCGAAGCATTTTGATGCTTATTTTCCATAATCAGGATCATGTCCCAAAATCCTGACACGGTAAAGCAAATTAACCCAGCCCAGCCCAGCCCAGCCCTACCAGGCTTGCCATCAAGGGAATATTAGGTTTCTTGTGCCCACAACCCCAAGGTGTGATTATGTTCCGCTCTTACATCGATGAGGGGGGGCGTGACATCAGGGGTATCAGAGGCTTTATCCCAATCAATAGCCGCCAAAACCTCTCTGAGGTTGGCAGTGTTAGGGCAAGTGGCGTCATTATGATAAACCCAATGGCCTGATTTTATCTGACCGTAGACCTTTGCGCTGTTAAAATCTGCAAAAGTGACCTGATCTAAAATCTGGGTGCAGGCAGAAAGGAAACGATAAGGTTCATCGCTTTTCTTTAAGACTTCGGCAGGGGATTTCGCCTCAATATTGACATTGCGATAACGGTCAATATTACAAAGCGCCACTGGATCAAGAATGGTCATCATATTATTAAGCCCAAACGCAATTGTTCGAGGCGGCGTATTCAACGGCTGGTCATTATCTAAGAACTCAAAATAAATGGTTTTATTGCGCACTTGTGTCCAAGAAAAAAACAAATCCGGAATGCCGTTAAACGCCTCAATATTATGATAGAGCAAATCATCAACAGCCTTGTAACGCTGGGTCGTCAGCCCACGCGACCAAGCGCGTTCGACGGTATTCTGAGGTGCGGTAATCACAAAAAAGAGATAAACAGTATCACCAAAGCGGGTCAATAAACTGCTCTGGTAATCTCCGCCTGCGCTGGTGTTAAAACTGTCAAAGCGAAACCGGTCGATAAGCAAATGTGGCATGGTCCCTGCCTCTGCTTTTTCTGCCATATAGCCATCAAGTTTCCGATCAATCATGACCAGCTCATGCCCTGTCAGCATAGCGGCGTATTTGTAATCTTCACCAAGGCTATCATAATCAAGCAGGTATTTTCTCCAGTAATCAGGTGAAATGAGGGCGTAATCTTCCCAATCAGTGTTTAGCTTGTTAGCAAGTTGGCGTTGCTTTGGGCGAAGCGTACTTTTGCCAGCAGCAGAAGCGCCCTTAGTATTCATGACAACAGGCTTGCTCTGTGCCGGCAGAAACCGATATCCTTCAAGATCAGCAGCTTTCTTAAAATCTGGGGCGATAAGATGGCGAAGCTGATGTGCGCCATAATGATTGATAACCAGACGGCTAGCTAAATCCACTAACAACGTCTGATCCGGGATCAATCGGCCTTGCTGTCCCATCATGGCGGCTGCCAATTTTGCTAGTGCCACATAACAGGCTTTCGCGCATTGGTCTTCATGATCTGCCTTAGCCATGTTTTGCCAAAAGGCTAGTTTTTCTTCGTCAGAAAGGCTTGATTGAGAAGATACAGATTGGCGCTTGCCAAGAAATCTAAGCCAATAGCCTTTCTTGTTGTTACCAGCCTTGTCTGATCGCTTTGTCGTTGATGAAGCCAAAATAGCATCTAGTTGCGTTCTGATCTTGGATTTGATCTTGTCGAACTCTGCTGAATATCGTTCCATTTGTGGCATCATATGGTTGCGATAGATGCAATCCACCATAGATCTGAGGGATATCCCCAAATCTGCATAATTCGGTCCATCAGGCACAGATAGATCCGAAGTCACGCGGAGTAGCAATTCATGAATGATGAGGCGTTCCACCCGAAGTACCGCCATGTCTTGAGGGGATAGCCCACAGAGACGAGCTGCCTCAACCGCCTCAGGATATGATATTAGGCCATTTTCAGGGCGATAAAGCGTAACCGAAGGCGCCAGATGTGGTGGAATGGTCGAAGTGATGCCCGGATTCCAGGCATCACAAATAGTTTTCTTATCCGCCGACATTGCGCATCAGGCGCCTTTGAACTTCCTGTACAAAAACTGAAGACCAGGAAGGAGAATCAGAATGATAGCAATTACGGTAATCGGCCCTGCAATAGGACGCGTAAAGAAGATCGTAAAGGTTTCATACTGAAGCAAAGTTTGACGCAAGGTAGGCTCAGCAATAGGGCCTAGCACAATTGCAAGCACTGCTGGCGCAACAGGATAATCCAGAATGCGCATAAAGAACCCACCAATACCAATCAACACCATAAGCCATACATCAAACATATCCATGTAAGCGGCATAGGTCCCTACCAATGACAACACAAAGATTAGGGGTGACAAAATGGTAAATGGCATCCGAAGCATCCATAGGAAAACCGGAATAAATGCAATGTTAACGCAAACAGCAACAACATTTGAAATGTAAAAGGACCCAATGAGTGGCCAAACAAAATCAGGCTGATTGGTAAACAAAAGTGGCCCTGGTTGAAGCCCCCAAATCACCATACCAGCCAAGAGAACAGCAGTTGTTGGTGAACCAGGAATCCCAAGGGTCATCATGGGAAGCATTGCCCCAGTTGAAGCCGCGTTATTGGCGGCTTCAGGGGCAGCAACACCATTGATTGACCCTTTACCAAATTTTTCTGGGTTTTTTGACGTCATCTTGGTCACACCATAGGCCATCAAAGACCCCGGGGTAGCCCCAGCAGCAGGCAGAATACCAACAAAAAAGCCAAGGAATGAACCAATAATTGTTCCGCGCCAAGCCTCTCTAAACCGCGATAGGGCATGGGTAATGCTGGCAAAATTAACTTCTACCTTAGACATAGATGAACCATATCGTGACGTGTTAATCGTCCATAGCATTTCACCAATGCCGTAAATACCAATAGCTAATACCAGAAAGCGGATACCATGGGAGAACCCTTGAATATCAAAAAAGATCAACCGTGGTTCACCCGAAATGATATCAAAACCTACTGCCGACAACGCTAGACCAAAACAAATTGAAAATATGGTCTTGGGGAAATCGTCACCGCCAAGTCCTGCAAAAGTGGCAAAGGCCAAGAGCATCAAGGCAAAAATCTCTGGGTTGCCAAAGTTCAAAGCAACCGACGCCAGAACCGGGGCAAAACCGGTAAATAACACGTTAGAAATTGTGGCACCAATAAAGGAGGCTATCGCCGCCGTCATTAAGGCAACATGCGCCTTGCCTTGCAGGGCTAAGGGTCGCCCATCAAAGGTGGTTGCCACAGCGGTTGACGCCCCCGGTATTCCAAGGGTAATCGACGATATCGCACCGCCATACATAGCCCCATAATAAATCGAGGCTAGGAAAATCATGGGTGAAGTCGCACCGCCGGTAAATCCCTGAATCACAAAGGTGAATGGCAATAAGATTGCTACCCCATTAACCGATCCCAGACCGGGCATCGCGCCTACAAAAAGGCCAATAATAACGCCGATAATAGCTAAGCCAAGATTGATTGGCTCTAGCGCAACCATAATGCCTTCTATCAAATGACCAAGGACTTCCATCTAAATTATCCCCCAGATAAACTTGTTTTTTTCATTAAAGAAAGATGTCGTATAGCGGAATGAACAAAGGCTCAAGATAGCCTTTTGGAAGGACAATCCGCATCGCAATATCGAAAAAGAAGAAACTGATAACAGGCAAAGCTGTGGAAATGATCAAAGTCAGAACCCAAGAATGACGTCCTAGGAACTTCATGTAATAAATCATAAACACGAAAATAGCGCCATAGAATCCAAGAATATGAATAAACACCAGAAAACCGATAAGGCCGCCACCAACAGTCAGCAGCATTTTCTTGCCAAAATCATCGAGAAATGGCTCTTCGGATACAGATTGTGGTGATTTCTTTAACACCCAGTTGATACCAATCCAGATGGTACAAATCAGCATGATGAAACCGAGCCAAAAGGGCCAAAAACCGCTTCCGGGAGTCCCGGTTTCATCAAAACCGATATTAGCAAAGCGGGGAATGCTTGGGTTCCAAGCAGGTGGATCACCGCTTTTCCACATGAGATATACTGAGAAAATTCCCAATAAAAACGCAGTTACGATTTCTGCACGACGCATTATTTTACTCCCTCAATATATCCCATAAAATGTTGTTTACTGAATTGCGCCAGAAGCACGAAGAATGGTTTCATGATTAGCTCGCTGAACCTTCCAGTAAGCCATCAATTCATCACCTGACATGAGATCACCCATCAGAGATTTGCTGGACTTGTACTTTTGCCAATCATCCGACGCATAAACCTGAGCAAAAAGATTGCTGTAATAGGCTTCTGCTTCGGCAGACATTCCAGGGGCACCAACAACTGAACGCTGCATGAAGTAGCTGAAGTCTACACCCTTTTCCTTTAGCGTAGGGACATCAGGGAACATCGGCAGACGCTCATTGGTAAAGGCAACCAGTGCAATCATATCGCCAGATTCATAGAAACCTAGAGCTTCGGATGGGTTGTTCACAGAAGAATTGATCTGCTTACCAGCAACATCCTTAGCAACTGCGCCCCCACCTTTGTATGGGATATACTTCATGCTCAGCCCAAAATTGTCATTTAAGAAGTCTGTGATGATATTATCTTCGGAGTTTGACCCCGTACCACCCATGACCCACTTGCTGCCATCAGCTTTAGCAACTTCAAGCCATTCTTCGAATGTGGTGATGCCGCTATCTTTATGAACCCAGAGCAGGAAGGTATCTTCGGCCATCCGTGCAATAGGTGCAAAAGTTAGCACATCAACATCAAGACCAGGCTGACGCAGTGGAGTTGTATAGAAGGAATTCAAAGTCACCATGATGGTGTGATCAGGATCATTGGCTGATTTTGCTGCAAGCAATGCCTCAGCACCAGAACCACCAGACTTATTAGTAGGAACGAGAGGACGGTTAGCCAACCCTTCTTTTTCCACAATCGCCTGCATCAGACGGGCCATTTTATCAGCACCGCCACCTTTACCAGCCATGATAATGAAATCAATTGGCTTATTTGGTTCCCACGCAGCAGCGCTTCCAACAACTGCTGAAATGGTCATGCCAGCGGCGATAAAGCCAGTGGCAAGTTTTTTAATAATGCTCATGTTTTCCTCCTGTTGAGCTATTGATATTATTATTAATTAAACTGTAATATATATTCTTAATCATCCTCCAGTTTAATAAAAGTGAAAATGTAATATGTGATTAATTATATATTACTATTTGCACCCTCTTTAGTGCACCAAGACCAAAGGCCGTGATGCATGATCAACAAAATGTTGAGTCACTCCTCCTAAAACTCGCTCAAAATACTGATTATTACCATAGGCGCCTAAAATCGTAACATCTGCCTCAAGGCTCTCACTTACTTCCCTTAGCGAGGCACCAATAGATTTCGAGGGCTTCACCATCACAATATCGGAATTAACATCATGTTCAGCTAAATACGTTTTAAGTTCTGAAGGTGCTATTACAACCTTCCCAGTCTCAACTGTTAATATTGTTAAATGTTTCGCAGATTTCATAAACCACAAGGTCTGCGATAAGGCTCGAGTGGATTCAAGCGATCCGTCCCAGCACAAGGCCACTTTATTAAGAAAATGATTATCTTTTGCTGGCATTTCCGAACCACACATGAAAACCGGGCGACCCGTATGGAATAATGCCGTTTTAAGGGTGTTTGCCCCCAAATTTCGGTCAATTTCAGGTTTGGCAACAACGATGATATCGGAAAGCATGCCATAACGCCGAACAACATCAACTTGACGGCCTTCGGCTTCGATAAACTTGGCGGTAACATTGGCCGCCTTGGTGTCATCCGAAACGGTAACACTGGTGTCATCACAAATTTTGGCAAACAAATCACGCATTTCACCCTCAGCCATATTCATGACTGAGGTAGATTGCTCCATAATCTGTTTTTTCATTTCTCGGGACATAGGAACGCCAAATGGCAACATATCCACAGGTCGCAAGCGACAATGGGTGACAACAATATGCGCGGACATCCCTTGAGCTAAACTAATGGCATGGCGCATCACTAATTCAGCATTTCCATCATCTCTGACAGGAACAAGGATTCTGTTTATCATTGTCACCCCTTATGCTTTAGAATAGTCCCTCAATGAGACCATCATTGTTGAAGCGAATGGTTTCTGCTGCAGGCACCCTTGGCAGACCTGGCATAGTCATAATTTCACCACAGATCACGACAACAAATCCAGCCCCAGCAGACAAGCGCACTTCGCGAACAGGCAGGCTATGCCCCGTTGGTGCGCCGCGTTTGTTAGGATCAGTGGTAAAACTGTATTGGGTTTTGGCCATACACACTGGCAAGTTACCATAACCTTGTTCTTCCCATGCTTTAAGCTGATCACGAATTTTAGTATCGGCAATCACTTCATCAGCACGATAGATTTCTTTGGCAATGGTTTCAATTTTCTGGAATAGACCCATTTCAGCCGGATAAATAGGCTTATAGTTTGATGGTGTGCTGTCAATGATTTCAACCACCTTCTTTGCCAGCTCTTCAGAACCGGCACTGCCATCAGCCCAGTGACGGCAGACAATAGCCTCGCCACCCTTTTCTTTGACGAAATCTTGCAGAGCCTGAATTTCGGCATCAGTGTCACTGTAAAAATGATTGATCGCAACGACCGCAGGTAATCCAAACTTAGCAATATTTTCCATGTGACGGCCAAGATTTGGGCAACCCTTGCGGACAGCATCAACATTTTCTTGACCTAGATCAGCCTTTGCAACGCCGCCATTCATTTTCATTGCGCGAACTGTAGCTACGATCACCGCCGCGTCGGGCTTAAGGCCTGCCTGACGGCATTTGATATTAAGGAATTTCTCTGCCCCAAGATCAGCACCAAAACCAGCTTCAGTGACAACATAATCAGCCAATTTCAATGCCGTCTTTGTTGCAATCACTGAATTACAGCCATGGGCAATATTCGCAAATGGCCCACCATGAACAAAAGCAGGGTTATTTTCCAGCGTTTGCACCAAATTAGGCTGCATTGCTTGTTGCAACAGAACGGACATCGCCCCATCAGCTTTGATATCACGGCAATACACTGGGCTACGGTCACGACGATAAGCGATAATAATATCACCCAAACGGCGTTCCAAATCCGCGAGGTCAGTCGACAGACAAAGGATGGCCATCACCTCAGAGGCTACAGTGATATCAAAACCTGCTTCACGCGGGAAACCATTAGCGACACCACCAAGACTACAAGTGATCTGCCGAAGTGCACGGTCATTCATGTCCAACACTCGACGGAAAGCCACACGGCGGATATCAATATCCTGCTCATTGCCCCAATAAATATGGTTGTCAATCAACGCAGCTAACAGATTATGGGCAGAAGTGATGGCGTGAAAATCACCCGTAAAATGCAGGTTCATTTCTTCCATTGGAACAACCTGAGAGTAACCACCCCCAGCCGCACCACCTTTCATGCCAAAGCATGGGCCAAGCGACGCTTCACGGATACATATCGCAGCTTTTTTACCAATGCGGTTAAGACCATCACCCAAACCTACCGTAGTGGTGGTCTTACCTTCACCAGCAGGGGTTGGATTAATAGCCGTGACCAGAATCAGCCGGCCATCTTTGCGGTCAGCAAGGCTCTTAATAAATGGCTCTGACACTTTGGCCTTGTCGTGACCAAAGGGCAGAAGATGCTCATAGGCAATACCCAACTTTTCCCCAATTTCGCGAATGGGTTTTTTAACAGCTTCACGGGCGATTTCGATATCGGATTTATAGCTCACTAGTTTGATCCTATTTAATTTCCAAGAGTTGAACCAATTTGAAGAGAAGTTGTAGATGCCCATTCCGAAGCGGCAATTTTACCACTTCCATCTGGACGGACACGTTTGATCAAGATACGACCACCATTTCCCTGTACCACAACACCTTCTTCAGAAACATTAACTATTTCACCAGGAGTGCCCTCACCATCCATTCTAGCAGCGTCATAAATTTTTACCTCACTACCATTATGGGTTGTCCAAGCGCCTGGGGCAGGATTAGCAGCTCTGATGATATTATAAACTTCTGCAACGGGCTTGCTCCAATCAAGCTTGGCATCATCTTTTCTGAACCAACCCTCATAGGTACCATCATCAAGACGCTGATCATGTTTGATCATGACACCTGCTTTGACAAGGTCAAGTCCTTCGATCATGGCATCAACACCCATGGGAAAAAGTTTATGGAAATACACATCCCCAAGGGTCTCATCAGGCCCAATTTCACAAGTTTTCTGAAGCATGATCGGGCCTTCATCCAGCCCATCATCAGGCCAAAAAATAGATAGGCCCGTCCGTGTCTTTCCCATAGCAATAGGCCAATTGATTGAGGATGGCCCACGGTGTTCAGGGCAAAGCGAGGGATGATATTGAAAGGTGCCATAAGTCGGGGCGTCACGCACGTCTTGTGGCACAAACAACAACACATAAGCCATCATACACACATCAGACTTAAAGGATTTCATCAACTCCAAGGCCTCAGGTGTTTTCCATGATGCTGGCTGATGCAGCGGCAAGCCCTTTTCTCTGGCTAACTCTGCCAATGGGTCTTCGGGCTTACCTTCTTTTGTGGGCGCACAGCAAACGGCAACCACATCTTCGCCGCGCTCAAGCAACCGCTCAAGAACCGCTTTACCAAAGGCCTGTTGACCATGAAGAACTATGCGCATGATGTTTGGGCTCCCTTTTGATTTCTTATCATCTATTCTGCTGCTTTCCGCACTTCACCAACAGCACCTGATTCGGAAATAGCCTGAATTTCTTCATCTGAATACTTCAGAACATCGCGAAGGATTTCTTCGGTGTGCTCACCCAATAATGGTGATCGCTCAACATCAACAGGGCTGGCGGATAATTTAATTGGGCATCCAACAGAAATATATTCACCGCGTTCAGGATGATCGACTTTGACCAATGTTCCCGTGGCATAAAGTCCCTCATCGTCAGCAATCTCTTTCATGGAAAGAATAGGCCCAACAGGAATGTCCAAAGGATTACATAGGTCCATCACCTCAAACTTTGTTTTTGTCATCGTCCATTGTTCAATGCGCTCAAAAATCTGATTCAGCTTATCAAGACGCTCTGGCGGAGTAGCAAAACCAGCATCAGTTTTCCAATTTGGCTCACCGATCAGGTCACAAACCTTTTCCCATACCGCGGCTTGAATAATGAAATAAGTGTATGCATTGGGGTCAGTTTCCCAGCCCTTGCATTTTAAAATTCGTCCAGGTTGCCCACCACCAGAATCATTTCCAGCACGAGGCGTGGCTTCACCAAATGGAATGCCTTCACCAAATTGTGAGTATTCTTTAAGTGGCCCAGCTTCAAGACGCTGTTGATCACGCATCTTAACTCGTGCCAAGTTAAGGACAGAATCCTGCATAGCCACGCTAACACGCTGACCAACCCCTGTTTTTTCACGCTGAAACAACGCAGTAACAATCCCAAGACAAAGATGAAGACCCGTGCCAGAATCGCCAATCTGCGCCCCTGTCACCAATGGTGGACCATCAAGAAACCCCGTGGTTGAGGCAGAGCCACCAGCGCATTGGGCCACATTTTCATAGACCTTACAGTCTTCGTATTTGCCAGGACCAAAGCCCTTGATAGAGGCCATGATAATGCGCGGGTTAATCTCATGCACCCTTTCCCAACTAAAGCCCATGCGATCAAGCGCACCGGGGGCAAAGTTTTCTACCAGAACATCACATTCTTTGATCAGTCGGGTCAGAACCTCTTTGCCTGTCTCATTCTTTGAGTTTAGTTCCATGGAACGCTTATTGTGGTTTAGCATCGTGAAATAGAGGCTATCTGCCCCAGGCTTATCCACGAGCTGTTTGCGTGTGGCATCGCCAACGCCGGGACGCTCTACTTTGATCACATCTGCGCCAAACCAGCCTAAAATCTGGGTACAGGTTGGCCCTGATTGCACATGAGTAAAATCAAGAATTTTTACACCTTCTAATGCTTTCGTCATCTCGTTCACCATTTTCTAGCTTGTCTAATCATTCCAATTAATCAGGATTTTGCTTTCGCGTTTTGCATCACGATGCTTTGCGGATTGAGATTGCCAATTCGCCCACTTTCGGTGCCTGCCGCCTCATCAATGATGGCATTAACCAAGGTTGGCTTGCCAGAGGCCAACGCCTCTCTGACGGCGCGACCCAATTCGTCTGTGTTCGTGGCATAGATGCCATCACCACCAAAGGCCTGCATCATCATATCATAGCGCGA
>Ga0181567_10001331_pt1 | contig 18725 bp, 14 predicted proteins | sample 101ome_14_FD_133761 | JGI IMG/M metagenome (GOLD analysis project Ga0181567, IMG submission 133761) | Coastal salt marsh microbial communities from the Groves Creek Marsh, Skidaway Island, Georgia - 101403AT metaG (megahit assembly) | ecosystem: Environmental > Aquatic > Marine > Intertidal...
CGACGGCGCGTTCGACAGAAACGTCGAGCTGGAATTCGAACGCAACAAGGAACGTTACGAATTCCTCAGCTGGGGATCGAAAGCGTTCAACAATTTCCGCGTCGTGCCGCCCGGCACCGGGATCTGCCACCAGGTCAACCTGGAATATCTGTCGCAGACCGTGTGGGTGACCGAAGATGCGTCCGGCAAGCCGGTCGCCTATCCCGACACGGTGGTCGGCACCGACAGCCACACCACCATGGTCAACGGCCTCGCCGTCCTGTCCTGGGGCGTCGGCGGCATCGAGGCCGAGGCCGCGATGCTCGGCCAGCCGATCTCCATGCTGCTGCCGGAAGTCGTCGGCTTCAAGCTGACCGGCGAAATGAAGGAAGGCACCACCGCTACCGACCTGGTGCTGACGGTCACGCAGATGCTGCGTGCCCAGGGCGTGGTCGGCAAGTTCGTCGAATTCTACGGGCCCGGCCTGAATGCGCTGTCGCTGCCCGACCGCGCGACCATCGGCAACATGGCGCCCGAATACGGCGCCACCTGCGGCTTCTTCCCCATCGACCGGGAGACCTGCGATTACCTGACATTCACCGGCCGCGATGCCGACCGGGTCGCGCTGGTCGAAGCCTACGCCAAGGCGCAGGGCATGTGGCGCGACGAAAACACGCCCGATCCCGTCTTCACCGCGACGCTGGAACTCGATCTCGGCGACGTGGAACCGTCGCTTGCCGGACCGAAGCGGCCGCAGGACCGGGTGGTTCTGTCCGCCGTGCCGAAGACGGCGGTCGACGCGATCACGGATTACCGCGGCGCCGCCCCGGCGGAAACCGATCAGCTTTCCCGCAACCTCGGCGACGATTTCGAGGTCGAGGACGGCGACGTGGTCATCGCCGCGATCACCAGCTGCACCAATACGTCGAACCCGTCCGTGCTGGTCGGCGCCGGGCTGCTGGCGCGCAACGCCGTGGCCAAGGGCCTGAAGGCAAAGCCGTGGGTGAAGACGTCTCTCGCCCCCGGCAGCCAGGTGGTGAAGGATTATCTCGAGAAGGCGGAGCTGCAGGACGATCTCGACGCGCTCGGCTTCAACATCGTCGGCTTCGGCTGCACGACCTGCATCGGCAATTCCGGCCCGCTGCCGGAGAAGGTCGCCACCCAGATCGACGAAAAGGACCTGGTGGCCGGCGCCGTGCTGTCGGGCAACCGCAACTTCGAGGGCCGCGTGCATCAGCAGGTGCGGGCGAATTTCCTTGCCTCGCCGCCGCTGGTCGTCGCCTACGCGCTGGCCGGCTCGCTGAAGATCAATCTGGCGGCCGACCCGCTCGGCAACGACGCCGACGGCAACCCGGTCTATCTGAAGGACATCTGGCCGACAAATCAGGAAATTCACGACACCATGCGCGAATGCCTGACCGCCGATATGTACCGGGCGCGCTACGACAATGTGTTCGAAGGGCCGAAGGAATGGCAGTCGATCGACAGCGTCGGGTCGGAAACATACAGCTGGCAGGAGGCCAGCACCTATGTGAAATACCCGACCTTCTTCGAGGGCATGGAACGCGAACCGGGCGAAATCACCGACATCACCGGTGCGCGGCCGCTGCTAATCCTCGCGGATTCGGTGACCACCGACCACATTTCGCCGGCCGGCTCGATCCAGCGGGAAAGCCCGGCGGGCGAATACCTGCTGGAACGCCAGATCCGTCCCGCGCAGTTCAATTCCTACGGCTCGCGCCGGGGCAACCACGAAGTGATGATGCGCGGCACCTTCGCCAATATCCGCATCCGCAACGAAATGGTGCCCGGCGTCGAGGGCGGCGTCACCACGCACCAGCCGTCGGGCGAACAGATGCCGGTCTATGACGCGGCGATGAAATACGCGGCGGAAGGCGTGCCGCTGGTCATCGTCGGCGGCAAGGAATACGGCACCGGCTCGTCGCGCGACTGGGCGGCCAAGGGCACCACGCTGCTGGGCGCCAAGGCGGTCATCGTCGAAAGCTTCGAACGCATCCACCGGTCGAACCTGATCGGCATGGGCGTGCTGCCGTTGCAGTTCACCGGCGGCGACACCCGCGAAACGCTGGGCCTCGACGGCACCGAGACGTTCGACATCAAGGGCGTGGCCGACGGCCTCAGCCCCCGGTCGGAGCTCGACTGTACGATCCACCGCGCCGACGGTTCCAGCGTCGACGTCAAGCTGCTGTGCCGCATCGATACGCTGGACGAGCTCGACTACTACAAGAACGGCGGCATCCTGCAATATGTGATCCGCAACATGCTCGACGCGGCGTAGCGCGACGTTAACCCGGACGGCGCCGGCCCGTTCCCCGCGCGGGGACCGGCCGGGGCGTATTTTTCACCGATTAATGCCGTTTGGCTAACGGGCCGTCTGAAGCCTTCCGGGCAGGCATCGGACGCAACAAGGAATCACGTCGGGGCCGAACCTACCCGGTAACACATGCCGACCGCATCCGGGGCGGTCGCTTCGAAGCCGTACTGGGCGTACAGCCAGTCTGCCGGCACATGGGCGGACAGGTAAACGAACGCCCCCTCTGCCAGTTGCGTTGTCGCATAAGACATCAGCGCGTCCATGACAATTTTGGCCAATCCCTTGCCTTGATGCACTGGGTCGACGACGACGTCGACGATTTCCACAAAACACACGCCATCGCCGACAATTCGGCCCATGCCGATGAGCACGCCGTCCTTGCGTAGCGTCACCGCGTGGCAGGATCGTTTAAGGCTCTCAGCGGCGACAGCCGCTGGGAAAACCCTGAAACCGACAGATCGCATAAGAGAACGGTATTCTTCGGCCGACGGCGGGGAATGCGATATTTCGATTTCGTCTCTTACCTTCGGCATGGATTTCGCCCTCCTTCCCTGGGAATTAAAACGTTCCCTGACGTCCCATCGGGCAATCCGGCAGTTTATGTCGGCCGTTATCGCAAGGCTGCCATTTCGTATTCCGGGATAGTCTGCTCCGAATCCTGTTTGGACGTCTGACCATACCTCAATTTCGCTTCTGGCAGAGACCGTCAGTCACCGTGCATGAAGAATCTGGATGCCTTATCGGGAAACCCGGGTCCCTTTATCAGCATGAGAACAAGGCGGTCGCTATCCGTGGTTTCGACACCATGCACGACACCGGAAGGCGTGAAAACCACGCTACCGGGCTTGACCGGGATATCGTCCCGATCTTCGAAGGTTATGACCCCTTTTCCTTCAACGACATAAAATATCTCGTCCTGGACGGGGTGTTTGTGAAAGTCGGCGGATTGTCCGGGCTCGAAACAGACAAAATCGCACACGATACCTTTTGATTGCATGACTGCTTTGCGCACGAATTTTTCTTCGGAAAATTCGGCGAGATCCAAAATTTCGTGATGTTCGACTTGTTCAATCAGTGTCATGGTTTGGTCCAAAGTCCTGGTGCGGTAATTAAGATGGCCGTTTAAGGCGCGCGGGAGCAGAGCGCCGCAGTCAGTCGAGCTCCCGTCAGATAACCGCAAGGGAGAGACGATAAAACAGCCGGAAAATATCAGGAATGCCGGTCTTGTCCAACGCTGGAGCGTTGGTCCGCTAATGGGTCAGAAGCGGACAAAACCGGCAAGCCGCCATAACGATTGCGTTTAGTCGGAAGCGGCGTCCACGCTTCATCCATTCGGCTCAGTCCTCAAAGCGGTTCAGCTCGCATGCGTGCTTTCGTGGAACAGCCGCTCGGCGGGATAGGGCGCGGCGATCAGGCGCTGGTCGTGGCTGTAGCCGATGAAGCGTTCGAGGTTCTTGCGGTTGGCGGCCAGGCCGTTCGTCCACGGGTCGTCGCCGAAGTCGCGGCGTTCGCCTTCCAGCGCGAGGCGGGCGTCGGCCATCAGCGAATAGTTCGAATCGTCGTAGAAGCCGTAGGCTTGGCGCTTGGCCTCGTCGAACGTCTCCATCAACTGGCCCGGCAGGTCGGGCAGTTTGTCGGCGAGGTCGCGCTTCATCACCATCAAATGCATGATCGGCCAGTAGCCGTGCGTGGTGAAATAGCGCACCTCCTCGGCCCGCACGTCGGGGAACAGGCGGCGGTAATCGCCGGGGCGCGACAGCATGGATTTGCGCGGCTGCGGCGAGATCAGCGCGTCGATTTCGCGGTCGCACAGCATGTTGCCGATATCCTTGCCGTCCGGGATGACGCCGACGCTGACGTCCGATCCCAGATCGACCGGCACCAGCTCGGGCTTCATGCAGTGCCAGTCGATGGTTTTCCAGTCGACCCCGTAATCGAGGCCGAGGTCGCCTTTCCCCAGCACGCTCATCGTCACCTGGAACGCATGCACGCCGACCCTGCGGCCGTTGAGGTCGCCCGGCGCCTCGATATCGGATTTCGCGGAAACGTATACCTGGCCGGCGGTGAAAAAGCGCCGCGGAAAGATCGGCAGGCCCACCAGCGGCAGGTCCGGATTGCGGTCGACCGCGATGATGAAGCTCGACAGCGACATCTCCGCGATATCGAATTCGAGATCGTCCAGCATGCGCTGGTGCCGCTCCGTACCGTCGCGGAACGCCGAGCTTTCGCCGACTTCCAGCGGAACGAGATTCACGCCGTCGATCGGCGGCAACGTGCCCATGAAAAAGGGAATGTGTCGGTCGTAGCGGTTGAGGGCGAGCGTCAGGTCCATGGCGTTCCGGCGTCCTTCGGGGCGGTTTTCAGAGCCGACCGATGTTAGCCGGAACGGGTCCCCTTTCCAAAATGCTCCGCCCGGTTACGCCGCCGCGGCCCCCGTCGGCGTTCCGGGGCGGCGTGTGGTGGCGATGTAGAGCGCGGCGACGACGATCAGATTGACGGCGCCGGCGATCGCGGCGTTGGCGAAGGCCCAGCCGTAATTTCCCATCAGGTCGAAGAACAACCCGCCCTGATACCCGCCGATGGCATGGCCGAAGAAAGCGAACGCGGTGACGATGCCGGTGGCCGACGCGCGCCGGGCGGCGGGGGTCAGCACCTGCATGGTGACCAGAATGGTGGTCATCACGCCGCCATATCCGAACCCGTAGATCACGGCGAAGATCAACAGGCTGTCGAGCGACTGGAACTGCAGGAATACCGCCACCAGCGCCGTCTGCCAGGCCGAGGCCACCCAGTAGGCGCGGACCGCGCCGATCATGTCGGCCAGTTTGCCGAACGCGACGCGGCCGCAGATCCCGGCGATCAGCATCACCAGAATGATGCCGCCGGCATCCGACAGCGGAATGCCGCAGCTCTGCGCATAGGGTACCAGATGGATCAGCGGCACCGACATGGTGGTGCAGCAAAGGACGACCGCGATGCTCATCCAGATAATCACGGCGTTGGTCGACAGCGGGATATCGGGCGCGTCCGTTGCGGCCTGCGCGGCGCCGCCGCCTGCCGTGGCGGGCGGGGCTTCCGGCGGCCGGATCAGCAGCGCCAGCAGCGGCAGCGTCACCAGCATCAAAACGCCCATCCACAGAAACGTGTCGCTCCACCCGATGGCGCTGATCGCCTTGCCGCCGAAATAGGGAACCAGTCCCTGGCCCAGCGCCTGGCCGCCCGACACGATCCCGATGGCGAGGCCGACGCCGGTTTTGAACCACCGGCTGGTATTGGCGACCATCGGCGCGAACAGGCTGCCGCCGCCGATGAAACTGCCGATGAAGAAGATGGCGTAGAACTGCCACAGCTGGTCGGCGAAGCTGGCGATCAGCACCATGACGCCCATCGTGACGGTGCCCAGCAACACGGACCGCCGGATGCCGATGGCTTCCGACAGGCGGCTCATCACGATGCCGCCGATGGCGATGCCGGCCAGCCCCGCGAAGCTGATGAAGGAGGCCGGCCCGCGGCCCCAGCCGAATTCCTGTTCCAGCGGCACCAGGAAAACCGAGATTCCGTTCATGATCAGCCCCAGGCTGCCCGCCATGATGACGGCGGTCACGATGACGATGACCCAGCGATAAGCGGGTTCGGTAGCGGAGGCGGGGTTTGCGGGTGACGCGGACATGGAATGCTTTCAGCGGCGATTGTCGGGGCGATCATAGAGCAAGCCCGGGGGCAGGCAATCGCGGCGTCGGACAGGCCGCCCCGGCCGATCATGGGCATTGCCGCGGCTGAATGCCGCCCGCCTTCACCGACAAGTGATCCCGGTTGATTAGGGAATTTTAGGGGGCGCTCCCTATATCTGCGGACATGTTTCGTCCCGTCCGGATAATTCTGACCGCGCTGTTGCTGAGCGTTCCGCTTGGCACCTTTACCGCCGCGCAGTCCTTCGCGGCCGACGGGGGCAGGAAGATCGTGGTCGAGCTGTTCACCTCGCAGGGCTGTTCGTCCTGTCCCCCGGCGGATGCGCATCTTGCCGAACTGGCGAAGCGCGACGACGTGATCGCGCTGTCGTTCCATGTTGATTACTGGAACTATATCGGCTGGACCGATCCGTATTCTTCGCCGGAAGCCGCCGCCCGCCAGCGCGCCTATGGCCGCGCTCTGGGCAGGCGCTACGTCTATACCCCGCAGATCGTGGTCGACGGCCGGGCCGAGGCCGTCGGGTCGAACCGCAACGCGGTCGAGAACCTGATCCGCATGGCGGCGGCGGCGCAGAAAGTGCCGATCGACGTGACGCACGGTAAGGACGGTACGGCTCACATCGCCGTGCCGGCGGCAAGCGGACCGGCGCGCGGCGAGCTGTGGATCGGCTTTTACGACGACGGCGGCGCTACCGACGTGGCGGCCGGCGAAAACGCGGGCGCGACGATCGTCAATGCCAACGTGGTGCGGGCATTCCGCCGCATCGGCGTCTGGGACGGCAGTGCTTTAACCCATCGTGTCGACCTGAAAGCGCTGGGCGCGTCGGGCCGCGACGGCTGCGTGGTTGTCCTGCAGGCAGCCGATAACGGACCGGTCCTCGGCGCGGCATCGTTTCCGCTGACCCCTGGCACCTAATGGTTGGGAAAACTCTCAGGCTTCCGGGTATTGCTGCGCGCGGAAAACGGATAACGGCAGGTCGTCGGCGCTGACGCCCGGGCGGATACTGAACAGGGTCAGGCCCGGTTCCCGCCGGTCGGCGATACGGGTCTCGATCCCGAGGAGAGGATCGTTCGCCAGTTCAGCGTTTCTCCGCGATAAGCGCTTCGCCGCTTTCAAGCGCGCTCAGCTCCCAGTTGACGATGTGGTGGGCGGCGCTGGCCAGCAGGTTGCGGTAGATGCGTTCCACCGGGCTGCCGTGGAAAATCGCATTGCCGCCGGCCGTGTTGAACAGGCGCGTACCTGCGTTCAGCGCCGTGCGGCAGGCCCAGGCGGAATTACGCTTGGCGGTCAGCAGCTCGATCTCCGACAGTTCCTTCCCGGCATCCAGCACCTTCATCGCCTCGCCCACGGTCAGCCGGTTCAGCGCGTCGGCGCCATCGATCTCGGCGGCGCATTCGCCGGCGATCATGTGGCTCGACGGGCTGTCGCCGACCGGTATGCCGCGCGATTTGCGGGTCGCCGTATAGTCCAGCCAGGCATCCATCAGCCCCTGCGCCATGCCGATCGACATCGACGCGAACAGAGCGGGAGTCAGATAGCCGCGCGGCACCCGGTAGACGCCCTGCGGATTGACCTCGGCCCCCGGGCTGCGGCCGAGGCGCGCCAGCGCGCCGTCGAGCACCGCGTAATCGGGGACGAACGCGTCCCCGACCTCGAAGCTTTTCGATCCGGTGCCTTCCAGCCCGACGACGTTCCAGTCGTCGATCAGCGTCGCATCCGACCGGCGCACCATGAAAAAATGGGGTCCGTTCCTGTTTTCACCATCCACAATGAAGCCGGCGCAGATCAGCCAGTCGGCATGATCGATCCCGCTGGAGAACCCGAACCGGCCGGAAAACCGGTAGCCGCCGTCGACCGGGGCGGCGATCCCCTTCGGATCGAACGAGGCCGCCATGACGGCTTCGGGGTTTTCATTCCACACGTCTTCCTGCGCCTGCAGCGGGAACGAGCCCAGCATCTGGGCGTGATCGCCCATAATCGCCATTACCCAGCCCTGGGCGCCGTCGCCCCGCGTCAGGCGCTGCGCCACGCCGCACAGCACGTCCCAGCCCATCGCGTTGCCGCCGAACCGTTCCGGCTGGGTCATGCGGATCAGCCCGGCATCGCGAAACGCCTGCACCGATTCCGCCGGTACGCAGCGGTCGTGTTCCGCCGCCGCCGCACGTTCCCGCAGGACCGGCTGCAGGGCTTCCGCCCGCGCGTAGAATTCGGCGGCGTCCGGACGCGCATGGGCGGGAGCGGGGGCTGAATCTGGCATGATCGGCTCTTCCACGGATTTGAACCGCAATACTCCGGGAAATCCGATGCCGTGACAACGCGTTTGCCGCCGCCGGCGCGAATGCTACTCTGCCCGGATGACTGGTATCCGAACCATCCCGCCGGCACGCCCGTGACTGACTCTGCCGCTCCCGCCGCGCCGAAAGGCCGCGAAGGCATCGCCCATGTGATGATGCTGGTTGCCGTGCTGATCTTCGGCCTGAACTACGTCGTCGGCCGCTGGGTCGCAGGCGACGTGCAGCCCTATGTGCTCGGCTTCGTGCGGTGGATGGCGGGCGCGCTGATTCTGCTGCCTTTCGCGTATGCCCATCTCAAAGGCGACGCCGACCGCATCCGCGCCAACTGGAAGCTGCTGTGCCTTGCCGGATTCCTGATGCCGTTCATGGGTGCCGGCGTGACCTATGTGGCGCTGACCTATACCGAAGCGATCAACGGCGGCGTCATTCAGACGTCGATGCCTGTGATGATCGTGCTGTTGTCGTGGATGTTCCTCGGCGAGAAGACGCGCGGCATCCAGTGGCTCGGCATCGCCGTCGCCATCGCCGGCGTGCTCTACATCGTGGCACGCGGCAACCCGGCGACGCTGGTCGACCTGTCTTTCAATATTGGCGACGCGATCCTGATCGTCTGCAATCTGGGCCTCGCGGGGTACGGCGTGGCGGTCAAACGCCTGCCCGGCGGGTTTCATCCGCTGTCGCTGATCACCATCATCTGCGCCGTGGGCGCGATCTGCCACATTCCGTTTTTCATCTACGAACTGATGTCCGGCATTGCCGTGATCTGGACGGCGAAGGCGTGGATATCGCTGGCCTTCGTGGCGATCTTTCCGTCGGTCTGCGCCATCCTGCTGTGGAACAGCGCGATCGCGCGCATCGGGCCGAGCCGCGCCGGATTTTACATGTATCTGACGCCGGTCTACGCCGCGATCTTCGCCATTCCGTTGCTGGGCGAGACTATCGGAATTTTCCACATCGTCGGAGCCGTGATAATTATCATCGGCGTGACGCTGTCGAGCCGAAAGGGTTGACGCCGAAATCTCAGGGAGCCCTACCTTGAAAGCAATTCAGTTCAGCGAGACCGGCGGACCCGAAGTCCTCCATGTTGTCGATCTGCCCGATCCGACGCCGGGTCCCGGCGAAGTGCTGGTCAAGGCCGCGGCGCTGGGCGTGGGCAAGCCCGACGTCCTGCTGCGGACCGGTGTCTATAAATGGATGCCCGACCTGCCGGCCGTGATCGGCAACGAAATGTCGGGATATGTGGCGGCGGTCGGCCACGGGGTAAGCGATTTCGCCATCGGCCAGCCCGTCCTCGTTTTCGGGACCGGCGGGGGGCGTCATGCGGAATTGACCTCCGCCCCCGCCGATATCGTGACCGCGCTGCCCGGTGGGATCGATCTCGACGAAGCCGTCTGCATACCGAACTATGCGATCGCCTGGTGCCTGCTCTGCGAGGTGGCGCCCGGGCGGGACGACCGCACCGTCTACGTCAACGGCGCTTCGGGCGGGGTGGGATCCGCGGTGGTGGATCTGGCGCGCGATCTCGGCATGACCGTCATCGCCGGCGCTGGCTCCGCCGACAAATGCGCGTTTGCCGCGGGTCTCGGCGCGCATCATACCATCGATTATTCCTCCCAGTCCGTGCCCGATCGCGTGCTCGAATTGACCGGCGGGCGCGGCGCGGATCTGGTGCTCGACCAGCTGATCGGGCCGGATTTCACCGATACCATCCCGATGCTGGCGCCGCTCGGCACCATCGTGTCGTTCAACGCGCTGGCGGGTCTGCCGGAACGGGAAACCTTCGCCGCGATGCGCGCCAATCTGGGGCGGAGTCCCGGCATCAGGTGTTTTTCGTGGCATGCGTTCGACAGCGCGCCCGAAGAACGGGCCCGGATTCTGGGACTCGTAATCGACCGGTTCGCGTCGGGATCGCTCCGGCCGGCGATCCATGCCCGCCTGCCGCTGACCGACGCGCGTCAGGCGCACGAGGCGCTGGACGGGCGCGATCTTCGGGGAAAGATCGTTCTCAAACCCTGATTGTCTTCCGCCGCCGGGTTTTTGCCGGTCTGACGATTTAAGGGCTCGGGGATTCTCGACTCCCGGCCTGCGATTCTGCATGCTGTCGGCACGTATATCATCAACGGGAAAACAGCGGCATGGCCAAGAAACCGGCAGGCAACGACGAACCGGATCACGTCTATCTGGTCGACGGCTCGGCCTATATTTTCCGCGCCTTTCATGCCCTGCCGCCGATGACGCGGCCGGACGGGACGCCGGTCAACGCGGTGTACGGCTTCACCAACATGCTGACCAAGCTGGTGGAGGATTCCGAGGCCGATTTCCTGGCCGTCATATTCGATACGTCGCGCAAGACGTTCCGCAGCGATATTTACCCGGAATACAAGGCCCACCGGCCGCCCCCGCCCGAAGAACTGGTCCCGCAGTTCGATCTGATCCGGGAAGCGACGCGCGCCTATTCGCTGCCCTGTCTGGAGATGGAGGGCTTCGAGGCCGACGATCTGATCGCGACCTATGCGCGGCTCGCCGTCGAACAGGGCTATGACGTCACCATCGTCTCGTCCGACAAGGACCTGATGCAGCTGGTCGGGCCCGGCGTGCGCATGATGGATCCGATGAAGAACAAGTTCATCGGCCCGGACGAGGTGGTGGAGAAATTCGGCGTCGGGCCGGAAAACGTCGTCGACGTACAGGCGCTGCTGGGCGATTCCACGGACAACGTCCCCGGTATCAAGGGCATCGGCGAAGCGCCCGCGGCGGCACTGGTGCGCGAATACGGCGATCTCGACAAATTGCTGGAGGCCGTTGAAGACCCGGACGCGGTGAAAGCGGATGCGGTGAAGAAGGCCGAAGCTTGCCAGGTCCGCATCTTCGAACTGGCGGGCCGGGAATTCGGCATCGGCTCGCCCAAGCAGCTGAAGGAAGTGCTGATCGACGAGCTGAAGCTGCCGGTGCCGAAAGACAAGAAAACCGGCAAGCCGACCACCAATGCCGCCGCGCTGAACGAACTGGCGGCCAAGGGTCACGAAATCGCGCAGCAGATCATCGACTACCGGTTCTATTCCAAGGTCAACACCAGCTACGCCGAGCTTCTGAACCAGGAACGCGACATCGCGCGCACGTCGCGCGAACTCGTCACGCTGCGTATCGACGCCCCGGTTGAGGAAGACATTTCTGCGTTCCGGAAAAAGCGCCCCGATCCCGACGTGCTGATCCCCTGGCTGGAAGAACAGGGGTTCAAATCGGCGCTGTCGCGCGCGCGGTCCGAATTCGGGGTCGAGGAAGAAATTTCAACTCCGGATACCGAGACCGCGCCCGGGGACGGCGCCTACGAGCTGGTGCAGGATGAAGACGCCTTGCAGGCCTGGATAGACGAGATCGAGAAAGCCGGCATCGTAGCCTTCGATACGGAAACCAATTCGCTCGATTCCATGCAGGCGGATCTGGTCGGTCTGTCGCTGTCGGTGCAGGGCGGCCGCGCCTGCTATGTGCCGGTCGCGCATGTGGCGCCAGACGGCGATGGCGACGGCGAGCTTGACCTCGGCGACGGCGGCGGCGCGGGCGAAGCGCCGAAACAGATTGCGCGCGACCGCGCGGTCGAGATGCTGAAACCGGTGCTGGAAGACCCCGGCATCCTGAAGGTCGGCCACAACATCAAATACGACATGCAGGTGATGGCGCGATACGGCGTCGAGATCGCACCCATCGACGACACGATGCTCCTTTCCTACGTCCTGGAAGGCGGATCGCACGGCCACGGTCTGGACGAGCTGGCGACGCTGCATCTGGGTCACACCAATATCAAATTCGCCGAGGTCGCCGGCAGCGGCAAGAAGCAGGTCACCTTCGACCGGGTGCCGCTCGACAAGGCGCTCGATTATGCGGCGGAAGACGCCGAAGTCACGGGCCGGCTGTACCGCCAGTTCAAGCCGCGCATCGCCGAAGAGCACATGACGTCGGTCTACGAGACGCTGGAACGAGGCCTTGTCCCGGTCCTGTCGGACATGGAACGTACCGGCATCATCGTCGACGCGACCTTCCTGAAGGAACTGTCCAGCGACTTCGAAAAGCGCACCGCGGACATCGCCGAAGACATCTTCAAGCTGGCCGGCCACGAATTCAACATCGGCTCGCCCAAGCAGCTCGGCGAGGTGCTGTTCGACGAAATGGGGATCGAGGGCGGCAAGAAGACCAAGACAGGGGCCTACGGCACCGGCGCCGACGTGCTGGAAGGGCTGGCGGCGCAGGGTCACGAATTACCGCGCCGGGTGCTGGACTGGCGGCAACTGTCCAAGCTGCGCAGCACCTATACCGAGGCGCTGGTCAAGCAGATCAACCCGGAGACGAAACGCATCCATACGTCCTACGCGCAGGCGATCGCGTCGACCGGGCGGCTGTCGTCGACCGACCCGAATCTGCAGAACATCCCGATCCGGACCGAAGAAGGCCGCAAGATTCGACAGGCTTTCGTGCCCGACAAGGGCCATGTGCTTTTGTCCGCCGACTATTCGCAGATCGAATTGCGGCTGCTGGCGCATGTCGCCGGCATCGAGGTGCTGCGCGAGGCGTTCCGCGACGGCCAGGACATCCACGCCATGACGGCGAGCGAGGTATTCGGTATTCCGGTAGACGGAATGGAAGCCTCGGTCCGCAGCCGCGCGAAGGCGATCAATTTTGGCATTATCTACGGCATCAGCCCGTTCGGGCTGGCGCGTCAGCTCGCCATTCCGCAGGGCGAGGCCAAGAAATACATCGAGAGCTATTTCGAGAAATTTCCCGGCATCAGGGACTACATGGAGACCACCAAGACCTTTGCTCGCGAACACGGCTACGTGCAGACCATCTTCGGGCGCAAGTGCCATACGCCGGGTATCCAGGACAAGAACCCGGCACGGCGCAATTTTTCCGAGCGGGCGGCGATCAACGCGCCGCTGCAGGGGGCGGCGGCCGACATCATCAAGCGCGCCATGATCCGCATTCCCGGCGCGCTGGACGATGCCGGTCTCGGCGCGCGCATGCTGCTGCAGGTTCACGACGAATTGATCTTCGAAGTGCCGGAGGCCGAGGTGGAGGAAACATCCGCTGTCGTGTCCAAAACCATGGAGGGCGCGGCGCATCTGGACGTGCCGCTGGTGGTGGATACGGGCACCGGACCTAACTGGGACGAAGCGCACTAAGCCTCGGCGATACGGCGGATATTTACCGAATTTTAGAGAAATACCCGTAAATCCGGTCTGAATGTGGCAGCGGGTGCGAACCAATCGCGTTCGTCGCCAGTAACAAGTTCTGATCGGACGCACTATGTCTCTCCGTGTAAAACTCCTCATCGGTTTCCTGGTTGTCCTGGTTCTGGCCGGCGGCAAGGGATACTTCGCCGTGCAGACCATCAACTCAACCGGCCAGCTCGCGATCAATATCTACGACCGTCAGCTCATGGCGATCAGTTTCTCGAAATCGTCGATGATCGAGTTCAACAAAATGGATCGCATGCTGGCCGAGACCCTGGCGGGCGGAGAGATCGAAGACCGCGAGGAACTTGTAGAGGAGTTCACTGACGCCAACGAAACGCTGCTCGAAGACGTTGAGGTCGCGGTGACGCGTCTCGGCACGCCGGACGCGAAACAGCTGGGCGAGGTTATCACCGCCGGTGTCGAGGCCTGGGGCAAGCAGAGCGCCGCGCTGCTGGAGCAGAAGCAGAGCGCCGCCGCCGTCGTCATCCCGGACTCCCTCGTCGCGGTGAACGCGACGATTAACGAAAAAATCGAGGCCCTGGTCGATCACGCGAACGAACAGGGCTATCTCGCCCGCGAAGCCGCGACTGCGAGCATCCAAGAAGCCGAACTCACTAACCTGATCGGTATCGGCATCTTTTCCGCCATCGGCCTGATGATTGCGTACTGGCTGGGCGTCGCCATCAGCAATCCGATCAACCGGATCAAATCGGTGATGCGCGAACTGGCCGACGGTATCGGCGAAGGCGGCGACGCGTTGCAGCAGCTCGACGACGTTCCCTATACCGGCCGTCGCGACGAAATCGGTGCAATGGCGGGTTCGGTGCAGGTCTTCAAGGAAACCGCGATGCAGGTGGCGAAGCTCCAGGAAGATATGGAGGCCCGCGAAAAAGCCGCCATCGTCGAGAAGGAAGAAGCCGTCAAGGCAGCGCTTTCCGGCGAAGCCGAACGCGCCAGGGACATGGAAAAAACGCAGGAAGAAGCAGCCGCCCGCGCCAAGTATATGGAGCTCATCTGCCGCGCCTACGAACACCGGATCGCGACCGCGATGTCGAGCCTGTCATCGGCATCGACCGACGTTCAGCAGACGGCCGGATCGATCAAGGAAAACGCCACCCAGACGACCGGCCGCGCCAAAACGGTGGAAGACGCCGCCGGCCGCGCGACGTCCAACGTCGAAACCGTGGCCGCCGCCGCCGAGGAACTGTCCGCGTCCGGCCAGGAAATCGCCCGCATCGTCGAGGAAAGCACGGCGATTGCGCGTTCGGCGGTCGAAGAGGCGTCGAAGGCGAACGAAGGCGTCATGGTTCTCGACGAGGCCGCGCAGAAAATCGGCGATGTCGTCAGCCTGATCAACGAGATCGCCAGCCAGACCAGTCTGCTGGCGCTGAACGCGACCATCGAGGCCGCCCGCGCCGGCGAGGCCGGCAAGGGGTTTGCCGTCGTCGCCACCGAGGTCAAGTCGCTGGCCGACCAGACCGCGCGCGCAACCGAGGAAATTTCGTCCCAGGTCGTCCAGATCCAGGAGGCGACCAAGAACGCGGTCGGCGCGATCAACCAGATCAGCGAGACGATCAGCAGCGTCGCCAGAAGCACCGAGCAGATCTCCGACGCCGCCGACCAGCAGATGTCCGCCACCCAGGAAATCGCCCCAGCAGCGCCGCCAATGCCGCGTCCCAGACCCAGGAAGTCACGTCCAACATCGTCGACGTGAACGCCGCCGCGAAGGATACCGACAACGCGGCCGGTGTGTTGGACATGTCGGCCCATGCGCTGAGCGACGAGACGACGTCGGTCGATGAGCTGCTCAAGAAATTCATGGTCGAAGTCAAATCGTTCGAACAGATCGTGCGCGGCGAAAAGGATACGGACCGAGGCGACAAACGTACCGGTGCGCCGGAGGGCGAGACGGTCGAACATGCAGATTCCGATGCGGACGACCCCGCTTTACCGGAAGCAGCGGCCGACGATGCCGAAGACGCGGCTGTTTCGGAAGAAGACGCCGTCCCCGCAGCGGAAGCCGAAAAAGCGGCCTGACGTTTCGGCTCAGACCACAGAAATTTCCTGATCGGGGCGCCGCCGGCCCATCACGCGGGTCAGCAGGATGACCGGGATCACGCCGGCCGCGACGATGGTCAGCGCGCCCAGCGCGCATTCTTCCAGCAATTCGTCGGATGCGAACTGGTAGACATAGGTCGCCAGCGTATCGAAATTGAACGGCCGCAGCAGCAGCGTCGCCGGCAGTTCCTTCATCGAATCGACGAAAATCAGAATGGCGGCGGTCATGATGCTGCCGCGGATGATCGGCAGGTTGACCTTGATCAGCGCCTTCGCCGGGCCGTGCTTCAGTGTCCGCGCGGCGTCGTCCATGTGCGGCGTAACACGGCCGAGCCCCGCTTCCAGCGTGCCGTAGGCCAGCGCCAGAAAGCGCACCACATAGGCGAACAGCAGCGCCGCGATCGTACCTGACAGCAGCAGGCCCGTGCTGACGCCGAAGGTATCGCGCATGAAGCGGTCGAGCGCGTTGTCGAACAGGCCGAACGGAAACAGGATGCCGATTGCCAGTACCGCGCCGGGCACCGCGTAGCCCAGGCTGGCAAACCGGGCCAGCAGCGTCAGCGCCCGGCTTTTGCGCATCCTCACCGCATAGGCGAGAAAAAGCCCCACCATCGCGGCAATGCCGGCGGCCAGCCCGGCCAGCATGATGCTGTTCGCCGCCGCCTGCGGGAACCGGTTTTCCATCGACACGTCGTAGAATTCGATGGCGTAGGAAATCAGCAGACCCGCCGGGACGACGAAGCCGACGACGATCGGCGCGGCGCAGACCAGGACCGCGGCGATGCGCCGCCCGGTCGATAGCTTATAGCGCAGCGCGCGTCCGGGGCGGGTCGAGGTGTCGTGATATCCGCGCCGCCGCCGCGCCGTGCGTTCGGCGATCAGCAGCCCGATCACGAACAGCAGCATGACGACGGCGATCTGAGCGCCGCCGCCGGTATTGCCCATCACCAGCCAGACATTGAACATGCCGGTGGTCAGGGTTTCGACGGCGAAAAATTCCACCGTCCCGAAATCGTTCAGCGTTTCCATCAGCACCAGCGCGACGCCGACGACGATCGACGGCCGCGCCATCGGCAGCGACACGCGGCGGAACGCGGCCCAGGCGGAACAGCCGAGGGTGCGGGCGGCTTCGCCGACGCCCGACGACTGTTCCAGGAACGCCGACCGCGCCAGGAGATAGACATAGGGGTACAGCGCCATGGTCATGATGGTGATCGCACCGCCGAGCGATCGGATTTCCGGGAACCAGTAATCCCGTCCGGTGTTCCATCCCGTCAGGTCGCGCAGCAGTCCCTGAACCGGCCCCGCGAACTCGAGGATATCGGTATAGACATAGGCGACCACATAGGCGGGCATCGCCAGCGGCAGCACCAGCGCCCATTCGAATATCCGTCGTCCCGGAAACTCGCACATCGTGATCAGCCAGGCGGCGGTGACGCCGATCAGTATGGTCCCCAGCGCGACGCCGGCCATCAGTTCCAGCGTGTTGATGACGTATCCCGGCAGCACGGTGTCCAGCAGATGCGGCCAGATATTCTCGGTCGGAAACATCGCCATGACGACAACGGTCACGACCGGCAGCGCCACCAGTACCGCGATAACGACGGCGCCCGCCGCCCACGGATCCAAGCGTAACCTGAAGCCGCGCGCCGCGGGCGTGTCGTTCTTGGTGGTACCCAGCGCCGTCATGTCCGGCGCAGTTTAGAGAGCCTTTCGAGCCTGCGCTAGTTGGTCACCGGGCCGTCGTTGTAGCCGACCTTGTTGACGATCTTCAGCGCGGCGGCGCGGTTCCTGGCGATGACTTCCAGCCGGGTGGTGTCACGCTTGAACTTGCCCCAGGATTCCAGCAGCGGCGAGGCCTTCACGCCGGGATCGATCGGGTACTCGTTATTGACCTGTGCGTAGATGCCCTGGGCGGTCTTACCGGTCAGGAATTCCATCAGCTTGATGGCGTTGGCCCGGTTGGGGGCATGCCGGGTCATCATCACGCCGCTGACGTTCATGTGCGTGCCCTTGCCCGCCAGGGTGGGGAACACGATGTTCGCGGACTGGCCCCAGGCCTTCTGCTTTTCGTTCTGCAGCATCAGCGCCATGTAATAGTGATTGCCGACGGCGAGATCGCACACACCTTCCATGATCGCCTTGACCTGGGCGCGGTCGTTGCCCTGCGGCTTGCGGGCCAGGTTGGCCTTCACGCCGCGCAGCCATTCCTCGGCTTTCGCTTCGCCGTGGTGATCGATATAGGCGGCCAGCATGGCGATGTTATAGGCGTGATCGCCCTTCCGGGTGCAGATCCTGCCGCGCCATTTGGGATCGGCGAGCTCTTCATAGGACGTGATCGCGCCGGGTTTAACCCGGTCTTTCGAGGCATAGACGACGCGGGCGCGGAGCGTCAGCCCGTACCATTTGCCTTCCGCGTCGCGGAAATTGGCCGGGACCGCTTTTTCCAGCGCGGGTGTCTTTACCGGCTGTGCCAGCCCGGCATTCACCACCGATGCAAGGCGCCCGATATCGGTCGTGAAAATCAGATCGGCCGGGCTGTTGCGGCCCTCGGCCTGAAGCCGTTTGATCAGGCCCTTCCTGGCGAACACGACATTGACCTTGATGCCCGATTCCTTCGTGAAGGCGTCGAACAGCGGTTTCACCAGAAACGGCTGACGGTAGGAGTAGACGTTCACTTCGCCGGCGGCAGTGGCGGCGGTGGGGGCCAGTATCAGCGCGGCGGCGAGGGGGGTTCTGAGTTTCATTTTCGATATCCTTGTTCGAATTTCGTATTGAAGAACGGACGGACGTGGATGTCCAGTTGCGAACGTTTCTTAACTTGCCCGTGGGCGGATTGTCAACGGGAGTGATAATCATTCGCACTACGATATAATTCTGGCACCTAGACCGGGAATGATTTTGCAAATGAGAATGGTTCGCAATAATTATCGTCCATTGAGTCCCGCCGTCCAGGCGACCATCAGAAGGATCCAGCCACATGCCTGCTTTTACGGAAACTACCGTTTCGTCCGGCCTCGCCGTGCTCCCCAGACGCGACGGCGCCGCAGCATCCCATCTCGATGCCGACGCCGCGCTCGAACTCGCGCTGTACGGCGCCACCGCCTGTCGCATGACGTCGCTGGCCCGTCTGATCGATAC
>Ga0181567_10001335_pt1 | contig 18698 bp, 19 predicted proteins | sample 101ome_14_FD_133761 | JGI IMG/M metagenome (GOLD analysis project Ga0181567, IMG submission 133761) | Coastal salt marsh microbial communities from the Groves Creek Marsh, Skidaway Island, Georgia - 101403AT metaG (megahit assembly) | ecosystem: Environmental > Aquatic > Marine > Intertidal...
TCGGATTCAAGGACACGGCAGAAGAACCGTCTATAACCGAAATACTCGCCGCCGTGCGTCCTGAAACTGACGACTGATCAGCAGGCCAGTGTCCTTACTGGCGAACACCTTCGATGGCCAGAACAAGGGTAACAGGACCAGCATTGATCCCGTAATCCCCGGTGTTCAGCGTCATCTCACCTTCAAAACCAACACGATAGTCGCCAAAGGGCGTTTCCCCTTCGCCAGTGCGCACTGCGTCGAAGGTGATTTCACGGGTCACACCATGCAGCGTGAAATCGCCGGTCACACGGACCTTGCCCTCACCCAGATCGGACACTGAAGTGCTGGTGAACGAGGCTGAGGGGAACATGGCCACGTTGAGGTAGTCGGAGGAACTCAGGTGTGTGTCACGGGCTTCATGATTGGTATCCACACTGGCCGGATTGATGTTCACCTGAATAGTTGCAGCCCCGATATCATCGGCATCGTATGAGAAACGACCGGTAATATCGTTGAAACGGCCCCACAGGGAACTGATGCCGATATGACTGGCTTTGAAATGGACAGAAGTGTGCATGCCCGCGTTCGAGCCGTCGATCACATAGTCATCCGCCTGGACGGTAGTGGCAGCCAGCGCCATGGCCAGCAGTACAAGTTTCTTCATGGGAGTTCTCCTCACGGCAGCAAAATCGGAAAGGCGTGCAAAATACACTAATCGGGCAATACAAGTCCATCTCCGCACACGACCGTACAATTGACTATAATGCGCGGTCAGGACTGTATGACATGAATTTGCCAGAAAACTTTCAACACCGATTTTGCGTGGCACCCATGATGGAGTGGACGGACAGACACTGCCGTTATTTCCTGCGCCTGTTTTCGCGCCACACCCTGCTGTACACGGAGATGGTCACCAGCGGCGCACTTCTGCACGGCGATGCGGAGCGCTTTCTGCGTTTCAGTCCGGAAGAACAGCCGGTAGCGCTGCAGCTTGGCGGTAGTGACCCCGCCGAACTGGCTGCGGCGGCCCGCATGGGGGAACAGGCCGGTTACAGCGAGATCAATCTGAATTGCGGCTGCCCCAGTGATCGCGTGCAACGGGGCAAGATCGGCGCCTGCCTGATGGCCGAACCGGAACTGGTGGCCGCCTGTGTCCGCGCCATGCAGGACGCCGTCAGCATTCCGGTCACGGTCAAGTGCAGGATCGGCATTGATGACCTGGACTCCTATGAACACCTTGCCCATTTCGTGGCAACCGTGGCTGCTGCCGGCTGCCGTACCTTCATCATCCATGCCCGTATTGCCATCCTGGCCGGACTCAGTCCCAAGGAAAACCGGGAAATTCCGCCACTGAACTATGCACGCGTGTTTGCCATCAAGCAGGCATTTCCCGACCTGGAAATTGTCATCAATGGCGGCATTCGCACCCTGGCAGAAGCCCAGGATATGCTGGCACATGTGGATGGCGTCATGGTTGGACGTGAGGCTTACCAGAATCCCGGCATTCTGGCAGCGGTTGACCAGGTCCTGTTTGACAGCTCCGCAGCTGTGCCAACCCAGGCCGATGTGCTTGCAGCATTCATGCCCTATATCAGCCGGGAGCTGGCATCCGGCACTGCTCTCAAGCACATGACCCGTCATCTGCTGGGCCTGTTCCCCGGCCAGCCCGGCGCCAAACAGTACCGGCGCTACCTGAGCGAGAATGCCCACCTTGAAGGCGCAGGCCTTGAGGTACTCCAACAGGCTGCCAGCCTGGTGCGGCCCCGACGGACACAACCCGATTCAACACCCACCACCACTGCACAGGAAGCTACATGCTCAATGCCATAAGCAAATTTTTCGACACCCACTTCGGCCAGGAAGACGATTCTGAAGCCTCACACGAGTCTCGATTGCAACTGGCCAGCGCGGCGCTGATGATTGAACTGATTCGGGCCGACCGGCAGTTTGACCAGGCAGAAACCGATGCCATGCTGGCTATCCTGAAGGAACGTTTTGACCTGGACCAGTCCGCCATGGATGAGCTGATGATCCTGGCCGAGGAAGAAGCCAGGGAAGCCACGTCGCTTTACCAGTTCACCAGTCTGATGAACGAACATTTTGATCACCGCGAAAAAGTCCTGATGATCCTGAACATGTGGGAAGTGGCCTATGCGGATGGTCGCATCGACCGCTACGAAGAACACCTGATCAGGAAAGTTGCCGACCTGCTCTACCTGTCCCACAAGGATTTCATCACGAGCAAGCAGCAAGCCAGGGCCCGCGCCGACAGGACTTGACAGAAAAAGAAAAAAAGAAAGAGAGTTAACCGGACTAACGGCTGGCTTTGAGGGCAGACACCAGGTCCTGGAACTCGATGCGGTTGTCTTCACTCAGTGTCATCAGCGTCTGGTGAGCTTCAATCACCTTGCGCCTGACAGCATCCTCACTGTCATTGACCTGATCCAGCTCATTGAAACTGACCTTGTTTGAGGCCGGCTCCTCGACGATATCGCAGATCCGGTCAAAGCTCATGCTTTTGAGAACCCGGGTGATATCCGGATTGGTCGAGACGATTGTCGGGCTGACATTGAAACGATTGCGCAGCTGAATAGCCATTTTCGCGAGCAGACCGAGAGCGGTGCTGTCGATGCCCTGCGTTTCCGTCATATCGACTACCATGCGATCCAGAATGGCCTTGCTGTATAACGTGGAAAAATAATTATCCAGGGTTCCGCTCATCAGCACACGCACATCGCCGATAAACTTGAGGATGGGTACATTATTTACATTGGCAACGAGTATTCGTCCGCTGTTCATAATCCTGTGGCACTAAGCACTGCAATATCGTCGGGCACCTTGATGTCCCGGTGCAAGTTTAAACCCGTTTTCACCTCATGAAAATCACCTTTGCATGCGGCGATCACTTCCAGGATGTGACTCTCCTTTTCATGCATGCTGTTGCCATCAACATGCTCAAGAATGCCGTCAGAGAACAGGAACAAGGCAAAATCATCTGTCAGATCGATCGTTTCATTGAAATACTCGGCATCTTCCATAAGCCCGATGGGAAAACTGCTCCTGGCCGGTTCAATGAAGTGCGCCTCTCCTCTGCTGTAAAGAATGGGCAGCGGATGATGACCCGCCACGCTGAAGACCATCGTGTTGTTGGAGTCATCCAGGATGCCCATACAGACAGTAATGTGCTTGTCCAGCGCGGTGTCGATAATGTCCTTGTTCAGCAGTTGCAGGATGTAGGCCGGAGAGAACTCGGAGCGAAAGCGGCCCTGGATATGCTCGCGCATCATCTGGGCGATACGAAAACGCAACAGGACGGTTATGAATGCCGATGAGGAGCCATGCCCGGATACATCGCCGATATAAAAAAGCACCTTGTTGCGCGAAATGGGTTTGTAGTCAACGGAGTCGCCACTGAGGAACAAAGACGGGATCACGCGGTGATCAAAATGAAAGCGGTTTATGTTCTGTGGGGGTATCGGCAGCATGCGCATCTGCACATGACGGCCAGCCTGCTGGTCTGACTGGAAGATCTCGATGCGTTCTTCCAGTTCGCGATTGATCTCTTCCAGGTTTTTGCGATAACGGGCGTTTTCCTCGATGAGCCTTGCACGGTTCAGGGTGTTCTCGATGGAGATAGCCAGCATCTCCATGTCTTCGAGTGGCTTGAACAGATAATCACTGACACCCAGGCGCATAGCCCGGATGACATCTTCTGTGTTGCCGACATCGGACAGGATGATGATGGGTTGGACTGGGTTCTGGGTAAAAAGGAGATCGAGCGTGTCGAAACCTTTCTTGTCTGCCATGTTGATATCGCAAATGACAAGATGGGGACAGGCAGAGTGGTAAGCATTGATGCCTTCGTCACTGGAGGACGCCAGGACAACGCGAAAGCCGTTTTCTGACAGACGGGCGGCAATACGCTGCCGGACAACAGCATCGTCGTCAATTACCAGTACTACAGTATTGTCCCCGTTTTTCATGCCTTTCTAGCCGGATCAAGTCCGATAACCGGGTAAAAGGTTACTGCCCGGTCATTGCTTTCAATCCAGCAGCATCAACGCCAGAGATGTCAGTCATGATGGTGCATTAACCCTGATCAAGAGTTGGCTTCACCTTACTCCCTTATGTCGAACCCTGCAAGATTTCGCCGTTAAGAGCGTCACAAAATGTCGGCTAATTAACCATAATCCCGGTGAATTGATGTAGAGTGTGCCGAGCAAGAAAGCTGGAAGAAACAACGATGCCCTACGCCTACGAAAAGCGCGATTTCGAACGTGTCAAAGTCAACACCGCCATGACGCTGTATTACGGCGAACCGCAAAAGGTCGTAGAAGAGCACTGCGTGAACTTCAGCACCAGGGGCGTCGGCCTGCAACCGTCAGCAGTCGTTGCCATCAGCACGGAATGCCAGGGCAAGGTGCATGATGGTATCCAGAATCGCGGCCCCTTCCAGGCGCTCATTGAGATCCGCCATATCGAACCCCTGGAGAAATGTCGCTGCCGGGTTGGCGCCATCATCCTGGAAATGTTCTGAGCGTCCGCGCGCTGCAGCGATAGTAAAAAAGGCCATACCGCTATGACAGGATGTCGAGTGCTAGCCTGTTATTAGAAATCACCCCACTCATCGTAAACCTCGCCATCAGCAACAAGGTATTCACGACGCTGCAGGTAGGCGTCCCGAACGAAGCGATACTCATCTCCGGTGACCATCGACTCCGCTGCCATGTAGTACAGGCGGGTGTCTATATTGTCTAGGGTCAACAGGGCAAAGCGGGCTTCCTTATCATCAACCCAGAAAACGGGGTTCATCAGGTAGTCCAGCCCCAGGCCGATGGCATCCCTGACGGTAATGGTGCCGAGAAAAGGCAGGACGAGGTAAGGACCTGAAGGCGCGCCCCAGTAGCCCAGCGTCTGTCCAAAGTCTTCCTCATTCTTGTATAGCCCCATGTAGGCGGCTACATCAAAAAGACCGGCGACTCCCACCGTGGAGTTCAGCACAAAGCGTCCCGAGTCCTGCATGGCAGGCCCCATTTTCAACTGCAGCAGGTCATTGAAAACCACGTTGATGTCATCGAGGTTGTTAAAAAAATTGGTTACGCCGCGTTTGGCAAAACCTGGCACCAGGGCATCGTAGGTTTGGGTGACCGGCTTGATAAGTATCTCGTCAAAGCCCTCATTGAAAACATACATACTGCGATTGAAGGCTATCCAGGGATCGCTATCGCCCTGCGCAACGCCAGCTACCGGCTGCAAGGCAAGCACCAGGATTAGCAGCAGTGGACAACTGCCCACTGCCTTCAAGCCGACTGTGTCTGTGACTGCGCTTTTCATCTTGTTGGCTTCCGAATGACTGCCTGCTTCCCCTCTAGAGTACTTTGAGTGCTGGCGCTATGGCCGGTGCGAAGCTGATGTGCGTGCTATTTTACGCTCAAGCCTGTGTAATATAGGCCTGATTTCATGAGGCGGATCACTTTTTCTCATTAAGCAGCGCCATTCGATGATTCAGATTTCCTGCCAGGCTTTTGCCAGACGCTTCTCGGATATCGGGTAACGTGTCCCCAGCGCCTGGGCAAAAAGGGATACGCGAAGTTCCTCCAGCATCCAGCGAAACTTTGCCAGGGCCTCACTGCTTTTATGCTGACTGCTGAACAGGGCCTGCTTGTCAGTATAACGCTGCCACCACATGCCGAGCATGTCACTCCAGCTGCTGTCCTGTGCCTGCTGGCGGGGATATTTTTCCAGGCGCTGTTCTATGGCCATGAAGTATCGGGGATACTCCCGCAGTTGCTCTACAGGCGTGCTCGCCAGAAAACCCAGATGCACCAGTGCATCAATCTGGCTGCCTACGTCCTGCTGCAGTTTCAGCGCATTCAGCCCACTGACTTTCTTCAGTGCCTTGCTGATCTGGGCATGGCTGCTCAGCACCGTGTAAAAAAGGGCCTCCAGTTGACCGGATGTCTCAACCAGTGTTGCCCGGCCCGCCTCGTAAATCCGGTCATAACTGTCGCGATCATGGGGAAGTGTTTCTTGCAGGCAAAAGGTACTCTGGTAACAGCCCATGATCAGATCTTCCAGAAGTGCATCACGCCCCCCCAGATGTTTCATCACGGGAAATTTAGCCGGGTCCTGCAGCAGATTCTTCTGCAGATGCTTCCAGAGTTGGCGGTTGCGCAGCATGTACAGCCTGGCCACACCGGCACGGGTTGACTGGCGTGCCTGGTATGCAGAGTCCAATAGTTTCAGGGCGACAGTGTCACCGTTATCCACCAGTGCCGGCCATGATTTGATTAGCATGCCGCCATGATTCAGGGTGAGTTCGGCATCCAGTTCACCGAAAGCCCAGTCCGTCATGCCTTCCTGTTCAATGGTGTTTTCGGAAACCCGGGCCATTTCCTGGCGTGACTGGTCAGCGAACCGGGCTTTCAATGCACTGAGATCACGGCCCGCACCCAGCAAGCGACCGGTGCTGTCCACCACATTGATGTTCATGCGCAAATATTCCGGTGGCACGTAGTCCTGCCAGTGCGCCAGAGTGATGGTGATTCCGGCATGACGCTGCAACTGATGCGCCAGTGCGGCCCTGAGATCACCATCTTCCTGGCTGAGTTGTGGCAACAGCCTGTCGACTAAATCCGGCACCGGGACGAAATGCTTACGTAACGGCTTGGGCAAGGCCCTGACCAGGGCAATGCACTTTTCCCTCAGCATTCCCGGCACAAGCCAGTCCAGGTCCTCGGCTTTCAACTGCATCAGGGCAGAAACCGGCACACGGGCAGAGACGCCATCGGTCTGTTGACCGGGTTCAAAACGGTAATCCAGGTCCAGTGTGAGATGACCGGCCTGGAGCTGGTCGGGATAGTCCGTGGTATCGGTTTCAGCCGTGGCATTAACCAGGTCTTCACGCTTGAAACAGAGACTGGCAGCCGCCTGCCTATCGAGTTTGCCAACCCAGCGCTCAAGGCTGGCCTGATCAATGACATGCGCCGGCAAGATGGCATCATAAAGGGCATAGAAATCCTCTTCCCGAATCAGGATGTCCTTGCGACGTGTCCTGTCCTCGAGGTTTTCAATGCTTTCCCTCAGTGCCGTGTTGTGACGATAAAAAGCCAGGCGAGTATTGACCGCTGAACGCACCAGCCCCTCGCGAATGAATATTTTACGACTGGCGACTGGGTCGATCCTGCCGAACCCGACACGGCGTTTTTCCACCAGCGCCAGACCGTAAAGCGTCACCTTTTCGAAGGCCATCACCCGCCCGCGCTTTTTCTCCCAGTGCGGTTCAGAGTAATGCCGCTTGAGCAGATCGCCGGCCAGTTTTTCAATCCAGCCTGGCTCAACCCGGGCATTCATGCGCGCATAGAGCTGGGAAGTTTCAACCAGTTCGCCTGACAGGATCCAGGGGTATTTTTTGCCGAACAGGTTCGATCCCGGAAAGATGCGGAACTTGCGGTTGCGTGCCCCCAGGTACATGGCATCATCCAGCCGGTTCGCGACATTGCTGACCAGTCCGGTCAGCAGGGACATGTGAATCTGCTCATAGGTCGCCGGTTCCGTATTCTCCGTTAACCTGAGTTCCTGCGCAGCCAGATGCAACTGGCGATGGACATCACGCCACTCACCCATGCGCAGGTATGACAGAAAATTCTGGAAGCAGAACTTGCCCAGCCGGTTGCGGCTGAGCGCTTGCCGCTGAGTGTCAAAGAAATGCCAGAGATTCACAAACGCCAAAAAGTCAGATTCAACATGTGCATGCCGTGCATGGGCAGCATCAGCGGCCTGCTGCTTGTCCAGGGGTCGTTCACGGGGATCCTGAATGCTTAGCGCACTGACGATGATCAGCACCTCATGCAAAGAGTTATTTTGTGCGCCAGCAATCAGCATCCTGGCCAGGCGCGGGTCCACTGGAAAACGCGCCATCTGACGCCCCAGGGGAGTAATCGTGCCAGATGGCGTAACCGCCCCGAGCTCTTCCAGCACCTTGAAACCATCGCGAACAGCATTGCCGTCCGGCGGTTCGACAAAGGGAAATGCCTCGATATCGCCGAGTCGCAGCATCAGCATCTGCAGGATGACCGATGCCAGGTTGGTCCGAGTGATTTCCGTGTCGGTGAATTCTGGGCGACTGCAGAAATCCTCCTCACTGTACAGGCGAATGCAGGTGCCGGGGCACAAACGGCCACAACGGCCGGCACGCTGGTTGGCACTGGCCCGGGAAACCGCTTCAATGGGCAGGCGCTGGATCTTGCTGCGCACACTGTACCGACTGATACGCGCAACACCGGGATCGATGACGTAGCCAATGCCAGGTACAGTCAATGAAGTTTCGGCAACATTGGTCGCCAGCACCACGCGTTGCCGGGTGTGCGCTTCAAATACCCGGTTCTGCTCCTTGTTGCTCAGGCGTGCGTACAGGGGCAGCACGTCCAGGTCCAGTGACTTGTCCTTGCGTATGGCATCGGCGGCATCTCGAATTTCCTTTTCCCCGCTCAGGAAGACCAGTATGTCCTGGTAAGGAATGCGCTCCTTGCGTCCCAGCACGCGTATTTCCTGAATGGCTCGTATGATCTGGGCATTGAGGTCATCTTCATCGCTCGCCTGGGGCGGCCTATACAATGTTGTGACCGGGTAGGTGCGCCCGGAGACTTCTATGATAGGTGCCTGGTCAAAGTGTGCCGAAAACTTTTCCACATCGATGGTGGCGGAGGTCACGATCAGTTTCAGGTCAGGCCGCTTCGGCAACAGGCGTTTCAGGTAGCCCAGCAGGAAATCGATATTGAGACTGCGCTCATGGGCCTCGTCGATGATCAGCGTGTCGTATTTGTTGAGAAACGGGTCGTCGCGGGTTTCCGACAGCAGGATGCCGTCGGTCATGAGCTTGATGTAGGTATGCTCATCCGTATAGTCCTGGAAACGCACCTGATAGCCAACCGCGCTGGTGCCGGTTACGCCCAGTTCGTCCGCGATACGGAAACACACACTGCGTGCGGCCAGACGCCGGGGCTGGGTATGGCCAATCATGCCTTTCAGGCCACGCCCCATGTCCAGGCAGATCTTCGGCAACTGCGTGGTTTTACCGGATCCTGTTTCACCGGCCACGATCATTACCTGATGGCTGTCCAGAGCCGCCTTGATGTCTGCTACCTTGCCCGCCAGTGGCAATTCCGCCGGGTAGTGGATGGCTGGCACAGCCTCACGTCGGCGCGCCACCCGGGCCATGGATGCCTCTATGTTTGGTATCAGCTGTTTCAGCGTGGGCGGGTTTTTGCCAGCACGTCCGGATGGCCTGTGCAATTCACGCAATTGCCGGCGCAGCACATGCTGATCACTCACCAAGCACTGGTCAACCTGGCGCAGTAATTCGTGAAGGTGGGCTTTGGTGAGTTGTTGAGTGGAATCTGGCACGGGGATAGTACTGAAAAGGGAGCATTATACCTGACTTGCCCGGCTACTTTGGCATCACTTGGTGAGCGGAAGCAACGCGTCCGGCATGCAGGCGCTACTATGTGCTCAACGCTAACGCCCCTCCTCCATGGTTCACAGATCCCCGTCAGGTTTTCTGCGGAATGTGGGAGGGACTTCAGCGCCGTGTAAGATTGCCCTGCTTTGAGTCACTCACTATCAAACGACAGCGTCAGCCTGTGTTTCCCCGGCTCGATGACGGTGCAGCAGGTTCGCAGCCCATTGCTGGGTCGTCCAGCAGCAGATACAGGATGGGCACCCGCAGCAATGTCACGGTACTGGCGAAAAACACACCAAAGGCCAGTAACACGACCGTCGGAATCAGGAACTGCGCCTGGACACTGGTTTCCGCCATCAGGGGCATCAGGCCCACGAAGGTGGTCACCGATGTCAGGAAAATCGGCCGGAAACGTTCCTCGGCAGCCTTCTCCACCGCCTTGATGGCGTTGTAGCCCTGATCACGCAGCGTGTTGATGGAGTCCATCAGCACCAGGTTGTCGTTGATGACTACCCCCACTGCCGCCACGATACCCAGAATGGAGTACATGCTGAGGTCAAGACCGAGCAACAGATGACCAACAATGGCGCCCAGGTAACCAAAGGGAATTGCCGTCATGATAATCAATAGCTGGCTGTAGGAGCGGAAGGCTACCGCCAGCAGGAAGAATATAGCAAACATGGCAAACATCATGTTACGCATGAGTGAGCTCATGAACTTGTCCAGTTCTTCCTGGGAACCTGCCCAGCGCAGGGTAATGCCGGGGTACTGTGCGCTCAGCTCATCCAGGTAGCCGTTTTCCAGTTCATAGCGGATTTCACTGATGTTGCTCACGGACTCGTCGATATTGGCCGTGACCTGCAAGGTCCGCTCACGATCTGTCCGGCGTATCTGTGTGACTCCCGGCCTGAAGGTAACATCGCCAATCATGCTCAATGGCACGGAGTCGCCGGTGCCGGTTCGGATACGCAATTCCTCCAAGGTGGCAAACGATTCCGGTCTGCTTCCGGCAGGCGCACCATGACCTTCACAGAATCCCGGCCGCGCAGAATACGTTGCACTTACTCCCCATAAAACGCTTGCCTGACCTGTGTGGCCAGATCCTGCAGTGTGATGTTGAGATTCTCCGCGCCGGGCTTCAGGGACAACACGGCCTCTGATGAAGCGGACTCATAAAAGTCGACAACTTCGCAAACCCCGCGATACCCAGCCAGCTTGGCTTTCAGTGTTTCACCAGCGGCTGCCAGGGCCGCCATGTCATTGCCGGCAACGACCAGGTTTAGTGAAGGATTGTTGTTGACGGTGTACTGGAACGTCAGCTGCTTGGATTCAGGAACCTCCGGGCTCAGTTCACGCCAGCGGCGGGAAATTTCTTAGGCCCGATCTCGCGTGACTCTTCCGGATTGATCGCCATGTAAGCGCCGATCTGGGTATCCTCGGAGAACGACCAGAAAACCGAGCCCTTGATCATGTCCTTGTCCGGGTATTCCGCCTCCAGCTGCTTACGCAGGATCCTGGCAGAATCTTCCAGCTTGAACATCGCGTCTTCGTTGAAGCTGTGCCAGTTCAACCAGCGTATAACAGCGAAACTGCTGGATCTCAGCCATGACCAGCTGCGCGGCTATCTGCGCAAGTACGATCTCAACAACTGAGTATCCAACCCCGGGGTCAGACCTGACCGGGATGCTCATCCCTATCGTCGACGACGATACCGGACAGCTGGCGGCGGCGTCGGACACGATACATTACGCTTAATACCACGGTGACCAGCAATCCCATCAATATGGCCATGACCAGGGGGATAAGGGCCCTGATACTGGTGGTGGCATCAATGGTAATGAGGTCCAGCATGAACACCATCAGTGCTGGTGCAAGGATTTCTTCTTCCGGCATGACATACCAGGGTGTGAATATGATGGCAAGCAGGAAGCTCTCCAGCAGATAGGACAGCTCACGCCAGAAGTATTTTTTCATGAACTTCCAGCTGATGATGCTGAACAGAACACCGGCAACCAGATAGACCGACCAGGCTCCAAGGTATTCAGCTGATTCCATAATTGTACTCAGTCCGCCCAGTCAATGAGGTGTTCTTCATAACCGTCAACATGCACAAACTCTTCCGAAATCACCTTGCCGGTTACCGTGTTATCGGTGGCAATAATCGCATCCCTGTTTCCGGTTAGCAAAGGGTGCCAGTCCGGTAACGGCTTACCGTGTTTCACCAGGCGGTAGGCGCAGGTGCCGGGAGCCCAGTCCAGATCCTCGAGGTTTTCCGGTGTCAGCACCAGGCAGTCCGGCACCAGTGTCTTGCGCTGGCGATACACCGTGCAGCGGCATTTCTTCTGGTCAAGATACTGGCACACCACGCTGGTGTAGAAGACTTCACCGGTATCCATATCTTCCAGCTTGTGCAGGCAGCATTTGCCGCAGCCATCACACAAAGACTCCCATTCCCGGCGGGTCATTTCAGTGAGTTGTTTGCTTTCCCAAAAGGGTATTTTTTCAGCCATATCGGTTGCGTCAGTCGCCATCGTGCAGCACCTGACCACTGATGGTCGGTGGCAGCTGCACGTAATAACCCTGTTCTGCCAGTGCCTTGAGCACACTGGCCGTATCGGCCCTAGCCAGTTTTCGATCCGAGTCCAGCTTCAGGGTCATCACTTCACTGAGTTTGCCCATGCGTTCTCGTAGCGCTTCCGGGATATTGTCTTCACCGGCAGCACGCGGCACGTATACGTACAATTCATGCTCCCGGTTACCCTTGAAGATCGTACACAACACCGATTCAGTCATGATCAGCTCATCGCCTCCAGCAGACCGGGCAGCAATATCGGCTTGCGCCAGCCGGTCAGTCCCACGGGCAGTCTTTCATCCGCTTCACCCTCAAGCGGCATGGCCTGCAGGATGTTGACCAGCCAGCGTTTGCGCGCGAGCACCTCCACCGGCAGGTTCAGCTTTGCTGCCTGCTCCTCGACAAATTGCTGGCCTCGCTTCAGCTGGGTTTTGGCGCTACCATCCAGCGGTCTGGGCAAGGCTCCGGGATACTGGCTTTCCGGGATCGCCGCGGCGTCGGACACCAGTGCCAGCAACTCCGGTGCCTCAAAGCGCAGGAACTGTTTGCCGATTCCCTCCATGCCGGCAATCTGCTCAATACGCTCCGGCATGCGCCGGGCAATATCAATCAGGTTCCTGTCCCGAATAATCCAGTTGCGCGGCTTGTCACGTTTGCGCGCACGCAGTTCACGCCAGTTTGCGAGTTCGCGCAATATTGCCAGCTGACGTCTGTTCAGTTGCCAGGCACCCTTGATGTTCTGGTAGAACGTGCTGAAGTCTCCCAGCATTTCCTGGCGATACTGCTGCAACAGGGTGTCACAATCCTCTTCCAGCCAGCTCAGCCTGCCCTGCTGCACCAGCGCTTCCCGCTGCGCGAGATAGATTTCAGGCAGACAATCCACATCCAGGGCAGCGTACTGGCACTGGGTTTCCGTCAATGGCCGCTGCAGCCAGTCGGAACGAGTTTCACCTTTGGGCAGCTCAATGCCAAGCCTGGCATTAACGAGATTCTGGTAACTGATGCCAAAGCCCTGGTTCAGCAAAGAGGCGGCAATCTGGGTATCAAAGACGGGCGCAGGCACCACGTCCATCGCGGCCATGAACACCTGCAGGTCTTCAGAGCAGGAGTGAAATACCTTGGTGATGGCTGGATTGCGCATCAGCGTTTGAAATGCCTGCCAACCGCTTATTGGCAAGGGATCCACCAGGTAGTTGGTCTGCCCCCCGCTATTGATTTGAATCAGGCCGACATGGGGATAAAAAGTCGTTGTCCGAATGAACTCGGTATCCATTGCCAGATAGGGTTTTTCCTGCCAGTCGCGACATAATTCCGCGAGGCGTTCGTTCGTCGTGACCAGCTCATACTGCACTTTGGCAGGATTGAATGGTTTGTGATCAGTGTCGCTCATGTGTCTAGTTGCCAATAATCTGGCGCCCGGCAATCGAATGCACGAGCGTTCCGCCATCAATGTATTCCAGTTCGCCACCTACAGGCACACCATGGGCAATACGGGAAATTTTCAGCCCGCGAGCCGGATCAACCGCCGCCTTGAGCTGCTCGGCGATGTAGTATGCCGTGGCCTCACCTTCAACGGTCGGATTGGTGGCGAGGATAACCTCGGTTATATCCCCGTCACTGACCATATCACGCAGGTTGGCAATCCCGATCTCATCAGGCCCGATACCATCAATGGGTGAGAGATGCCCCATCAGGACAAAGTAAAGGCCCTTGTAGGAGGCCGTCTGTTCCACCGCAAAAACGTCTGCAGGTGTTTCCACAACACACAAAGTCTGTTGATCACGATTCGGGTTCTGGCAAATGCGACACAGGGTTTCTTCGGCGAGTGTCCGACAACGCTGACAGTGAGCCACCCCCTCCATTGCTGCCACCAGCGCTTCAGCCAGTACCTTGCCACCGCCACGATCCTTTTCCAGAAAATGCAGCGCCATACGCTGGGCGGATTTCTGCCCGACGCCCGGCAGGCGCCGGAAGGCTTCTATCAACTGGTCAATCAGGGGGCTGTAATTCATGTGATGTCAGTGTTGGTTTTCGGTTAACGACCGGCTACCGACCGGCGTGGTTGAGTGACAGTACTCAAGGTCATCATCCTGTGCTGTGGCTGGCAGGTACCTAAAAGGGAAACTTGAATCCTTCCGGCAAATTGAAACCGGAAGCCATACCCGCGAACTGATCCTTGTTGCTTTCAGCAACCTTGCGCACTGCGTCATTCACCGCCGCCGCCACCAGGTCTTCCACCAGCGACTGGTCTTCCTGCATCAGCGAGGCATCCAGGGCCACATTCTTGACCTGGTGTTTGCCGTTCATGGTGACTTTAACCAGGCCTGCACCGGATTCGCCAGTAACCTCTCTTTCAGCCAGCTCTTGCTGTGCTTTCTGGAATTGTTCCTGCATTTGCTGCACCTGTTTCATCAGGTCGCCAAAATCAGTCATGGTGTCCTCTTGCTTCAGTAATGTTTTGGGGTGGTAGGTTCTATGCTGTCAGGATCAATGGCACCGGAAAAGCGTTCAAGTATGGCTTTCACCGTTGCGTCATTGGCAAATGTCTCATGGGCCTGTTGCAGGCGCTCCTGGTCCATGCGGTCGCGCCAGGCCGCCGGCGTTTCGGCGGCAATCGTGCCTGGTGTGATCGCCAGGCGCACCTCCTGCCGGAAATAGTCGTTGAGGGCCGTATTGATCCGGCGCAAATGCTCTTCGTTGAACACGGCTGTCTGACTCTCATCCAGCACCAGGCTGACCTGGTTGCCGGTGACCGAGTCCAGGAGACAGTTTGCCGCAATACTCCGGGTTATGCCTTCTAGCGGAAGCTGGTTGAATACGCTGACCCAGCTATCAGTCTTGAAATCAGTCAGAGCTTTGGCGGGTTGGCTGACCAGGGCATCGGCAACGTCGTGCTTTGGAGCTGCCGGTGCAGACGCTGGTTGATGGGATTCTTCAGGGAGCGACTTTGCCTCTTTGGCCGCAGGCAACACCTGCGCTGCAGTCTCAGTTGCGCGCGTGAATGCCGTATTGGGCATGGCGTCATCGAATTTTACCGGAGACTTGACGCTTTCGCGCTTCAGCCTAACCGCTAGGGTGGCGGCTGTGGCGGCGCGGGTTTCAGGTGATATGGAGTCAGCCGGTTGAGAGGATGGTGAGATTTGCGGATCTGTTAAAGCCGGCTCACTCAGGGGTGACTTTTTTTTTACGTCACCAGCGTCCTGCACCCCGGTCGGCGCAACCGGCGCAGCAGCCATTTCTGCCGGCGTGAAGGCCAGCATGCGCAACGTGGCCATTTCCAGTCCGGCACGGGTATCAATGGCATAGGGCAGGTCTTCCCTGCCCTTCAGGGCAATCTGGTAGTACAACTGCAGGGTTTCCGCAGACAGTTGGCCGGCATGGGCAAGCACCTGCTCACGATCTCCCTGGGCATTATCGATGCCTTCGGGGACGGCCTGGGCGATGGCAACCCGATGCAGATAAGACTGCAAGTCTGCCAGAACGGCGGAAAAATCAGGCGCATGTTCTGCAGCCGCTTCAATGATGCCGAGCATTTCAGCAGCATCCTGCGCCACTAGCGCATCGACAAGGGCATGGATAACACTCTGGTCAATCGTGCCGAGAAAACTGCGCACATCATGATCGGTTATATTGCCGTCACAGTAGCCGATCGCCTGGTCCAGCAGCGTCAGGCAGTCTCGAACACTGCCCTGGGCCGCCCGGCCCAGCTGCCAGAGCGCCGGTTCCTCAAACGGTATTTTTTCTTCATCTAGGATGTATTTGATATGTTCAACCAGGCGCTCCGGACTGATGTTTTTCAGATTGAACTGCAGACAACGTGACAGCACAGTCACCGGCAGCTTTTGCGGATCCGTGGTGGCAAGCAGGAATTTGACATGGGGTGGTGGCTCTTCCAGGGTCTTCAGCAAGGCATTGAAGCTGTGCCCGGACAACATGTGCACCTCGTCGATCAGGTAGACCTTGTAGCGACCGCGAGTCGGTGAATACTGGACATTGTCGAGCAGCTCACGGGTGTCCTCGACCTTGGTGCGGGAGGCCGCATCCACTTCAATCAGGTCGATGAATCGGCCTTCATCAATTTCCCGGCAGGCGCTGCATTCGCCGCAGGGTTCCGAAGTGACCCCCTTCTCGCAATTGAGGCAGCGTGCCAGGATGCGGGCGATGGTGGTCTTGCCAACGCCACGGGTGCCGGTAAACAAATAGGCGTGGTGCAGGCGATCGTTATCGAGGGAATTGATCAGGGTTTTGAGGACGTGTCCCTGGCCAGCCATCTCCCGGAAATTACGGGGACGCCATTTTCTTGCCAGTACCTGATATGTCATGGAATACGCGTGGGCCTGATGAGCTGGTCCGCAGTTGCCTGGTCAGCTTGTTGTAAATTTCTCGTTGTATGAAACGATCAGCACATGTTTCTGGAAGCGCCTCTTGCCAGCCACACCCCGGCACATGAATCAGCCGTTACCGCTGCTCCCTTCCGGGCCTGACGGGGTTCACAACCTATCATTGCGAGGGGACCGACAAGAGACACCATTAAACATTTCCCGTATTACGCCGGGAACCACGGATACTAAACGGTTTGTGCCCGCAATCAAAGTGTCGACCTTTGCGGGGGGCCAAACCAGCGGCGCATTATCAGGAAATCAGCGCAGTGAATCAACCACGGCTGCCAGGTCGCGCTCAGGGCGATACCGTCACAGGAGTGACTTCGAAGCCAGCATCGCGCAAATGACTGATGACACTGTCCTCCCCCAGAAGGTGCGCCGACCCCACCACCACGAAATAGGTGCCGGATTCAGCATCGGCATAGCCAGCGATGGTTTCAGCCATATCCACGTTGCGTCGGGTGTAAAGCGCCTCCATGAGGGCTTCCATATCGGCGCGGTCCGAGGCTGATATTGACTCATACTCAAAGTCGGCAAACAGGATATCGGTCAGTGGCTCCTTGTCAGCACATTGCCAGGCGTTGATGAGCGACTCGATTTCGGCGTTACCGGTAGCGAAGGATTTCAGGGTATATGCCAGGTAGGACTCGGCATTGAGCTGCTGCAGAAAACCAATCTGTTCCTGAATACTCTCCAGTTCAAGAATTTCCGCATTGTCCGGCTTCTGCGACAGAAAGTAGCTTTCCAGGCCGTACTGCGGCAGGTAGCCCAGTGCATTCATCTGCAGCCCGGTGAGCATCAGCGTCAGAAACCATGGCTGCATCGACATGAAATTTTCCGCCGGCAAGCCCAACTCTCCCATGACCCGGCGAAAATCGGTCATGACTTTGGGCGATACCACATCTGAAAGGCTCTGCCCCTGGGGCAGCATACCGCGGGTTTGCATGCTGACGATGACGGCGGGGTCGGTGGCCGTATTCGGGTCCACCTCAAAAACCAGGTAATCGGTCTGGTCAAATATCGACTCGATTTCATCGGCCAGCGGGTAAAACTCCGGTTTGCCCATATGGATTGAGCCAAACAGGTACAGCTCACTGCCATTGGCGGCAAGGGCCGGGCTTTGTACCCGCCAGAGCATGGTAGAGGTTGGATCGGCACAGGCCTGTGCCATCGGCATGGCCTGCGCTGAAGCCGTCAGAGTAACGGCAGCAATACTGTCCGGATTGAGGTGCGCTCCCAGTTCCGCCCAGACCGTCACCCACTCACCTCCGGCATTGAAGGCATTGTGGAGCTGAACAGCGGCAAAAGCCTGTTCCACGTCGCTGTCAAAGGCGTCCCATGAGGAGCGTGATGTCCAGGCCGCCATGCGGATAACCTGGCTGTCAGGCAGTAATGCCACCCGCTCCCGAAAACGCAGGCCAAGCTGCGGATGGTAGTAATCCAGCTGCATGGCCGACTCATCTGTGGCTAACCTGACACCGGTGATTTCCATACCCTGACTGCTGATACCCTGGGCCAGAATCTCGCCATAGGCTTCCAGGTCATCGAAAAAGGTCTCGGACAACAGGCGTATGAACAGCTGTTCGTTGGCATGCAGGCCAATAAAGAGAGGCGATTCGTTGGACCCTTTGTTCAAAGGAAAGTTGGGTTTCAGGACATCCGGGGCCTGCTCGCGGCTGGTGATGATATTCCAGTCAGCGGCAAAAGCGGCGCGGACCCCGACCTGATCATTCCGATAGATAGCACTGCTGCTGATGGTCTGGGCCAGAACCCACTGGCTGATGCCAAGACCTACCAGCAACAGCGTGTAACGCAGAAAATGCAGCACCCCTTGAGGGCAGCCAGCCAAGAAAGGCTTTTTGAAGAAAATCATGCAGATAACCCGTTGCCCATAGCACGAGGCCATTGTAAGAAAAAACCTGTCAGAGTACAGACAGCGAGGGAGGAAAAAGCGTGAAGTTGCGAACCCGGTAAGGCAACCGGTTTTACAGGCCTAAAAAAACGTTCTTCCCTGAACAAGCAGTGCTCAATCTAGCATAAAAGCTGTTTTGCCAATACTCCTGAATTAATTTTTCTATATTTATCTTATCGTTATGACATCATTCTCGAATGGGGCGACATCAGGGCCTGAAACTGGTCATGGCTGTAGCGCACCAGCCCGTGAGGCTGCAGCCACCAGATGGCATCAGCCTGCAGGACTGTTTCCGGGCGATGAGCCACTGCCAGGCAGGTGACCGCCAGATCCCTGAGCATCGTGTTAATGCGCTGTTCGGTGGCGATATCCAGATGACTGGTGGCTTCA
>Ga0181567_10001339_pt1 | contig 18677 bp, 8 predicted proteins | sample 101ome_14_FD_133761 | JGI IMG/M metagenome (GOLD analysis project Ga0181567, IMG submission 133761) | Coastal salt marsh microbial communities from the Groves Creek Marsh, Skidaway Island, Georgia - 101403AT metaG (megahit assembly) | ecosystem: Environmental > Aquatic > Marine > Intertidal zone...
CATCGCTCATGGTCTCTTCCGAAGGCACGCTACGACCGTCACTCGTCGACTAACACGGCACCGCAGACTTCCCCCTCGACGCTCCGGACGTCTCCGGACTCTTGCGTCAAAGTTCTGTCTTCAATGTTCGTGCCAGATGACGATCGACCAGTCGTAGCACAACCTTTGTTGTGAAAAACCCTAAAAGACCACATCCACCTACAAATTACAACACACTACAAATTACTACCTACTTTCTTCCCACCGAAGAACGCTTTCAGCAGACGTTTAAAGATGCGCGCGTCGATGCGAGCCGTGTCCGTCGTCAAAGAACTCGTCCATAACCGCTTATCCTCCATCGTCGTCTTCGCCTTCGGGAACGCGTCGTGTTCGTCGCCGAGCGCCAGTAAGAAGAGACGTTGGAACGCTTCAGTCCCGAGCGTACTCCAGACGAGGTGTAAACTCGCGGCGATGTCTGAAATCATCGACGGCGGCATCGCGCCGTTGCCCCCCTCCAAGATGGCGCGCATCAGCGCGACCGCGACGCCGCCTTCAACAAACATGACGCGCGCGAGCGCGTCGGCGAGCGCCTCGCCCGCGCCGTCTTCGTTCCATCGCGATCCGCGATTGTTACTCTCGCCCGAAATTTCAGCGGCGAGACGCCCGAGACCGCTATTCATCGACTTTGCTGAGACGTCGCGACCCGCGCGCGCGGCGCTCGCGAGATCGGCGCGCAGCATGGTGCTCGAGCACAACAAGTCTGTCGCAAAGCCGAGCGCCACGGATGCCGGTTCGTCGGAACACCCGCATAGTAGCGAACGCCGACTCGCCTCCGTCACCGTCACCAAGTGTGGAATGAGCGCTGGGCAACCGCTTCGAAGCGCCGCGCGCGCCAGCGCGAAGACGCCGCTCCAACTTTCTTGATCCTCCAGACACCCTGGAAGCGCGATGGCGACGACTTCGCTCACGATTCCGCCGGTTGATTCGAACGCACGTCCGCCCATCGTCACGCGGCACGTTTGATCGCCGAACATTTCCAAACTTATCGTCAACGTCTGCAAATAGCAAAAACCGAGAGCGGGGTTTCTCAAATACGCTTCCACGGACATCACCACTACGCGCTCCAACACTCCGTCTCGTCGCATGTGCTCGCTCAACTCGACGAGCGCTCGCAGCGCCCATCCGATTTTGAATCGCTCCTCGACAAACACCAGCTCGTTCGTGCACGACGCGCACTTTTCAACGACTACAACCGCGTGTTTCGCCAAACCGACAAGCGCGTCGCTCGGACGGCCGACGTGGGCGCACACGCGCCGCATCGCTCGAAGGACGATGTCCAAATCGACGAGCAGTTTGACGTAATCGTCCGTTCGACGAGCGTCGACGCACGAATTCAGAGCGGTGATGGCTTGTTGCGCGAGCATGACGCACGCGCTCTCCGCCTGATTCGTGTCGTCGCCGCACGCGACGTAAAAGGTTAAACTTCTCAACAAAATCGTCGACTCGTGCTCCTGACCCAAGCGCAACGACGTGGAAGGCGTCGGCCCACCGTGCGCGTGTAAACGCAACAAACGCGACGGCACGTCGGTGGCGTTAAGACGAACCGCGGCGTGTTCGGAGAGTTTCATCATCGCCACCGCCGCGCCGCGCGAGACGACAAAGTCGACGTGCGTCATGCATTTGATCAAGACGTTGGCGACGGCGAGAAGCGATCCGTCTTCGAGCGCGGCGATCGCTTTCGACAAACCCGCTAAAACCCAACAGCTCGACTCTGCCACGTGCACGGGCACGCCATCGGTGACCAATAACAGGCAAAGCGTTTCAATCAACACGGTGAAGGAAGACTGGTTTGCGCCGCTCTGAAAAGACTTGGTGAGCGCGAGCAGCGCGTACAGTCTCGCGTGAATTCTCTTCCAACCCTTTTCCGTCGCGGCGTTCAACTCGGCGTGAAAATTCTCGTTGAAATCGGCGAGTATGTTTTCAATCGAAACGGTTGAAATCACGTCTCGAAGGCAATCCGCGAACTCTTCCTTTTGCTGATCGTCGTCTAAATCAGCTCTCGACTGCGTGCACACGTACGACACGACGGCTTGCATGCATCGCGCGGCGACGGGCCGGAGTGAGCTTGCGACCTCGTCCGGTACGAATGCCTTCGCAAGTTTACTCCAAGGCTCGAGCGCGGACGCCATGGACACTCCCGACGCGAGTAATTCAGAACAACTATCGAGCGCGATCAGCAAGACTTGCTCGTCGATGTCCACCGCGATGTTTGTCTTCAATCGTTGTTCTTTTCGCTGTTCCTTCCTTTGTTGTCTCTGAAGATGTTTAAACTCCGAGTGTTTGACGTACACGCGATCGCCCTCGGCGTTAGGCCCGGTGGCGAGCGGATTTTTCGTCGCGTCTTTCTGGTTGCGAAGCGCCTCGAGCGCGAGGCTTGAAAACACCTCCGAGAGCAACGTCTTGCTTTCGTCGGAGACACCACCCGGTCGCGCGATGGTTCGTCGTAGACTTTCCATGCTCGTCGCGAGCGTTTCGCGAAGTTCGCCGCGCGTCGTCCAGACGCACTGGCGTAGCGCCCCCTTGACGGCGTTTGCGGCGCTCTGCTTGAGCGGCGACGGGTGGCCGTCGGCGCACGCGATGATTTGCAACGCGCCTCCGAGGACGACGCGCGGAAATTTTGCCGTCACGTCCGCGACGTCCGCCCACGCAGATAACGCGTCGAGAATGTACTTGTGGAGCATGACGTCGGCGCCGGCGTTCGCCGCGAGCCGTTCGAGCAAGTCCATGACGTCGCACGCCGACGCTCTGAGCGCGACCAAGACGTCGTGTCGACGCTGCGGATGCAACGACAAGTCTCGAGACGTCGCCTCTTCGGGAATAAACGCGAGAAACGTGCACAGACACAATAACTTGGCCTCGTTCGTCGTCGACGCGTCGTTTGAAAAGTATTCCACGACGTCTCGAACGACGGCGTCGACGTTCCACGAATTCATTTTGCACGCCAACGCGGCGAGCGACAACGACAGTTTCGTCAGCGTGCTTCGCATGTCGACCGCGTTCGCCTCGCACGAACGCATCGCAAACTTGGCGGTGAGTTTCAGCACGCGCGCGCGAAGATCCACCCAATCTTTCTCCGTAAACGCCGCGTGCGACGCCTGCGTTCGCGTCTCTTTGCACACGCACCGTCGAATCAGCGCGTGCAACGTCTGCGCGCAAAACACCCCCTCGATGGGCGTCGCGTCGTCTCGCTCCAACACGTGCAGCGTCATTCGCCACGAATCATCGCTTTTCACGAACGCACCGAGCGCGCGCTCCGCCTCCGCGTCGTGACTCGCATAAAATCGATCGATGCACTCGCGAAACGCTTCGAGACCGCGCGGCGACGACGACGACTCCATGACGACGATGCCGACGCGTCCCCCCTCCTCGCGCGCGCTCCGTTCACGAGAAGGACGACGACGCGCGCATGCGTCGACGAACGCCTCCGTGGTCCCGACGCGATGCGCGCGCGAGTGAATGCACGCACGCGCGTCCCCACGCGTCCCCACGCGTTCGCCCGCAGACGACGACGGCGCGGGCTCGACCACCGATCGAACGATTCATGCTCGCCGGTCTCGCGTTCTCGGACGCGAGGGAGACGAGGCGCGCGGTGAGGCGCGAGAAGAAGAGGCGGAAAAAGTCGAGCGAGTCGAGGCGACGCGACGACGAGGACGACGACCGGGGCGAATCCGAAGAATCCGAAGATGAGGGAAAAGATGCGCCCGCGACGACGACGACGACGACGACCGCGGCGGCGATCGAACGAGAAGATACAGAAGACGAACCCTCGGCGCAGCACGCGGACTTTTTCTCCGCCGCGCTCGCGTCCAAGTCGACGGACAGACGAGAAGACGGTCGAGGCGCCGCCGCGGAGCGAAAGAGACGGGAGGACGAGGCGCGCGCCGCGAAAATCGTCGCGTCGAGAGAATTGAATCCGGAGATGCGCGGTGGTGACGGCGGCGGTGCGACGAACGCGGTGGCGTCGACCTCTGCGCACGTCGTCGGCGACGGCGGCGCGAGTTGGCGATTAAAGGCGCTTCGACGCGCGCAAGAGAGAGCCGTCGCGGAGGGTCGACGCGTCGACGAAGTCGTGAGCGAACACTGGGGATCCGTCGGCGAGTTGGTGGCTGGAATCGGTGACGGCGCGGCGCATTCTAAGGCGCATTTACGCGCCCGTCGAGGGGGGAGACACGGCGGGGGTGGTGGTGCGGATTCTCGCATGCAGAAGCCAGACGACGGTTTCGGTCGACGACGGCGCGAGCGTCTCGACGACGAGGATAAGAAACTCATCGACGGCGCGTTGATGATGGGTGCGAACAAGTTCGCGTCGGATGGTTCGTTCATGTCCCAGTTCGAGGCGCGAGCCGAGCCGGTCGAGGACGTCTCTCTGACGTCGGCGCAGCCGTCGGACGTCGCTCGAGAACGCGACGCGCCGCCGACGTCGAGAGCCGTTCCAGAGGGAAGGAATCTCGCCGCCGGCGGTTCGACGAACATGTCGGCGGCCGCGGCGCTGAAGGCTCGACTTTTTGGTGGTAACAAGGCACCCGCGACGGCGGCAGGACCGACGGAGGCGCTCCCCATGGTGACGGCGGACGGCAGAGCCGCGCCTGGCGCGTTTGGACGAAACACCACAGTCAAGGGTGGAGTCAACGCGGCGCACGGCGACGTTCGTAAAGCGCCGAAGACGACGCAGCGATTCGACAACGGTGAACGCTCGCGTTACTACGCCGATGATAACGGCAAGTCTTTACAGGATCTCGTCGCTGAACAAAAGTATTCTGGAACCGAAGATTACGACGGCAACTTGGCTGATAACATCGCTCGGCACAAGCGCTATCGCGGTAAGGAACTCGACGTCGACGACGAGTACGATCACGACGGCGGCTTGGAAATGTACGAAAATCGCGAAAAGAAAATGTCCGGCGCGAAGCAGCAGGCGCGCGCGAAAGAAAAAGCCGTTCGCGATTTCAAGCGCATGCAAGCGCAGCAGAACAAATGCCCGTACTGCATGGACGCTCCGGACAAGCCGAAGCATTTACACGTGGCGTACGGAAACAGCGCGTACCTCATGCTCCCGCCGACTGGACGTCTTGTCCCCGGCCACTGCATCATCGCGCCCATCGCGCACACGCAGTCTTCCCGACAGGTTGACGAGGACGTGTGGGAAGAGATGCGCAACTTCAAAAAGTGTCTCGTGCGCATGTTCGCGCAGCAGGGCAAGGACTGTTGTTTCATCGAGACGGCGATGAAATTCGGTCACGGCGGTCGCCACGGAATCGTCGAATGCATCCCCATCCCTCAAGAAATCGCCGTCAACGCGCCCATGTATTTCAAAAAGGCGATCGATGAGGCGGAGAGCGAATGGAGCACGCACGACGCGAAAAAGTGTCTCTCGACCGCACCACCGAAGGGTTTAAGAGGCACCATTCCCGAAAAATTTCCGTACTTTCACGTCGAGTTCAACATGAGAGGTGGATTCGTGCACGTCATCGACGACGAGACAAAGTGGAAGTCCAACTTTGGTCGAAATATTCTGATTGGTTTGTTGGACTTGCCCGAACACTTGACCGACGCGAGACAACGAGCCCTGGCGCCTGCTTTGTTACGCGAAGAAATGGACGCCTTCTTGAAACTGTACGATCCGGTGGATTGGACTAAGCAACTCGAATAGCCCGATGGTGAGCGTACGTAGGTGCTGTATATTTTTTAAAATTCTATAGATGTCTAGTCGTTCGAGCCGAATTTGTTGGACACGTACTCCATCGCGCGTTGCTTGACGTGTTTAATGCGTTCATCGTCTCCTTCGGATCGCTCGAAATCCAAAAAGCGTTTGAAGAGGAACTTCATGCTCTTTGCGTTGAGATCGAGATGCGTCGCTCTCTCGAACAGCGCACGAATGCGTTGCGTATCGCCTTGTTTGATTTCTTGATCGATGTATACAGACCAGATGTCGGTTCGCCGCGGGTAATTGCGGAGTATGCTCTCAAACATCGTCCTCGCGCGCTCCGCGCCTGCGCTTCCGCCCTCTTTCATTTCAATCAGCGCGGTTTGCACCATCACTTTGATGTGCTTATGCTTCGGGAGGGATTGCGTCGCTCTGTCCAAAAGCTTACGTGTCAATTCAGAGTCACCCTTCAACACGGCGATGCGAATGTATGCCAACCACACCTTGCAAGAATAAGAGAATTTCTTCACCGCCTTCTTCAAAATCTCGTCGAGTTGTTTGTGCTGGTCGTTTCTCTCGTACATCGCGATGAGGGTGAGGTGCATGTGCTTGGCGTCGGCAATTTGCACCGCACGCGAAAAGAGCTTTTTCACCGCTTCTTCGGGTGTCGGCTTGCCATGCTTATTCTCGAGATTGAGATATGCAGTCCAGATGTTCATGCGCTCATCCTCCTCAGTCGCCGGGATGGCACCGATCGCTCTGTCGGCGACTTGTCTCGCATCATCGAACGCGCCGCAACTCACGTGAAACGCCATGTATTTGACCCAAAGGTACGATGATCGCGGCGACGCGACGAGAAGTTTTTCAAACTCCATGGCAGACTCGGGCGCCTGATTCTCATCCTTGAGCGCCTGCTCCTTGCGAAGAATTTCGAGCTCTCGTGCCTCCTTGAGACGTTTCTTTTCTCGTTTTGACAGCGTCATTCCGTCCTCCCTCGCATCCGCGTCGTCTTGCGCGTTTTTCGCGTCGGCACTTTGTTTTTCAGCGTCCCAATCGAAATCCAACTCTTTTCCAATCGGTTCTTCCTCGGAGTCTTCTCCTTCGGAATCAGAAGAATCGTCATCGTGTCCATCGTCATTTTTCTCGTCATCGTCATCATCGTCGTCGTCGTCGTCGTGGTCGTCGTCCTCGTCCTTGTCGTCGTCATCGTCGTCGTCGTCGTCGTCGTCGTCAGCATCCATGTCCTCAGACGATTCTGATTCTTCTCCACTATCTTCGCTGTTTTCCTCGCCGCCGTCGTCGTCCTCGTCGTCTTCAGCGTCATCGTCATCGTCGTCCGAATCCTCATCATCATCGCTTTCCTCGTCGTCCTCGTCGTCGTCATTCGCCATGAGAGGATCCATCTCCTTCGCCACATCCATGGCGTCATCCTCGTTGTCGTCGTCGTCGTCGTCGTCGTCGTCGTCGTCGTCGAAAAGAGAGGCTTTGACGCCGAGAGATATTTTGTTCGTCGACGCGTCCACCTTGAGCACCTTGGTGCGAACTCTCTCTCCCGGTTGCACGTGCGCGGCCAAGTCGCCGGAGATGCGCGCATCCGCGAACATCGAGATGTGACAGAGACCCGAAAGTTTCGTTCCGTCAAGTCCGATGAAGACGCCGTAAGGTTGAACCCGGCGAACGGTGCCCATCAAAACGTCTCCCTCGCTCACTCCGGAAACGTCCGCGTTACCCTGCGCGGCGTCGTTTTCACGGAATGAAATTTCAACTCGTCCCTTTGCGGCATCTGCGCTCACGATGCGACCTTCGACCAACTTTCCGGGTGGAAATTCCTTAGCCGGGTCGGCGACGAACCCATCCGCAAGATTTGAGAGTTTGCACATGGCATCGACGCGACGCGAAAGGGAGATGAAACATCCCTTGTTCGACGTGGACTTGACGTACCCCTTGACGCGTTCGCCCGGAACGAGCGTCGATATGTCTTCAATCTCGGCATCCATCGTTTTTTTGCGCTTGTTTGCGAGTCGGGACTCGCGAAGAGATAAGTCAACCTCTCCATTCGATGACACGTGCAACACACGCACTTGAATCGCTTGACCGACGTCGTACGACGAGCACGGATCGTCTTTCAATTCATCCGCCATGTCCGTCAAGTGCACGCGACCGGCAGAGTGAGATCCGAGCTGCACCATCAAACCGACGTTTTTAGCGACTCGAGTGACGATGCCCTGCACCTTGGCGCCGACGCACACGCGAGACGAACCGGCGGCATCCGTGCGAAGACTTAAATCGATGCGCTTTTTGCTCGCTTTGACGCCGACGACCGTCGCGCGCACGCGAGCGCCGACGGAAAACCGAGAGTTGAGCGCTCGCTCGAGTTCCGCTACTTTGCTCGACGTCTCAATCGTTGGGATGAACGCCGTGACGCCCGGGGCGACGGTGACTTTTAATCCGTCGTGCGCGACGGCGACGACGTACGCGTCGATTTCGTCCCCGATGGACACGTGATCCAGACTGAACGCCTCTCGTCGACGCATGGACAAGTCTAATAATCCTCCACGATCACCCGCGAGACCGAGCACGGTGGCTTCAACCTTTGAACCCACGGATAGGGATTCGAGCGGGGCGTCTTCGTCGGGACTAAACTCGCTAATGTAAAGACGACCGCGAGCGTTGTTCGGAAGCGCGACCAACGCTTGAAGAGGTTGTACCTCTGACACGACGCCGTTCACCACCGTGCCGGCCGCTATTCGTCCGCCAGATTTGGTGGACGTCGTCACGGGCACCGTCAACAAAAGCCGTCCGCCGTCCCCGGCGGGAAGTTGCGCGACGACAGCCTTGACGCGCTGCGTCGGCTGGAAACGCTCGGATGGATCCTCGTAGGCGAGATTAAAGTGGTTCACGGGCGCGAAACCAATCAGACCGTGATGGTTCGGAAGGGACAAGGCGACGTATTCAGCCTTGATGAGTTCGACGTCCGCGTCGACGCGATCGCCAACCTTGAGCTTTTTCAGACTCTTCGTTGATGACGTCTTGTTTCGCTTGAAGGCGTCCAAGCCCGAACGCATGCCGATGTCTACGACGCCCTCTCTTCTGCTCACGTCTAAGACGTATCCACTCACCTCAGCGCCGGATTCAACGTTCGCGTCGTCGGGGAGCTGATGAGGCGTGACGAGACCGACGACATTCGAGTCAAACGGAATGTCCACGAGCACTCCGTAGTCCTTCGTCTCGTTAACGGACACGTCCAACCAAGAACCGGGTTTGAGCTTTCCAGCAGTCTCCGGGGAGATGCCCACGCCTTCGGTGTCCACGTCTCGCTCGTCTAAGAAGTCCAAATCGTTGAAAAACGAACGAATCAACGGTGCGTCGCTCAGCGGAGATGACGTCGCCGACAATTTGAGGGAGAGCGACAATCGAGGCGTCGGAGACGACGTGTCCACGGAGAGCACCAACGCGTTCACCGTCTTGCCGACCGGGTACGCGTCGTGTATGTCGACGGCGGCGCCATCCGTCAGCTGCGAAGGCGGCGCTAGACCGGTGAGCCTATCCAAAAATCGAACAAAGACGCCGGCCGAGTTGGCCGACGCCACGTATCCCGGGAAGACGGATCCCGGTGTCGCCGATTCCGCAGTCGAAGGAATCTTTGACTGTCGCGCGCTTTCGACGAGAGAGATTTTACGCGACATGACGGCTCGAGTCGGTTTACTCTCGAGAACCACGAGCGGACCGATCTCGTCCCCTGGATTGAGCACGGCGCTCAAGCCTTGCGCCGTCAACGGATGATCCGACAAGTGCGCGAGAGACACGACTCCGGGCGCGTTGCCCTTTTCAGTCTTAAACACCACCTCGACGTTGCCCGAGTTCGCGACAACGTGCATGACGACCGCTTTTTCCACGATGGTTCCCGGAATCACGTCCAAAGCCGACGCCGTGACGGCCACCGACGCGCTGGCACCGTCGACGGCGTCGGACGCGAGCGACAGTCGTAAACGACCGGTTCCGTCCACGGACACCACGGTGACGCGCACAACCTGGCCGACGCCGAACGCGTCCGTCGGTTTTTGATCTCTGAGTAAACCTAAATCGCTCGTCCCGGCCAATCCTTTTAAATCTCCGTACAAGGAGACAAAGACGCCGTATTCGTTGACGCCCGTCACGACGCCGTGCGTCACCGATCCCGGAATGGCGTCTTCGACGGTGGCGATGACGGCGAGGTCAGACTTGATGAGCGTTCTCTTGTGAGACACCGTCGCGCGACGGCTATTTCTGTCGACGTTGAGCACTCTAAACTTTAATTTCGCCCCGGGAACCACCTTGGACGACGTCGTTCGACCGACGATGTCCGAGACGTGCAAGGGAGGACAGAGCGCCTTGATACCCTCGGCGAGCTTGACGATGGCGCCGTAGTGCTCGACGGCGACCACTTCACCGTTGACGAGCATGCCCGGAATGAGTTCATCGAGAGAAAAGAAGGGTTGCGCCATGACGGAGGATTTGAGACTCACGCTCACTACTCCGTCCAACAGACGATGACCGATGACGCGCACGTTGACGGTTCTCCCAACCTTGAATTTCTTCTCAACCTTGTCCACGCGCTCATCCGACAGCTGCGAGACGTGCGCGTAACCCACGACGTCGCGATCGCCGTCCGGGATGTTGAGCGATACGCCTTGTCCCGCGTCCACTCTTTCGATTTTAGCCGTCTGAAACGTCTTTCCGAGCTTGGGCAGCTCAACGGCAGAGTGTTCGAGAAGATGAGGTAAAAGCGTCAAGCAGATGCGCTTCGCCGCGGAATCGACAAAAATGATTCGTGCGCGCATGCGTTGACCGACTTTAAACGCCGGGGACACGCCTGTCGGGGCGTTGACGTGAAAGCAATCCACCGTACCGGAAAAGTACGTCATAAAGGAAACCGACAACCCGTCGGATAGGATTTGCTTCACTCTTGAATTCACGAGCATGCCCGGAAGCAGCGTCGACACGTTCATCGCCGAGGTTTCGTGCGCCACCGTGCTCGAGATTCGTTTCTGGTCGCTCGTGACGGTGAAGTATCCCTTGTTACCTTTGGGCGCCGACGCGATGACGACGTCAAGAATTTTCCCTTTGCGCACATTGACGTCGCTCGCGACGTTCTTCTTCGGCAAGAATCCGCTCGTGCCCTCTATGCCAAAGCTCAGGATGTATCCGTGATCTTCGACGCTCTGCACGACCGCGGGCGCGACCGATCCCTCGGTGAGACTATCCGCGCGAATGCCCGCGCACACGCGCTCCAAGCGGAGAGACAATTCGATGCGCTTACCACCCGTCTTCCCCTTCTCCAGGCTCAACACCGCGCATCTGAGCACGTCGCCGGGCGCGTAGAGCGACTCTATGCTCACGGAATCGTCCTCATCCTCATCCTCGTCGTCGCTATGCTCGGCGTCGTCCGAAGACTCGGACTCGGAGTCGGACGCCGCCTCGCTGCCGCCGCTCGATTTTCGCCTTCCGAACGCATCGCTCACCTCATCGCGCGCCACCGTGCCGCGCAAACCATCCGGAAGACTCATCACTAATCCTCGCGGCGTCACCTCGGAAACGACGCCCAAAATCTTTGCCCCGGGTCGCAGCGACTTGTACTTCAGCGTCTCGACAAACTTGGCCCCTCCGACCGATGCGCGCGTGCTCGCCCCCTTGGCCGCGCGCGCGATCGCCGCGAACGGATCATCGCCGTCATCATCGTCGTCATCACCGCCTCCCGACCCCCCTCGTCGTCGCGTGCGTCTCGCGCGGTCGTCGTTCTCATCATCGCTCGCTCCGCCGCCGCCGCCGCCGCGAGGAAACGCATCCTCGTCGCCGCCTCGCGGGAACGCGTCCGCGTCGACGTCGTCGTCATCGACGTCACGACCGACCGCGCGTGCGTCATCGCCGTCGTCGTCGCCGCGCGATCTCGATCCGCGCGCGCGCGCGCCCATCGCGCCGTCGAGTGTCGCGCCGTCGTCTCGCGCGCGCAGCTCAAGTTTGGAGAAAAAGTGAAAAGCACACCGTCTGACTGTTTACACATAGGAGGAAGGAAGAGAATGACACGTCCCTCTGTACGCTCTCTTCGCGCGCCGCGCGCTTTCCATCTAAAACGGCACGAATTTACGAGCGATGTCGACGAGTACTTTCGGCACGAGCGGACGCTCGTCGACGAAGGATGGGAGTTTTCGACCGAAGATGGAGTCGGTGATGTCGTCGAGGAGGACGTCGCGGCCGAGAATCGGGTCGGTGACGAAGGGATCGGTATGCGTCTTGTCCGGATAGTAGCGCTCGTCGACGGAGACGCCGATGGAGCGCAACGCGCGCGCGAACATTCTCGATTGTTCGGGAGGCGCCGACGTGTCAGCCTCGCCGTGACAGAGCATGACGGGTGGAATGATGCGCACGTTTTCTCGCACGTCGCGTTCGCGCGTGATGGACACGGGCGACGCGCGAGGGAGAGCCTCGGCGGCGCGCGCGCCGGTGAAACCAGCCTCCATGATTGACCAAAAGACGTTCTTGTACAGACCCTGCCGATGGACGTGCTCGATGAGCGCGGCGTCGTCCGGCGCATACACGCCGGATATGCCTATAAATCTCGAAACGGCGGCGGGCGACCACGCGTTCGGCACCGCTCGCTGATCTCGTCGTTCCGCTCTCGCCACCCACTCAATCTGTCTAAGTAGACACGTCGCCGCGATGTGCGCGCCCGCGGATTGACCCACGACGACGACTCGCCGTTTATCGCCGCCGAGCGCGTCCAACCGCTCGAGCACCCATCCCACGCCCTTCCCGACGTCTGCGATCATATCCCCCACCGTCCCCTGCGGAAAATTTCTATAATCTAAAGACGCCACGATGACGCCTCGTCTCGCCAAACGTTGCGCCAAGAGCGCGCCCCACGCCTTGTATCCGATGATCCACATCCCGCCGGTGACGAAAATCACCACCGGTCGTCTCTCGTCGTCGTCTGCGTCTGCGGCGGAGTCATCCTCGTCGCGCGCACCGCTCATCGACGCCTCACCGCGACCGCGACCACCATCGTCGTCGTCGTCGCGTCTCCCCTCGCCCCCGGCACCCGCGGTGACGCGTCGTCGTCGCGCTCGTCTCGCCGCGCTCGCCCCGGGCGGAAAATATAAATCTAAAAAGTTTCTCCCGCACCCGCCGTAACACACCCCTCGCGCGCCGTCCTCGTCCGTCGCGTACGTCCACGCGACGCGTAAAAACGCCGGCGATAACACGATCGAGTACACGACCAATCCCGCGAGCTTGAAGACCCAGGACACGGTGGAGTAGCGCGCCAACCGAATCGTCAAACGCGCGACCGTCACCAATCGTCTCGCGGACGCGCGCGGCCGTCTCGCCAAAGAGGCGAGGACGAGGACGAGGACCGCCGCGGAGAGACGATGCGGCATGTCGCGACGTCGCTCTTCGCGTCGTTCAGACGACGATGACGACGACGGTGTGCGCGTGAGTCAAAGATTGACGACGAAGAGATGACGCGCCTAAAGGTCGTCATACCGCGACGCGCGTCGACGACGACGACGACGCGCGATGGACGCGGAAACGCGCGTGGAGACGACGAGCGTCGTCGCGCGCGCGATCGAGCGCGTTGCGGACGCGCTAGGCGCGTCTCCGCGATCGGTGGTGGTGGTTTTCGCGACGTGCGCGGTGGGCGCGGTGATGGCGCGAATGATGATGATGACGACGACGACGACGACGCGCGCGATGGACGACGACGACGCGCCGACGGGTTCTAAGGATAGACACAGAGACGCCCGCATGCGCGCGCTCGAATTGCGCGAGGAGGCGCTTCGAGAGGCGTCGGTGTCGTCGAGACGATTGAATCGAGACGAACGCGACGAGGCGGCGGTGGCCAAGCGACTGGCGGAGATCGACGCGAAAGCTGCGCGTTTAGGCGTCGTCGCGCGAGGGAAAGGACGGAAATTGGGCGGTGGGACCGATGGGTCGAGTTCGGGACGTCCGGAGTGGAATCCTCTCATGGGAGGGTCGGCGTCTCGAGGGTATCGGCCGACTCCGCGCGCCCGACCGGGCGGCGGCGGCTGAGCCCGGTAGAGTCGCGAGCGAAAAAGATAAAGAAGGTCTTTTCGTTCGCGGCGCTACGCGTTCACGTCATTCGTGTGCGGTGGTTTTAGCGGGGAAAACGACGTGACGTCGACGAGCGAACGATTCATTCTCAGAGTCTGTTCGTCGACCGATTCCGTTTCCCGATTCTCGTCCTTCGAGACGCCGCCGAGACGAAACTTGTAAAAATTGTACACTCCATCTTCACACACCGTCACGCGCGAAGATTTATGTCATGTCGCGAACGCCAAGCAAACGCGTCGTCGTTCGACTCTTTCTCGCGGGTGACTGTATGCCCGCGCGCGGGCTCGATTGCGTGTTGCCGTATCCGCTCGACGACGCGCGCGCCGTCTTGAGAGAGACGTGTTGCCGACACGCCAGAGACTACGTACGACTCGCCCTCGACGCGTCGACACTGTCGTCGGCGCCGCAACACACGTTTACGAGCCTTCTCGGAGATTTGTTGGACGAGAAACAGCGACGAGCACCGTGTTTCTCACTGGTGAACCTCGAGACGGCGCTCACGTCGACATCGGATGATTTTTGGCTCGGGAAACCGGTGTGTTATCGAGCGAGCGAACGAAATGGAATCGGTCTTCTCGAGACGCTTGGCGTCGACTGCGTGACGATTGCGAATAATCACGCCCTCGATTTTTCTTTGCGAGGGTTTGAAGACACGGTGCGCGCGCTCGAGGCGTCGGGGACGTTGGATTTCGTCGGCGGCGGCGTGAACGCCGACGAGGCGTTTCGATGGAGACGATTTGAGAGCGGTGGGGTCTCCGCGCTCGGCGTGTGTTTTGAAAATTCGGGCGTCCCACGCGAGTGGAGAGCGACGTCGAGCGCGCCGGGTCTTGCGCTCATGACCGCCGACGACGACGTGCACAGACTCCTGTCGACGGTGCGCGAAGAAAAGCGTCGCCATCCGTCGTCCACGATCATCGTCAGTTGTCACTGGGGCTCAAACTGGGGATGGGACGTCTCGTCGACGATTGAACACATTGCGAGACGTTTGGTCGAGTCGGGATGCGACATCGTGCATGGCCACTCGTCGCATCACCCTCGACGTTGCGAGCTGTACGAGGACAAGTTGATCGTGTACGGCTGCGGCGAACTCCTCAACGACTACGAAGGCATCGGCGACCACGCAAGATTTCCAGCCTCGACGTTCGCCGGCGATTTGAGATTTGCATACTTTCCAGAATACGACGTTCTCGACGCGTCGGCGCGCCGAGTGTTCGCGCACATGGATATCGTCGTGTTTCGACAAGCGAACTGTTTCGCGCTCGAACGCGCCGACGCGGACGCCGTCGAACGGGTCCGTCGCGCGCTCGCGCCGCAATACGCGCTCGGGGGATTACGTTTGGAGCGCGACACGCGCGCGGCGACGCTCGTCGCGACGCCCACACGCGTGGTGAAACGATGATGATAGATTTACATCGCGTCGCGCGTCTACGCGATGATCCCGCACGGCACCGGCACGCGACCCAGGAGGTGCGGAACGATTATCGAAAGCCGTCGCATGACCGACCGAGGTGACGCATGAAAATACTATCTTCGATACCTGTTACACTAACTTAACTGTCTACGAATACATGGTGGGCGCGACGACTCGATTCGACTTGCGACGACTCGACTCGATGCGAGCGACGTCACTCACGGATGCGTCTCGCGGTCGGGCTGCGCGATGGCTAAATTTTCAAAGTCGACGTCGGAGGCGCGCGGGTGCTCGACGAGAAAGAGGTGAAAACAGCCGACGCCATCGTCAGCGAGGGGGGCGTCTCCGTCCTCTCGGACGTCGATGACGGCGTCACCACCACCACTTTCATTTTCACGCTCGCCGTCGTCTTCGTCGTCGCGCGAGACACCCGACTGCGCGCGCGAACGCACACGCGCGACGTAAAAGTCGGGTCGTGGGACTTCGTTTTGGTTCAAACCGAGCGACGCGATTCTGCCGGCGATTGAGTTAGTGATGCCCTCGAACATAGCTTCCCAATCGCGCACGAAGTGCGTGTTGAACGGATTGAGATCCGTTCGAGGTCGAAGCGACGCAGTGAGTCCGAGTATGATGCAGAAATCTAAAATTTCTCCAAACAGGTATCGCGCCCATCGGCGGTTGGGCGTGAGCGCCTCGCCGAGACCGGTGATGATTTTCCCAGAGATGAACCAAAACACGAGCGCTTGCGTGCGTCTAAAGATGCTCCCCTTGGCGGCCAAGAGCGCACCCGCCATCGCGCCTTCTCCAGTGTTCTGCGCGTGCTGCACCATCAACGCCTGAAGCCGCAACGACTTGAGATTTTGCGTCGCGTTGGCGATGATGGTGGCAAGCGTGCTTGGATAGGCGAGATAAAACCCAATCAAAACGAAAGACTGCGACAAAAACCGAGCCATCACGTTCATGGCGAACGTGCCAAAGTAAAACGAGCCCGTGACGAATATCTCCCATCGCTCCATTCTCCGTTTCGTGATGAGCCAGCCGAACGAAATCACCAACCACGTGCATAAAAAGGTTGACTGGTTGAGCGAGAGAAAGACGACGAATAACGCGCTCTCAATGTTCGACCCGTTCGGGGCGTTGAAACGCTCCTTAAGCAGCGGCAATCCCTCCGACGTCTTCGACGCGTTCACCCAGAACCGATTCGCGGCGAACAACCACGCCAATCGAGTCAACATTTGTAATAAAAGCAATCCGTGGAGCCACGTCACACGCTCCCTGTGCCTCCACAGCAGAGCGGACGTCGCGACGACGCCGATGATCCACACAATGATAAATCCCATGAAGACACGTGCCGAGAATCTATACTCTGAACTCACGTGATCACCTCCCGGATTCGTCTGCACCACCGTCGCCACCACCGTCACCTCGGCGTTTTGGTCGCACGCCATCACCGAAAACGTCGTGCGCGTCGTCGTCGAAATAACTCGCGTCGTTTCGGTCCCCGACGTCATTCGCATCGCCACGCACCCCTCCGCACCGACGTATTCGGTCGCGATCGTGCGTTCACACGCCTCCGCGCCCGTTCCCGCCGCCTCGATCGGACGATCTATGACGCCTCGCGGACACGACAACGCCCAGACGTCGGCGCTCGGAGGGTCGACGTCGAGCGTTCGCACGACGAGTTCGCCGCCGCTCAAAAATCCAAAGAGCGCCGCGTCCACGTACGACGTCGCCGGTACGCCCGTGTTCAACGTCGCGCGAACGTTCGTCACCAATCCCTCGCACAGCGTCGCGAACGAAACGACGACACAGAGCGCGAGAACCGAAGAATATACTAGTACACCAAGCCGCCGCCGTCGCCGCCGACGACGACACGCCGCCGCCGCGTCTCTCTCCCCACCCCTCCGCCCGATGTCTCCCCACCGACGCGTCGACGACGACGACGACGACGACGACGACGACGACGACGACGCGACCGCATCGACGCGCGTCGTTTCGCGCGTCATCTCGCGCGTTCGAACGCACGACGAACGAATACAGTGCGTGAATCAATCAATACGCCACGTCGACCCCGACGACGTGTCGACGCCCCTCGCCGGTCGTTCCTTCGCGCGCGGACGCGTTCGCGCGCGCGATGGACAGCGACTCGCGCGCGCGCTCGATCGATCGATCGATCGATCGACGCACCGATCGCGCGGCTCGACGCGTCGTCGAGTGTCGTCGCGTCGTGTTTTTTCACTTCTGCGCGGTGAAAATTCAATTCATTCATTCGTGTCGCCGCACACGCGCGCGCGCGACTGGACGCTCGACTCGACGCATCCTCGAGCGCGGCGATGGCGTCCTCGTCGTCCTCGTCGTCTTCGTCCTTCGCGCGCGCGCTCGAGGATGCGCGCGCGTTGGCGAGAGAAACGCGGCAACTCTTGGATTCGCGAGACGACGAGAGGGACGACGCGGCGCGCGCGAAAAAGGGTCTCGAGGCGCGACGACGGGCGAACGGGTTACGGGCGAAAGTGCGTGCGCTGTCGCTCCTCGTCGCGAGGGAGGAGGAGGGTGAGAATCGCGCGACGACGAGCGAACGAGAACGACGACGAGACGCCGTCGAGACGCTCGAGGCGGAGGCGGAACGCGCGGCGAGACGGTGCGCGGAGAGGAGGACGACGGCGCGCGATCGGACCGCGCGGACGCCCGCTCGCACCGACACCACCACCGGCACGAGCGATGATGCGTCGCACCGCGCCGTCGGCGACGGCGGCGGCGCGCGCCGAAACGACGAAGACGGAGACGACGACGTCGAGGACCCGCGTATTCTGTTGCGTCGCCAACGCGAGACGATGGACGAACAAGACGACGCGTTGGATGAATTATCCATCGTCGCCTCTCGCACGAGGGACATCTCGCTCGCGGTGAACGAGGAATTGGATTTACACGCGAAATTATTAGACGGCATGGACGACGAGGTGGAGGACACGAGGGAGAGATTGCTGGCGGCGACGAGGGCGGCGAGGCACATGATGCGCCGCGGGTCGAATTGTCGCTCGGCGTGCATCGCGACGGTGGTCGTCGCGTTGTGCTTTCTCATTCTTCTCTTGATCATTAAATTACAGAGATGACGTTTCGTTATGACGTCGCGGGTCGATGAAACGCGGGTCGCGATGGTCGACGGTTTCGGAGGGACGACGACAAAATGTACAAACTAGTAGCGAATAGTATGTGCGCCGCTCGCGCGTGTAAAACGTACACAGAAAAGGCCAAACACAGCACACCAGAGCGAACGAACGCACGCGTTCGTCCGCGGCGTCGGCGTCCCAAGACATCGAGTCAATCATTCTTTCGCTCGAGTCGTTCGCGTCACACCGCGACGCCGCCGCGACGCGATCGTCTCGAATCCTCGCGGCGACGACGGACGGCCGAACGGACGCGTCGCGCATCACGCGTCGAGTCTCGAGCGATGCGCGTCGCCCCGAGGACGGCGCGCGC
>Ga0181567_10001346_pt1 | contig 18631 bp, 24 predicted proteins | sample 101ome_14_FD_133761 | JGI IMG/M metagenome (GOLD analysis project Ga0181567, IMG submission 133761) | Coastal salt marsh microbial communities from the Groves Creek Marsh, Skidaway Island, Georgia - 101403AT metaG (megahit assembly) | ecosystem: Environmental > Aquatic > Marine > Intertidal...
TCGGATTTTCCTCGGCTATCTGCCGAAATTTTCACACGAAGGCTGGGCCTGAGTCTATGGGCGCGTCAGTTTCTTCCCGATCCTTCCGCCCTCCGGCTCCCATCGCCGGTCGTCAAAATAAATCGCAACGCCGGAGACGGCGGGCTCAAACAAGGACGCGACAGCCTATACGGATGATGCGAGTTGTGGGCTGGACATGGATTGCAGGTTGCCCTTTGCAGGCGCGAAGTTTGTGCAAATACCCCATGACAAACGCAACAGGCGGAGACGATACTGCGGGACGGCGCGACGTACACCGACAGGAACAGAAAAACAGCATTAGATGAGCCTCGAACCTAACGCACCGCGGGTGAATCTCGGCAACGGCGCGAAACTTTTCATTCGCGACAGGATTGCCGGTCGCCTCGGCCAGGGCGAGCTGACCATCGTGGACCTCGGCTGCGGTAATGGCCGACAATGGTCCTGGCTGGAACCACGGGCGGACGAGGTCAACCTGATGAGGATCGAACCGGCTGCCGGACTTGTGACACAGGCACGGAAATCGTTCCCGATGTGGGAATTCCATAGTGGCACCGCCTATGATCTGGAACCGGCTTCCGCCGATATCGTGACGAGCATGTCGGTGCTGGAGCACGTCTATCGCCGGGACAAGTTCATGCGGTACGCGCGCGCCTGCCTGTCTCCTGGCGGGATATTTTATCTGAACTACGACAACGGGCATTTTCTCGACGGCAACGACCGGCTGAAAAACCTGTTCGGACCCATCCTGGCGAAATTCGGGGTCGAACGCTGGTATCAATCGCCGATTTCGCAGGACGAGGCGCTTGACCTGATCGAAAACAGCGGCTTCACCGTCGTGGAAGAGTTCAATTTCCACCAGGCGGCGAACAAGGGATTTTTTTCGGGACGTCAACAAATTCGATTGTCTGAGCGATGCGGAAAGGTCCCGACTGGCGCGACGCTACGTCGATTTCGAAACAGAAATTCAGGACATCGTTCGCGCACATCCCGAAATCATGGAATTGCTGAATTCGAACACCGTGATTTCCTCGAAGCTTTTCGTACTCAAAGCCGTCTAGCGGGCGAAGCGGCCGGAAAGCCTGACCGGTTGCAATTTGCGCGCGGTTTTGTTTAACACCCACCCGCGTCGCGATATCGCAACGCAGAAACCAGACCGGGGCCACAATGAAAGCGCCTGCGACACTGTATTGGGAAGACATAGATACCGGCCGGGTGCTGAAAACCGGCCTGCTGGATATCGACGCGCCCGGCATTCGGGGTTTTGCGGAAAAATTCGACCCCCAGCCCTATCACCTCGACCGCGACGCCGCGGAAGCATCCCTTTTCGGCGGACTGTGCGCCAGCGGCTGGCACGTATCCGCCATGATGATGAAACTGATCAGCGAGGAGCTGATCAAGGAAAACATCGCGCTGGTGGGCAGCAGGAAAGTCCCCTGGCTGGAATGGTACCGGCCGGTGTTCGAGGGCGACACGATCTCCGCTACCGCCACCATCGCCGACAAGACGGAAGCGGACGGCGATGCCGATTGCGGCCTGATCGGGTTCGACATCGAAGTGCATAACCAGAACGACAAGAAAGTCATGGCGCTGTCGGCCTATCTGATGGTTGAAAAGAGGGACGCCGCGCATGTCTGAGACGTCCTTTCTGCGATCCCGCTGGTTCGAGGACATCCCGGTCGGCGAATTTCACGTCTTCGGCAGCTATACCTTCAGCGAGCAGGAAATCATCGAGTTCGGAGAACTGTACACGCCGCAGATCTATCATACGGATCCCGAAGCGGCCCTCGACACCCGTTATCGGGGCCTGGTGGCGTCGAAATGGCATATCTGCGCCGTCTGGATGCGCCAGATGGTGGATTACATGGAACGCTACGCGCTCGGCGTCGAGGACGGCCGGCGTAACGGCGCCGGCGTGCGGATCGAGGACCTGGAACAGTTCGTGCCGGTGAAATCGGGCCACACCCTCACCTTTTCGCACGAGATCGTCGCCAAGCCGGACAAGGTGATCCGCGACAAGTGGGGCATCATCCGCAGCCGGAACGAGGCCTTTAATCACCGCGGCGAGCTGGCACTCCGGTTTTACATCGACATTCTGGCGGAGCGGACGCCGAAATAGCGCCTCGGGATCAAGCACTTCCTCCGATGGACTTGCCGCAACAACACCCCGCCTAGTTCGCGCAATCGACGCGACGACAGAGGATATAGTTGCGAAGGTGTCCGGATGCGATCAGGACCGCCCCGACGAGGGTGGCGGCGCGCTCTCCCCCCTCTCCCAGTCCTTCGTGGCCCAGCAGTGCCGCAGCAACCAAAACGCTCAACCCAGCGAGTCCCAATAATGCGACCACCCAACTTTTGTGTTTTTGGCACCCCATCGTCAGCGCCACGGCACTGAGCGGGATCACCAGCCAGAGCAGCAGAACGTGAAAGAACTCTTGTCCGAATATGCTTGCGCCCAAGGCGGGAAAGACCACCAGCAGAAAGGGCAGACAGAGACAATGGATGGCGCAGATCGCCGACGTTGATACGGCAAATTTGTCCAGATAGGGCGTGTATCGCGTCAATGCTTTCATGGGGATTTAGCCATCTTGTTATTCTATAACATTTTCGGATTGTTATGTTATAACGTTTCTGGCGTACTTATGGATTAGATGCAAACGAACATCAATAGCCCATTCGATGACACAAGCCCTGAAACACCGCCTCCCCGACCCGCGCGATACGGACATCGTTTTCTGCACCAGCAAAGAGGGCCTCGCCGTGATCGGAAAACCTGATACCGAACTGGCTATCTGGGAGCGCACGCTACCTTTTTGTTTGCAAAGCTGGCTCAATCAACTGGATGCCGCCTTCCTCCCCGACTTTCGGACTCTGGTTGATCCGCGCGATGTCAGGCGGGCAATTGTCCCCCATATGGACAACTGCGGTATGCCATCGGGCGACATGCGCGAATTACTCGTCAGCGACATTGAAGACCTGGTTTCGGCTTTTGCCGGCATCACCGGCTCCGACCTCGTTGATATTCGACTGGAGCGGGTAGATCACGATGCATGCTGGAAATTCCATCGCGACTGTGTGGAGGCGCGGTTGCTAACGACGTATCGAGGGCTTGCGACTGAGTGGGTTCATCGGGACAACGAAACGCAGGCATTGCAGAACCAAAAAAACTATGACGGACCTCTCGAACAGTTCCAATCCAACGATGTCGCGATTTTCAAGGGAAGCTGCGCCGGGCCCGGCAGCGGCGTCGTGCACCGATCCCCCCCGATCGCGGGCACCGGACACACCCGGTTGCTGCTGTGCCTCAACAAACGGTCCATGACGTCCCCGGAACCCTGGCCGGCAGACGACCGGCAAGAAACAGGACGATCCTGATCTCTCCCTGACACGCATCAGCCGGCGACGACAGGAACGTGTCGGAAGAGCCCGCCCCCGCCCTCGCTCCCGGCTGCACCGCTATACCCGGAGCTTCGCGCATGCTTTATTATCTCCACTCACCGGGAGAAACATCGCGATGCCCAGCAACACGATAACCGTCGACAAATGTTCTCCGCACATAGGCGCAGAAATCGGAGGGGTAGATTTAACCGGCCCGCTTGGCGATACCGAAGTTCAGGAAATCCATTCGGCGTTGAACGAATTCGGGGTCGTGTTTTTCCGGGACCAGAAAATGACCCCGGAGGACCAGGACCGGTTTGTCAGGTATTTTGGCGAACCGCACGTTCATGTCGGCGGTAAAAGCACGGCTTCAAAACCCGTGGACGGCTATCCGGCGCTACGGAAACAGCATTTCGATAAAAATTCCCCGCGAATTTCGGGAGAAGCATGGCACACCGATCAGAGCTGCGCTGAAATCCCACCCAAATACAGCGTTCTGTATCAGGAGATCATTCCGCCGGATGGCGGGGGCGATACCATGTTTCTCTCGGCGGCCAAGGCCTACGACGAACTCAGCCCGGGGATGAAGGATTACCTGAAAGGAAAAACCGCAACCCATACGGCAGACGCGGCATTCGATGCATCGGTGACCAAAGTGAACAAGGAAACGCACCTTGTCGCGGAGCATCCCGTCGTCACGAAGCACCCGGAAAACGGCCGCGAGATCCTGTACGTCAATCCGTATTTCACGCGGCATATAAACGATATCCCGGAAGACGAAAGCCGTCATATTCTGGAATTTCTGTATCAGCATCAGCAGCGCCCCAACTGGACGATGCGTTTCAACTGGACTGATCATACCGTCGCCTGCTGGGACAACCGCGCCGTGCAGCATTACGCCATCTGGGACTATTGGCCCCATGAGCGAAAAGGATATCGGATGTTCGTCGGCGGAACCGAGAGACCGGCCGGTCCCTAATTCGACCGCGTTCCGCGAGGCCGATTTCAGACACGTTCGATAAAACGGTGGGAAAAAGTGGTGCCCAGGGGCGGATTCGAACCACCGACACCCGCATTTTCAGTGCGATGCTCTACCAACTGAGCTACCTGGGCGCGCCGAGAAATTCAGCGAAGGCAGCTTATAGGCAATAACGCTGCCGCTGTCCAGCGGACACCTGACGAGGTATCCTCTCGATGTCGAATGCCAATTCAAGGGAGAACCTGCCATGACAATCGAACACATCGAACCCGGCAAGTGGAACAGCCGCGCCGTCATCCATAACGGCTATATCTGCATGTCGGGCATCGTGCCGGACGACAATTCGCTCGGCATGAAAGAACAGACCGCGCAGGTTCTGGCGAAGATCGATGGCATTCTGGCATCAGCCGGGTCGGACAAAACGAAGATAATGAGCGCCGTCGTGTATATCTCGGACATGGATCAGAAAGATGCTATGAACGAAGCCTGGATGGAATGGATGGGTTCGCATAATCCGCCGGCCCGTGCCTGCGTAGGCGTCACGCTGACGCCGGACACGCTGGTCGAAATCATGGTACAGGCGGTTCAGGACTAGGCGCCTAAAAGGATTCCTCGTCGCGGTCCCGGTCAGAAATGCCGATATCGAATTCGTCGGGTATTTCCTCGGTCGGGATCGCGTAGGAGCCGGTAAACCATCGGCCGAGATCCAGGTCCGCGCAGCGCTTCGAACAGAAGGGCCGAAATTTTTCGACCCGTTCCGCATTGCAGACCGGACACTGTGATTTCGCAACGCTCGCCATCGTTCACTCCACAACGATATCGTAGTTTTCACGACCGTATTCGTCGTCGGATCGTAAAATGATCGTCCGACCGGTATCGTCTTCGATTCCGTCGACCAGCACACCAAACCCGTTCTCGAGTGAATCGACAACATCTTCCGCCGCATAGAGCACAATGTCGCCAGGCGGCGAAACGCGCGATTCCCGCTGCAGCGCCCGCAGAATTTCGATAGACACCGCATCGACCGACTTTACGCGCCCCAGTCCGCCGCAGGCGGCGCAGATTTCGGTCATTGTGTGCAGCAACGGCGCGCGGCGGCGACGGCGGGTCACCTCAACCAGCCCCGCCTCGGTGACGCCCAGGATTCTCGTGGGGTTCCGGTCCCTGCCGGTCACCCCTTCCATCAGTCTCAGTATCTCGTCCCAGTTACCGTCATTTTCCATGTGAATGAAATCGACGACGATCAGGCCTGAGATGTTCCGCAACCGGATCTGGCGGGCGGCTTCCACGGCAGCTTCGCAGTTCGTCCGGTAGGCCATCTGTTCGAGATCGGACGCGCCCTCAAACCGGCCCGAATTGACGTCGATCGATGTCAGGGCCTCTGTAGATTCGATCACCAGACTGCCGCCGAACATCATGTCGATGCGCCGCGAACAGGCGCGTTCGATCTCTTCCTCTATCCCGTACTGTTCGAACATCAGCTGCGGGCCGCTGTGCAGCGTCACCCGTTCGGCCATGCCCGGCATGACCTTTTCGCAGAATTTTCGGGCCGAATCAGCGGCGGCGGCGTCATCCACATATACGGCATCGATGTCGTCCAGCGCATAGTCCCGCAGCACCCGCAGCACCGGATCGATATCGGCGTGCAGGCAGGACGGGGCCTTCATGACCGCCCGGGCGTCTTCGATTGCCGCCCAGGTGTCCCGCAACTGATCTCGGTCGGCTTCCAGTTCCTCTGCGGTCGCGCCGACGGAGGCTGTGCGCACGATGAACCCTTCCCCGTCGTCGGCGAGATCCGCCATCAGGGCGGTCAGCCGATCGCGTTCCGTCTCGTCCTCGATCTGGCGGGAGACCATGACCCGGTCCTGCAACGGCGCATAGACCAGATAGCGGCCCGGCAAAGTCAACCGCCGCGACAGCTGTACGCCCTTGCCGGCGATCGCATCCTTGGTGATCTGTACGACCACAGCCTCGCCCTCGTGAACCGGGATATCCGCTTCGCCGTTGCGGCGTTTGCCCCCGTCGAGCCCCAGGAAACCCGACCGCGACAGGCCGATATCGACGAAGGCGGCTTCCATGCCGCTCATCACGCGCTCTACCCTGCCGAGGTAGATGTTGCCCACGACGCTGGCCCGTTCCCGGCGCTCGACGATCAGGTCGATCAGTACCGTTTCTTCCATCAGCGCGGCCCGGATCTCGGCGTCGGTAACATTGATGAAAAGTTCCTGGCTCATAACGAACGCATCCTGCGGTTTCTATCTCGGCACGACAAAGCCCGATCCTTGCAAAAGCGACTGTGTTTCGTAAAGCGGCAATCCAACCACGTTGAAATACGACCCGTTGAGAGATCGCACGAATACCCCTGCGGCTCCCTGGATGGCATATCCTCCCGCTTTCCCCCGCCACTCGCCGGAGGAGATGTAGCGGTCGATTTCGGCGTTCTCCAGGCGCTTGAACGTCACGGCCGTGGTGACAAGGCGCGTCACGGAGGACTTCCCCGGCGCAACCACCGTAATTCCGCCATACACCCTGTGTCGCCGTCCCGACAGCAGGCCGAGAAACCGTCGCGCCTCGCTCTCGTCTTCCGGTTTGCCGAGAATGCGCCGTCCCAGACCGACCACCGTGTCGGCGGAAAGGATCCAGGCGTCCCGGTTGTTCGCCGCAACGGCCTCTCCCTTTGCACGGGAAAGCCGTTTCGACAGCGGGCCGGGCTGTTCGCCCTGCATCGGCGCCTCGTCGATTTCGGCGGGGATGATGTCATCGGGTTCCAGCCCGATCTGGGCCAGCAGGTCGCGGCGCCTGGGCGACGCCGACGCGAGTATAAGCCGGTGCGGCCCGGTCGTCCGGACCATTGGCTCTATTTGAAGCGGAAGGTGATACGACCCTTGGTCAGGTCGTAGGGCGTCATTTCAACATTGACGCGGTCGCCGGCCAGCACACGGATGCGGTTTTTGCGCATCTTGCCGGACGTGTGGGCGAGCACTTCATGGTCGTTGTCCAGCTTAACCCTAAACATCGCGTTTGGCAGCAGTTCGAGAACTGTTCCCGAAAACTCGATAAGATCTTCCTTGGCCATCATATCTCCCGGCTCAATCCTGATTTCGCCGGAAAGTGCGGTCTCGGGACCATAAGGTCAAGGGTTTTAGCGAAAGGAGCTCCGCAGAGGCATAAAGGATGGCCGTCCACGACATTCGAAGCTAGTTTTCGTGCACGCGGCGCATTTCCTACTTTCATAAACCGGATGGATAGAACGACATGAAATACCCAATGCTGAGAAATGCCCTTTTCGCCATGGCCCTTGCGATTGCGCCTGCGCTGGTTCTGACCGGCTGCGAAGAACAGGGGCCGCTCGAAAAAGCGGGCGAAGCCGCGGACGACGCCGTAAAAGGCACCAAACGGGCGATCGAAGACGCAACGAAATAACAACCGCACGGACGTTATGCGTCCGCCTCGCCGAACCGTTCGCCAATCCTCCGGATGAGATAATCCCGGAGATCGCGATACGCCGCAAGACGCGCATCCCGGTGCCCCTCCGCGACGGAGGGGTCCGGGGTCGGCCAGTATTCGACCTCTGAGGCCGTGACCCTGGTCAGCTCGATCGCTTTGTGCTGCGCTTCCGGAGACAGGGTGACGATGACCTCGAAGGACGTGTCCATCAGGTCCTCCAGGCGCTTGGATTTATGGCGCGACATGTCGATCCCGATCTCGTTCATCACTGCAATTGCCATGGGATCCAGATCTCCGTCCCGCACGCCGACGGAATCCACGAAAATCTCCGTACCGTACCGGTACTTGGTCAATGCCTCGGCCATGGGCGAACGCAGCGCGTTTTCGCTGCACACGAACAGGATGCTGGACGGGCGGCCGGGCATATCCGTCATCCCCGCACGTGCAGAACGCAAATCAGCGTGAACAGGCGCCGCGCCGTGCTGTCATCGACATCGACCTGTTCCGACAGTTTATCGCGCAACAAATCGGCGCCTTCGTCATGCAGCCCCCGCCGCCCCATGTCTATCGCCTCGATCTTGGACGGGGATGCGGATTTGATCGCGTCGTAATAGCTTTCGCATACCGTGAAATAGTCGCGAATGATCTTGCGGAACGCAGAGAGCGACAGCGGAATATCGGCGACATGGGAACCGTCATCCCCCGCGATTTCGAATATCAACCGGGTTTCCTGGCGTTTCAGACACAGCGCATAAGGCCCCAGATCGCAGCCGAGTACTTCGAACCGGTTGTCTTCCAGCAGGTCGTAAATGGCGATCCGGCGCTCGTGTTCGACCTCGGGGTTTCGGGCGACGAAATTGTGATCGTCCAGCCGGACGTCGAACAGCTTGTTGCGCTCCTCCGACATCGCTGCCTGCTCCGCCGTCAGCGTTTGTTGAGCCGGACCGATACCGAGCGAGCGTGGGCGTCCAGACCCTCGGCCTTCGCCAGCGTCACCGCGGCATGACCTATCCGCGACAGCGCCTCCGCGTCGCAGGACACCATCGTAGTCCGTTTCATGAAATCGATCACGCCCAGGCCGGACGAAAAGCGCGCGCTCTGCGCCGTGGGCAGGACGTGATTGGGACCTGCCACATAGTCGCCGATGGCTTCGGGCGTATGCCGGCCGAGGAAAATCGCGCCGGCATGGGTAATGTTCGCGGCGAGCGCGTCGGGATTTTCCACCGCAAGCTCCAGATGCTCCGGTGCGATACGATCGACAAGTCGGGCGGCGCGTTCCAGGTCGTCGGCCAGAATTATCGCGCCGTGATCCTCCCAGCTTTGCCGCGCGATATCGCGGCGCGGAAGGGCGCCGAGAAGGCTTTCGATCTCATCGGCGACCGCATCCGCCAGCGCGCCGCTATCGGTGATCAGGACCGACTGCGACGACGTATCGTGTTCGGCCTGCGACAGCAGGTCGGCGGCGATCCACGCCGGGTCGTTTTCCGCATCGGCAACAACCAGAATCTCCGATGGTCCGGCAATCATGTCGATACCCACCGTCCCGAAGACCTGGCGCTTCGCCTCGGCCACGAACGCGTTGCCCGGGCCGGTGATCTTGTCCACCGGATCTATCGTTTCCGTACCGAATGCCAGCGCCGCGACGGCCTGTGCCCCGCCGATACGGTAAACCTCCTCGACGCCGGCGAGGTGAGCCGCCGCCAGAACCAGCGGGTTGGTATCGCCGTCAGGCGTCGGCACCGCCATGACGACCCGGGGCACCCCTGCCACCATTGCCGGGATCGCGTTCATCAGCACCGAGCTTGGATACGCGGCCGTGCCGCCGGGTACGTAAATTCCGGCGGCGGAAACCGGCGTCCACCGCGCGCCAAGACGCACCCCGTCGGCATCGGTGAAGGAAAAACCGTCGGGTTTCTGGCGTTCATGAAAGGCCCGAATGCGGGTCGCCGCGATTTCAAGCGCTTCGATCTGGTCCTGCGGACAGGCGTCCCGAGCGGCCTCTATCAGCGCAGAATCAAGCCTCAGGCCGCCGGAGACATCCAGCCGGTCGAACCGCGACGTATAGTCGATGACTGCCGCATCGCCCCGAGTGCGGACGTCGGCAATGATATCGGAAACGATCCCGGACACATCCTCGGCGACGTCACGCCGGCGCTCGATAAAGGCGTCGAAATCCTCGCTGAAACCCGGCGCTTTGAGGGAGAGCCTAAGCGGCATCCCGGGCTTCCTCGAACCGGTCGATCCAGCCATGAATTTCTTCTGGCCGGGTTTTCATCGCCGCCCGGTTGACAACGAGACGCGACGTGATCTTGGCGATTTCCTCGACTTCTTCCAGCCCGTTGGCCTTCAGCGTGGACCCGGTGGATACCAGGTCGACGATGCGCCGGCACAGGCCGAGCGAAGGAGCGATTTCCATCGCGCCGTTCAGCTTTACGCATTCCGCCTGTACACCGCGCGCAGCAAAGTGCCGGCGGGTGATTTCGGGATACTTCGTGGCAACCCGGACATGGCTCCAGCGTTTCGGGTTGTCCTTTTCGCGAAATTCCTTGGATTCGGCGACGACCATGCGACACGCCCCGATCCCCAGATCCAGCGGCGCATATACTTCCGGAAAATCGAACTCCATCAGCACGTCGCGGCCGGCAATGCCGATCTGCGCGGCGCCAAAAGCCACGAACGTGGCGATATCGAATGAGCGGACCCGCAGGATGGACAGGTTCGGAATGTTCGAGGCAAACTCCAGCTTGCGCTCGTGCTTGTCGTGGAAGGCGGGTTCGGGTTCGATCCCGGCCTCCGCCATCAGCGGCAGCAACTCTTCCAGTATGCGCCCGCGCGGCACGGCGAGGCGCAGATTTTCATTGGCGGCAGTCATCGTATTCTCCTGCGGCGATGCCGGTGACCGGAAACGTCAGGCGCTCTCTTCGTGCTCGGGGCGCCACCGCGTCGGCCAGGCTTCGCCGAAATCTTCCGCGTGACACAAGATCGAACCGATCTCCAGCCTGATCGTCGCGCCACCGGCAAAAAGCAGGTCTACATACTCCGTCGTCGCCTCAAGCGCCAGTAAATCTAGCATTTCGCCGCGCCTGGACTGATCCAGGTGCCGTCGGCGCACGCCGGATACCCTGTCGAACGATATGCCACAGCGAATACGCTCATAGATCGCGCCCGGCACCTTGTCGTCGCCCGCGTCTTCCCAGCGGAATCTGTGGGCGACAAGGGCGAAGCGGTTTTCGGTGGCGAGGTAGACCATCTCGCTTACCGGAACGACTGCGTCCTGCAGCAAAGCCGACAAAACGACGATATCCTCTTGATCCGCCGCCGCGAGTTTCAGCAATTTTTCTGACATCGTTCTTCGGGTCCTAGTCTTCGGGGCGCCGTTCGATAACGGCGCCGCAGGCAGCAAGCTTCTGTTCGATCCGTTCGTATCCACGGTCGAGGTGATAGACACGCCGTATCACCGTTTCTCCCCGCGCGGCAAGAGCGGCCAGCACCAGCGAAGAGGACGCGCGGAGATCGGTCGCCATCACTTCCGCGCCGGTCAACCGGTCTACGCCGCGCACCATGGCGGACGCACCGTGGACATTCACGTTCGCCCCCATGCGCGATAACTCCGGCACATGCATGAACCGGTTTTCGAAAATGGTTTCGGTAATCATCGCTGCGCCGTCCGCCACGGACATCATCGCCATGATCTGGGCCTGAAGATCCGTCGGAAAGCCGGGAAACGGTTCCGTCATCACATCGACCCCGCGAATGCCGCCTGCATCGACACTGACTTTCGTCCCGTCCGGCGTATCTTCCAGCACGAGCCCCGCCTGCGAGAGAATCTTGAACACCGCCTTGAGCAGATCGGACGGAACCCCGGCAAGCGTCAGTTCTCCGCCGGTGATTGCGGCGGCCATCGCATATGTGCCGGCTTCTATCCGGTCGCCGACTACCCTGTGCTCGGCCGCGGACAGGGTATCGACGCCCTGAATCGTCAGGGTATCGGAGCCGATCCCGTCAATTTTCGCGCCCATCGCGACCAGGCAATTCGCAAGATCGGTGACCTCGGGTTCGCGGGCAGCGTTGGTCAGTACGCTCTCTCCCTTCGCGAGGCAGGCTGCCATCATGATGTTTTCCGTCGCTCCCACCGACACGAAGGGAAACACGACCTTGTCGCCGATCAGGCCCTTGGGTGCCCGGGCCGTCATATAACCGCCATCGAGTTCGATCTCGGCGCCCAGCGCTCCCAAGCCCTGGATATGGAGATCGACCGGCCGGGTGCCGATCGCGCAGCCGCCGGGCAAGGATACTTTTGCTTCGCCAAACCGCGCCACCAGCGGGCCAAGCACCAGGACGGACGCGCGCATGCGGCGTACGAGATCGTAAGGTGCAACCGTGTTGTCGATCGCCGCGGCATCGAACGTCATCGTACAGCCCTGCCCGGCGCTTTCCGTTTCGCTGATGCGCACGCCATGCTGCGCCAGCAGTTTCGACATGGTCGAAATATCCGCCAGGCGCGGCAGATTGGTCAGCGTCAGAGGTGCCGGACTGAGCAGACTGGCTGCCATGAGCGGCAGGGCGGCGTTTTTCGCGCCGCTGATGGCGATCTCACCTTTTAGCGGGTGGCCACCCTGTATGACGATCTGATCCATTTGCCTGCATACTTACCACGGGCGCGCACGACTCGCGGCGGGTTAACGTCTGATGTCCGGTACCTGCGGGGAAAGCGTTATATACTGCCGACGCTGGGTAATGGCCAGTAAACTGCGCCTACGGACCCGCTGCGGAATCGTCGCCACTATCGCCGCCATCGCGTTGACCGGCGGTTTCCCGTTCCCGCATCTGCTGCTTGCGGCGCTGCAGATTCGCGCGCAGTGCCTCGGCCTGGCGATCACGGCGTTCCTCTTCCCGGCTGCGCGGGCGTTTACTTTCCTTTTCCATATCGATGTTATATCGCCAAACACGCACGGATGCAGTTGACTTTTCGCCCGCCGATGGCATTGTGCGCCGCTCTTTGGATGCCGCCGTAGCTCAGGGGTAGAGCGCACCCTTGGTAAGGGTGAGGTCGAGAGTTCGATTCTCTCCGGCGGCACCATTTTTTCCCATCGAAGACTTACGCGCCGACGCGGAACTTTCCCGCTTTGCGATCCGGTGCCATGCTGGAGAGCATCAACCGGTATGAGGAAGCGGCGCTATGGGTGAAAACATCGATGATGCGGTCATACACGTTCACGACTCCGGCAAGGGACCGGGACTTCTGCTGCTCTGCGGCGACGTCGCCCCCTGTATCGTCGAAGCGCGGGCAACCCTGTTCGCGGAAGAAGGCTATGCGGTTTTCCCGTTAAATGGCGTCCCCGCTACCGAAGATGTGGCGAAAGCGGCCAGAATGCTCTCGCAGAGAAGTGAATGCACAGGCGGACCCGTCTGTGTCGCTCATGACGGGACCGTTCCGAGCGCGGTTTCGGCGGCGGACGAATTCGACGCCATCATCGCGTTCGATCCACCCGCCGGCCTCTGCCACGGGTTCGACCCTGCAAGCCTTCCCTGCCCTGTCGTCTTTCAGTTCGGCACGAAAAATGCGCCTGGCGCCGCAACTGCGGCACAGCATCTGTCAGCGCGACTCGATCCCCTTAACGGGTCCCGCGTCTTTGACTGGCCGGACGCCGCGCCGGGATTCGCGCTGCCCGGTCAGCCTGCGTTCGACCGGCGCGTGGACAGCCTTGCCCATTCGCGAGCGCTTGAACTGATTCGCCGGGTTGTGGGACCGCATTACGATTACGTCGCCCTGTTCGCGGAACACATCCGCCACGAATTCGAGACCCGCGACGTCGATGCAACAATGGCGACGATGATTTCCGATCCCTACGTCAATCACGTGGCGACGCTGGCCGGCGGCGTCGGGCACGACATGCTGAAACGGTTCTACAAATATCATTTCGTCGATCAGAACTCGCGCGACCGCACCAGCATCACCGTCTCGCACACGCTGGGGCCGGATCGGGTAGTGCTCGAACTCGTGGTTCGTTTCAAACACGACCAGGTACTGGACCGGTATTTCCCTGGCATCGAACCGACCCAGGAATACGTGGAACTGGCGACGGTCCTGATCGTCAAGTTCCGCGGCGACAAGGTGTGTCACGAACATATTTACTGGGATCAGGGTTCGGCACTGAAACAGATCGGCGTCCTGGAGACAGGCGATCTGCCGGTCGCCGGGGCGGAAGCCGCCCGCAAGGTGCTGGACGAACACCTGCCGTCGAATATATTCATGGCGGACGCTTGGGCGACGAGCGACGGTAAACCGCTGTAACCGCCCGCACCCCAATTAAAGAAAGACCGAAACACCATGTCAGACAACCCGATGTTTACGCCCTTCACACTGCGCGGCATGACCGTGAAAAACCGGCTCGTGATGTCGCCCATGTGCCAGTATTCCGCCGAGGACGGCACCGTGAACGACTGGCATGTCGTCCATCTGGGCAGCCGCGCGATGGGCGGCACCGGGCTGGTCATCACAGAAATGACGGATATCTCGCCGGAAGGCCGGATTTCGAACGGCTGTGCGGGCATGTACAAACCTGAACACGTCGATGCCTGGAAGCGGGTCGTTGATTTCGTCCACACGCATTCGGACGCGAAAATCGCCGTCCAGCTCGCCCATGCGGGCCGTAAGGCAAGCTGCGAGGTTGCCTGGGAAGGCGGCGGTCCCCTGCCGGAGGACAGGGCATGGGAAATCATCGCGCCGTCGGCCATACCGTTCTCGCCCGACAGCCAGACGCCGCGTCAGATGACGGAGGACGACATGGACCGCCTGATCGAGGCGTTCGCCCAGGGCGCGCGCTTGGCGGACGAAGCAGGCTTCGACATGATCGAAATCCACGGTGGACACGGCTACCTGATTTCCAGCTTCATCTCGCCGCTGTCGAATACCCGTAACGACGACTACGGCGGACCGCTGGAAAACCGGATGCGATTCCCGCTCGCCGTATTCCACGCCATCCGCGACAACTGGCCGGAGGAAAAACCCATCTCGATGCGTATCTCCGCCTATGACTGGGTCGATGGCGGCACCGAGGTCGACGATGCGGTCGAGATCGGCAAAATGCTAAAGGAAGCCGGCATCGATATCGTCGACGTCTCCAGCGGCAATGTCACAGACGATCCGCGTCCGCGGGTCGAAGGCCTGTTCCAGACTCCGTTCAGCGAACGGGTCCGTAACGAAGCAGGCATTCCCACCATGACGGTGGGCAATGTCGGCGGGCCGCAACAGATAAACGAGGTCATCGCGGAGGGCCGCGCCGATCTGTGCTGCATGGCCAAGGGCCAGCTTTACGACCCCTACTTCGCGCATCATGCCGCGCGCGCGCTGGAAATCGAGGACTATGCCTGGCCGAAACAGTACCAGGCGGCGGGATTCTTCAAGCCGGTGGACTGAATTCTTCCTCCATACGACGGCGTATGCGGTTTTCCACCGGTTATGGTGGTCTTATCCCCCGATTATATGACCTGCCTGTGGGTAACGTGAAATTCGCGATTGTTGCCGGATGGGGGTGGGTGCACTGTAATACCTGTCAGCGCGATGGAACTCGCATTGATGGGTGGGTGGCCCACCAGGGATGAACGAGCCGGTTCTGGGGCGTTTGAGTTCATTCGGAAGGGGTCAGGCCGAAAGCCGGGGGCGGCTGAGGCCATTTTTTTTGCCCGGAATTCGGATCAGAACCCCGCAAGCACCGCTTTGTGGAAGCCACGGCCTCGGTTGCGAGAGCAAATCTGATCGAAGGCGAAAAAAGTACGCGCCCCGGCGCATAGGTGGGTCAGAACGCCGGGACGCGATTTTGTCAGCGCAGTTTGGGTAGAACTGCCACGGCGTGGGTAATGCCGCGACCCAAGTTGTAGAGGCTTCGACGCGAATCACAACAACAGCTTGTGGTTTACCCCCCGAAATACAGCATATTGACCATTCCCCCGGCAATCTGGAAACTGGGAACATGAGTTCTCCATACGAGTTGCTGGGCGTCGACAGAAACGCGGATCTCGACGAGATCAAACGCGCTTACCGCCAGCTTGCGAAAGAACTGCACCCTGACGCCAACGCCGGAGACGAGGCGGCGGCCGAACGGTTCAAGCATGTGACAGCTGCCTACAACCTGCTTGCGGACAAGCGCAAGCGCGCGGAGTTCGACCGCAACATGCCGGCCGGATCCGGCGACGGCGATATGCAGCCCTGGCAAAAGGGCGGCGCCTGGTTCGACTTCGAAATAGACGAAAGCACTGGCGAACGCACGATCGACCTGTTCGGCGACGTCGCCGGCACGCGGCTGGGCCGGGTAAAGGGTGCGGCCGCCACGTCGCTCTGGATGAAAGGCGAAGATATCGCCGAAAGCCTGAAAGTCGTTCAGTCGGATGCCGATCAGGGCGTCTGCAGGCTGGTGAACACCATGACCGGCCTGACCGTCGCGGTCGACATTCCGAAAGGCACCACGGACGGCGACATCATCACGCTCCGCGGTTTCGGGATCGAAGGCTTTGGCGGCGGGCCGCCGGGCGATCTGAACGTGATCGTCAGCGTGATTCCAGACCCCGCGATCGAAGAGCGCGGCTGATCGCTTCCGCGTCGATCCGGTCCATATCGTCAGTACCCGAAACTTCGGCCTGATACATCGCCAGCCGTTCGCGATAAACCTTTGCGATCTCCTGGCGCGCCGATGAAGACATACTCACGAACTGACCTGCCAGGAACCGGTTTTCCGGATCGGCGCGAACGATCTTCGCCTTCGCATCGAATCCGACCGGTTTACCCCGGTGGACGATGATCAGACGTGCCCGCGCGGTATCGCCCGCATCGTAGCCGCCGCGAAACCCCTGTGCCCCGAATCCGTCGATGCTCCAGTCCGTGACCGGATAGCTGACATCGTTCAGCACCAGCATCGCGTTCTTTTCGGGAATGCGATAGACGCGCCGCCGTTCGCGCGGGTCTTTCTTCTTCTTGCTGAACAGTCCCATGACGGCATTCGACCGGTGGTTTCACACCGCATTACAATGCCGCAACGCCGCTAATTATCTATTAATCAACAACTTAGCTGTCGAATTCCTTCTGCGCCTCGCAGATGTCGACATCCGCCGCCCGTTCGAACACTCGGATAATCTGCGATATATCGACATCTTCGCCCAGCTCGTTCAGCGCCATGCGAAACACTTCGCGCGCGTAGTTGCCGGTGGTCAGCGGCGCCTTCATGTCCTGTCCCAGCTTGGTCGCCAGCGTCAGGTCCTTGTGCATCAGGGCGAGGCCGAAGCCCTGCTCCACACGACCGGGAATGATATGCGTCGGCAGGGTGGTGTCGGCGATGTAGCCGCGGGCCGACCCCTTCGCCAGAATTTCCGCGAACCGCATGGGTTCAATTCCCGCCTTGGTCGCCAGCGCCAGGCCTTCGAACGTGGCAAGCCGGATGCAGGACGAAATCATATTGTTGATCAGCTTCATCGAATGTCCGGCCCCGATTTCGCCGGCATGGAAGATGTTGGGACTGATCGCCTCGAAGGACGGCTTTACCTTGTCGAACAGCGCCGCCGGCGCACCGATCATGACCGCGATGGTTCCGGCTTCCGCCCCCGCCACGCCGCCGGATACGGGCGCATCGATCAGGTCGATCCCCTGTTCGGCAAGGCGCGCCGACATGTCCTTGGTCGCCATCGGATCGCCGGTCGTCATGTCGGCGATCAGCGTGCCCGCCGGCACGGTACCCGTAAGCCCGTCCGGTCCGAAAATGACCTCCTCTACCTGGGCGGAGGTGGGCAGACAGGTGACGATCAACTCCGCTCCGGACGCACCGATAGCTTCAGGGCCGTTGGCCGCGATGGCGCCCTCGGCGGTCAGCGCGTCGACCGCTGCCGGGTTCAGATCCCAGACATGCAGGGTGTGATGAGGCAACAGGCGGCGGACCAGCGCCGCGCCCATGTTGCCGAGGCCGATGAATCCTATATCGGTCAAAATACGTCTCCTGTCAGATAGGCCATTGGTTCAGCGCGCGAATTTGAAAATCGGCTTGCCGTCCGGGCCGCCGCCGACAATGTGCCCGCCGCCAACATCGGCGAAATGTGCCGGCAGGATCATGGTGCCGGACTCCGCATGTCTGTCCACGAACACCATTCGGGTTTTCCGAGACAGATCGGGGTCTTCGCAAAACATGCTCGACCATTGGGACTCCGGTACCTGCAACGGATGATGCATCAGATCGCCGCAGAATATACCGTGATCGCCTCCATCCTGCGCGTGCAGACACACGGCGCCGGGCGTGTGTCCGGGCGCATGTTCGAGCCACAATCCCGTATCGATTTCGTGGTCGCCGGACACCATGGTCGCTTTTCCGGCCTCGACGACGGGCAGGACGCTGTCGAGAAAGGCGTCGCGCGCCCAGTCCTGTGTCCTGTGTTCCTCTTCCCAGTAGTCGTACTCCGTTTTGTGGAACAGATAATTCGCATTGGGAAACGTCGGCACCCAACGGCCGTTCTCCAGCTTCGTGTTCCAGCCGACATGGTCAGTATGCAAATGCGTGCACATCACGATGTCGATTTCTTCCGGCTCCACCCCCTGAGCGCGCAGATTATCCATCCACGGCCATTTTTGCCGGTGCCAGTTCGGACGGACAGGTCGTTCCTTGTCGTTCCCCACGCAGGCATCCACCAATATGGTCAGCCGTTCGGTCCGGATCAGATAGCTGCGAAACGCCATGATGACGTTGCCGGTGGCCGGATCGATACTGTGCGGTTCCAGCCAGCTTCTGTGCCGGTCGACCTCGGGCTGGGTCGCATCGGGAAGCATCTCCA
>Ga0181567_10001349_pt1 | contig 18622 bp, 17 predicted proteins | sample 101ome_14_FD_133761 | JGI IMG/M metagenome (GOLD analysis project Ga0181567, IMG submission 133761) | Coastal salt marsh microbial communities from the Groves Creek Marsh, Skidaway Island, Georgia - 101403AT metaG (megahit assembly) | ecosystem: Environmental > Aquatic > Marine > Intertidal...
ATGGCAAAGGGGCTACAATACAGCTTACTTTGACAATCTGGAGAAACTGCATGACACTGCAAGACGAGGGTAGAAAGTGTATGGAAGAAACAGGTGCGGCTATGACCTTTGAGGAATACCAAAGGTTCTGCAAGACTACAGCCATTTATCCTGACACTACTAAGCTAATGTATCCAGCATTAGGTCTTACAGGTGAAGCTGGTGAGGTAGCCAACAAGATTAAGAAATTAGTCAGAGATGGAGTACCTAAAGAACGTAAGGACTTAGATGCCGCTAAAGAACAGATAGCAGCAGAACTTGGCGACGTGCTGTGGTACTGTGCAGCACTCGCTAGTGACCTAGATGTTTCACTAGGCCGCGTAGCTAAGACCAATATGGACAAGCTTACATCACGTAAAGAACGTGGTAAGATTGGTGGGTCTGGAGATAACCGTTAAGGTTATTTCTCTAGTGCTTGATTTACTTCTATATCGCCCTCTTGACTTAAATATTCACTATAGTCAGAAGCGAGCTTATAAGTTTTTTGTTCAGCAATAGTTGGGCCACGTAGATATAGATATTCAAACCCAGATAGTTTTTGGCCGCTGTCATATTTCTTTTTGGCTTTTAAATGTCTTTTTTCAAACTCTTGTTCCACCAGCCCTACTGTGTCTTTATTAGAATCTTTTAACCACTGTACTTTAGCATAATCGTTTACTATAGAGTAATTTGCATAGTAGACTAGATCATACATGGCGTTTGCTTTATCTTGGTAGCTTGCATTGTCTGGAAGATTATTAAGTCTATCTTGCGCGTCACGGGTTTTTTTAGGTATATCTGAGTTTATGTAATATTCGGCATCTTCACGAGCTTTATCTCTAAAACGCTCTACAGCCTTTTTAAACATCACACGTTTACCATTTCTATCTTTAGATTTAAATGACTCCTTTTCAATTAAATCACTTAGCCCCTCATAAGCCCTTTGTGTGAAGTAGTATCTTTCTTGATTGTATATTCTAGCGGATTTTCTTGTTTGTGGTAAAATATCCCTATCCGTAAATCCTAAATATTTAGCAGTGCGTTCAAGACGACTTGTCTTTGGGCTAAAGTTAAAACCTAAGAAACGTGCTAGAGGCATATTTCTATACTTTGTATTATCAAAGTTCAGAAGAAAGTTCTTTGCCTCAGATTTATTTTCAATCAATTTATACCCAAGTACTGTTTGATCCCTTAGATCAAATCCAAAAGCTTCTGTAGGTAGCCCCGTAGCCATTTTTTGGATTACACGTTCGCCAAAGTCTCCATCTTCATACGCAGTTGTTACGTCGCGCATTGTAGGCTCTAAATCTACAGCATCACCTATGTCTTTAAACTGTCTTAATGGTGTAAAGAATGAACCAAGAATATCACCTACAAATTCAGCAGCCGAATCTTTACCTGAAAGCTTTGCAACACTATCTTCTGGCGTATTTCCACTTTTAAGTACGAACTCTACAGCAGCACCTAGTAATGAACTACTTTGCTGTGCTTGTCTTAAAGGAATACCCGACAGAACTTCAAGCGCCCTTTTAACCTGTAGCGCATCGTAGTTTTCAAGTCCTACAGACATTCTTCCTAGATATGTAAGAGCTAAAAATCCGCCTAAAGGATATTCAGCATCTTGCGTCATACCTTCTACTTCACTCCATGGTGTTCCTTCTTCCCTAGAAGCTAACACTTGATTTGAAGCATATATAGCTGCACCACCTACAACGCTTTTACCCCATGCCTGTCGTTGTTCGTCACTTGTTAATACTTCTGATACTCCCTTTCCAATGCTATCTATCTCTTTTCTATGAAGATTGTGTACACCTTTTACTAAAGCGTTTTGAGGTGTATAAGAATACATTGTAGCTAAAGCATTTACCATAAATCTAGAAAAAGGAGTTATAGCAGCAGAACTTATGGGCTTTGTGCTTTCCATAATTCTAATAAAGTCCCTGCCAACACCATGTTTAGGTGTGTAAGACAATGTTTCTTTTAGCGCATCATCAACAGCACCTTGTATCATTTTAGTAGGAAGTGTATTACCCGCTTCAACGTACTGAAGTACATTTTTAAACTGTCCACCCATAAATTCAGTGCCGTGTGTGCTTTTATGCTCACGCATAAGTTGTTTAAATCTTTTGTCTAATGACTGAAGATAAAAACCTCTTCTAAAGAATGAATCAGCAGACATATTTAACTGGTTAAGAAACTCCATATATCCTTTGAATGCTCTACCTGCTTTTGTGCCTGCTTCCGCTTGAATGTCTGCTTGATACCGCAAAAGCATCTGCATACTACGTGGATTATTAGCAAGTGAAGCTTCCATTACAGCCCTACCTTTTGCACTCCTCCACGCACTAGTAACATGGTCAAGGGTTGAAAGTGAGTCTACAAGAATATTACGTAGCCCATTAAATGATCCAGTCACACTTATGTTGCCTTGTTTAGCACTAGTAACACCGTGCGCGGCATGATATATAACAGAGTCTACAAACTCTACGCCAGTTTTAGCTCCAATTATGTATCCTGCTGTTCTAACATTTCGAGCCGTTGTTATAAGTTGAGATGTCATACTTGCAATACGTGTGTTTTCTAAAAGACGTAATACACCTATACCTAAACCCATCTTATTAGAAACAAGATCCGGTCTACCATAGCGGCTTTCAATAATCTTTTTCATTACAGGGTCTGTTTCTAAAAGAGGACCAACACTCGTAGTCAACTTTCTAGCTGCATTGGACATAGCTACAAGAGTTTGTCCAGCCGCACTAGATTTACCTTTAGTAACGTCACCTACTGTACCTTTTGCAAAACGACCATTTATAGAAATAAGACCGTCCGTATATGCATTCATAAAGCTAAAAAATTCTTTTTCCGTTACTCCAGTTTCTTTCATAGATTTTTCAAGAGCTTCAAGAAATATTTCTGACTCTGCGTCAGTTAGATTGTTTTTGTCGAATGCTCTTGCAGCACGACTGCCTTTTTGTGACCCTAGTAAAATACTGTCTATTGCGTCAAAACCATCTGACACAACTTCTGTTATGCTCGTAATACCTTTTCTTTTAGGTTTATATCCTGAAAATGTATCGACAACAGATTGACCCATAATATCTAACATATCCCTGCTATTTAAATCTTTTTGTATAGCGACAGAAAATTCAGACATCTTTTGAAATATTTTAGGGTCTCTTATAGCTCTATACGCAGCAGCTAAATCTTTGTCCGAAACATTATCTGCAAACATAAATGAATCCGATAAAGTATCTAAAAGTTTTTTTGGTGACTTAGGCGTTTCTAAACCTGCATCAAGTGTTTCAGCTAACTCTAATATATGTGAGGGGTTTCTTCCAGTTTCAAGATTGTTAGCTACAGAGTCTACAAGAGCTTTTTCTGTAGCTGCTTTTGCTGCATCAGCATTATTAGCAAAACGTGCTAACTGATTATTTACGCGAGATCTATAATTTTTGGCCAATGCCCTACCAGACTGGCCTTCAAATATACCACCAACCGCACCTCCAGCCGCTGTTATACCCATTCTAAGATTACTTAATTTTATATCTTTTGGATCTACATTAGGATCAAATTGTCGTGTGGCTGGGTCTACATGCCCTAATCTTTCCGAGGCTTGTAATGCAACATCACCAACAGTTGAAGTTATGCCACTACCTATAGAACCAGACAAAACACTTTTGTTTATAAGATACCTTCTAATACCGCTTACAATACCTTGTCTAGCGGCAGTTGCTCCTACAGCAGCACCGCCGCCTGCCGCAATAAAACCTAGCCCTGTACCAACTATTGTTGTTGGCGAATAAGCACCATAATAAAGCGCATCACCTACTGTTCTAGTAGCTTCTACAAAAGTTTGATCTCCTATTTCTGGTGCTTTTTCTTCTATCTTAGAGAACACACTTCCAAAGGCTAATCTGCCTTTTTCATCCGTATTGTTCATATGATCTAATAATAATACAGACTCTATTTCGTTGCCTGTGTATGCCCTATATCTATTGGACATATATCTATTTAAATACTCTATATCTGTTTCGTCGTCTGCTTGAACACCCTCTTCACCAGCAAGATCTTCATAGTGATACCGTAAATCACTCATAAACTCTACGTCACTTGCTAGTGCCTTAGTACCTTCACTAGCGTTAATTTCAACAGAAGCACTACGTTTTTCTTCCAATTCTTTAAACATACGTTCTGTGTCGTCTGTACGTAAGAACCTAGATATTTTTTTATCTGTGTCCGTTTTTGGTTCTTCAAGCTCTACTGGTTTTACAATAGGAGCGTCTACACTTTCCATTGTAGCAGCTTCTTCCTGTTGTTCCATAAGTTCAGTAGGTCTTGTAGGCGGCAAGGGTGGAACAAGGTTTTCTTCTTCGGTTTTTTCAGTTAATGTCATTCCCATCCTACGCATAAACGCACGGGCCTGTTCGTCTGTAAAATCAACCATTAGAGTTTTTATCCCTTAATCAAATAATCTTTTAATTTCGTCTGAGTACAACTTGTCTTTTTGTGCGCCTACAGTTGGAGGGAAAAAGAAAGCTTCTCTCAGGGTTTCATAAAAATCGTTTCTAGTTTGAGGAAGTACTCTGTTACCATAAATTATTCCTACATTGTCCTGTAAATCTTTAGGTAATGCCAAATATTCGTCCATCTTACGTCTGTCTTTTTCACCCATCTGATATAATACGTGTGCGTTTTTAATTCTTGATACATATTCATCTAAAGACGCCGCACCCATTCGGTGTTTGTCGTATTCTTCCATTTTAGCTATGGCTTTTTGATCGAAACCAAATTGCTGTGCTGCTGTATAAAAATTGTCTCTAGCTTTTATAGTACTGGGATTTGTTTGATCTTGTGTACTTAAAAATTTCCATGCTCTGTAAATAGACTCATCCGTACCTAATTTATCAACGTCGCTGTTTCTTACTATTTTATCACGGGCCTTATCATTAGAAATAAATACCCTTCTTGTACCACCGGTTTTTATCATTTCAATATACTGTTGTGTTGTCATAAGAGCTTTTCCGTTTTTGGTAAACAAGTCTTCTTCTTTTTGACGGGCCATACTGCTCTTATATTCTGCTAAGTACCTATCTGCCAGAGCATTATTTCCTTGCGCGTTAAAATATTTATATCTATTGTATGCCTTAGAAGCAGCATCTTTGGCGCTGGTTAATTCTACAGGAATGGGCATCCTAATGTCAGATTCTGGTATTGTTATTTCAGAAATAGGTTCTTCTTTTCTACTTAAACCCTCAAACATTTTACGTGTTTGCCCGATTGATTCGGGTTCTTTTATGTCCCTGCCTAACAGTTTTTGTAGTGCTGTTCTATTGTCAAATGTACCTAGATCAGGCATATAAGATTTCATAGTAGTTCTAGGACCACTAAACTGTTGTGCTAATTGGTCTAATGTAAAATCATTATTAGGATCTACAACTCCATTTAAACCGTCTTTAATACTCATACGGGCTTCTGGATCTGCCCCTACACTTTCTATAGCAGTATCAATTTTTGCTGCCGCTATTTGCGCGCCTTCTGCAGTTCTGTTTTGATTGTATATTTGTGCTGCAATTTGTCTAGCCTCTATATCACTAGCACCTGTCTGTTTAATAGCAGCAGTTATAAGCCCTAAGTTTTTTCTGTGGCCTTCAACTTTAACATTACGTTCACGTCTGTCTGTTTCAGCAAAGCGCATTGCATTTTGTGCAGCCTGTGTATATCTATCTAGATAAGCCCGTTCGTCTTTTTTCTTTTCTGCTCTTGCTTCTTTTTCGTTTTCTGCGATTGATTGCCCTAATCCAGTACCAAAAGCTAAAAGCTTTCTACCAAAACTTACTGCCATGTTTTATCTCCGAGCCATTAAACCAGAAGGTTGTTCCATAGGAGGTTCTTCCTCCATCAGCATTTCTTCTTCAGGCATATCTTCAATATCGTTGAATAGACTATTTTCTTCTATTTCATCTTCTTTACCAATAGCATTGGATGCTGATGTTATTAAATGGTCTTCTGCATTTTCTTGATCTTCATCAGTACCCATATCATAATCTATTTTATACATATCACCTATTAAACCTAGTATTTCCATAACTACCGGAAGAACTAAAACACCTACGTCTAAAGTATGCTTACCTGAAGCTACAGTGCTAGTAATAATCATTTCAGCCATGTGAGTTACTTTGCGGCCAGCCTCTAATCTACTTGCTATTTGTCCCATAGATTTTTCATTTAATAATACAGCCGAATAGTATTCCAAAGCCTGTTCCACAGAAGCTAATTCTGGTGGGTTTTCATAGGGCTTTGCACCTAATTCACCGGTAAGACTTTCACCGGCAACAGGGTTTTCAAAAAGATACGGTTGATCCTCAATCATTTCATATTACCTTTTAGCATCTGTCTTTGGGCGCTAAATAAAGCTCTAACCCTGTCCTGTATGGCTAAGTTTGATTGTGTGTCTTCTTCGTCCTCAACTATAGGTGACATAAGCGCACCACCTGTAGAAAAGGCTTTAGGTTCTTGCACCGAAGTAGATTTTGTACGACGTAAAGCCTTTTGATAAAGCATTGCCGCGTTTAGTTTTGTTTCCATATTATTTTACGTCCTTATCTTAGGGTATGAGACTAGCAATATCACCTACAGTTTTACCAAAATTTAAAAGATCATTTAACAGATTACCGTCACTTTCTGCATCAGCTTGCAGTTGTGCTATCTCTCGCGCATTATTTGCATTTAAAATAGCAGTGGCAATCCGTGTTTCACGGTCTTTTGCACTTTCTTGCGATTCAATCGCTTTAAACATCACGTCTCTATAGAACTGCTGTATATTACTATATGCGTTATTAGATACACCTAATGCCGCAGTAGCATTAAATTCATTAGACCGGTTAATAGCTGCCGTATCTGCTGTAGATATTTGCCTACGCCACTGTGCATTAGATTGTGCTATTACTAACTGATTTTGTGCATTAAACTGCTGACGCTGATTTAATAGGTTCGCATTAAATTGATTAATTGAATTGGTCTGGCCTGCATTAAATTGTTCCATAGCATTAGCTTGACTAGAATTAAATTGATTTATTTGCGCCCCTAATGAAGAAAAGAATTGATTAGTTTGGTTTTCGCTTGTGGCATTAAATTGGCGTGCAGCGTTTGTAGCTGCTGTGTCACTTAGTAGTGCTTGTACACGAGACTGTGCGTTAAACATTGAAGTTTGTTGTCTGGCACTAAGGTTAGCCATATCTACCTGCAAGAAGTTTTGTGCGTTCTGTACCGCAGCCTGTTGCCTATTGTTTAAGTTGGCCATATCAAGCTGTGACAATGCAGCAGCTTCAGCCATTACAAGAGCCTGTCTATTATTTAGATTAGCTAAATTCATAGTGTTAGCTGCACGAGAGTTTTCTAATATGACTTGCTGTTCTGCATTAAAGTTCATATTAGCTACGTCAGCAATTCTAGCTGCATTAGCTACTCTAGCTTGAAACTTTTGGTCAAACTCCTGACCTATAAACTGAGCGCGTTGCTGTGCTGCAAGCATAGCACGTTGTTGACGATTACTCAAGTTCTGAGCTTCAAACTGTGCAAACACAGAAGCATTAGCTTGTGCGATAGGCAGTGCTGATTCCATAGCTGCTTGTACAACAGCCTGTCCCGCTAAACTTGATGCACCTAAACCTCTTGCAGCCATAGCAGCATTAGCTGCTCGCATAGCACCGGCTGCCCACGGCGGAGTATCACCCTCTTCAAAGTCTTTATATAATTCTTCTAACTGACCACTTACAGTAGCTTTATCTGTTGGAGATGCAGTAGCAGCCTGTATTTGTTCTGTGTATTTACTTGCTGTTTCAGCATTAGCTACTGAGTCTACTAATTCACCATCTTGTATTTTACGAACAGCGGGGCTGTCTATAAGTGAAGCGGTGCCTTGTGCAGCATTTAATTTAGATACAGAAGATTCGTTTGTCTCTGCTGCTTTTATTTCTGTGTCATATGTACTTTGTTCTGCTGCATTATTGTCAAGGACTTCTTTAACTTCAGGTGAAGCGGTAGCAGCATCAACTGTGCTTGGATCTATTGCTGTTACGTCATCAGCTGTTGACACAGTGCCTGTTGCAGTGTCAGACACACTAACATCGCCTGTTACTTGCCCAGTACCCGATGCTATGTCCTGTTCTTCTGTTTGTTTTATACCTTCGGCTGTAACTTTAGCGGCATCAGGAACAGTACCTTCTAACCTTTCTGTTTCTAATTCACCTAAATCAACTTTTGGTATATTAGATTCAGTAGGGCTGTCGTCTGTGGCAGAGTCTGCCTGTGTAGTTTCTTCAGTAGTTTGATTGGTAGTATCACCACCTTCAGCATACTTTCTAACCATACCACCGTCTACAAACCTAACTACACCGCCTCTAGCGGCCATCATAGTGCCTACAGCTTGTTGTTGAAATTGTTCGTACTTAGCTTTAGCGTCTGGGTTCTGAGCTAGAAACTGTTGAAAACCTTCTTTGTTATATGGCGTAGCGCTATAGCCTGCTGCCTGTGCAATGCGTGGCATAGCGGCATCTGAAAATTTAATATTAGTATACGGTGCAGCCATATTTTATTCCTTACTTCTTAATTCTTTAATCGTTTGATATATCCTTAGTGAAAGCCATATTACGGATAATAGTGAAGCCACTGCTGGCAATAGTTCAAAAAATGATCCTACTGCCAGAGTGACAGCAGACCAGTCAATAATAGTTTTTTCTGACGGGTCTAACATTTATTTATGCGGCCTTTTCTTCTTGCTGTTCTTCATCTTTTTTAAGAGCTTCAGAAAGCATATTTACAAATGCTTGACGCCCTACTTCAAGCTGTTCCACATTAAATCGGGCGCTTACAAGCTTACGATCTAAATCTGCAATATGGTTTACCATAGCCTTTTGATCGTTAGGCATATCTTCAAACGTGTACTCTTTGTCGTCAATAACAACAGGGGTCTTTTTATCTTGTCCCATTGTGTTTTCCTTTCTTAGTTATGCGGCTAATTATACCGGTGGACTGCCGCTATATCCACAGGTTTCTATTCAGGTATTACAGACCACGGCGATGTTCTAGAAATTATAGGTGGGTTTATTTGATTATTTATTTTAGAAGCTATTCTTTCTTGTATAGCTTGCTCAACTTCGTCTGCTGTGTTGTCTTCATTAGACATAGCATCAAGTACCCATCCTTTAACCTGATCTAATGTTAGGCTATTAAATGCAGTAAAGTTATCTGCACTGGCTGCTCCAAAAGAAGCAGTGCCACGATTAGTAACTTTAATACCAGTGGCTTCGTCTGTTCCAGTAACACTCCAATGTGCCACTGCAACAACATCAATTAAGTCGCCGTCTGTAGGTTTTGTTTCAAGAAGATCTATATTCCATATATATGTAATTGCCATTTTATTTTCCTTAGTTTAGTATCTCAGGCCATACAGCCTTTAATTCATCTGGTGTAGTTGCAGATTCTATTGCAGGATCTTGTGTAACATCTCTAAGTGCCTGCTTTTGTGCTACAATAGATGCTTTTTCAGTAGCATCATCGTTTTCTATTGCTCTTTGAAAGTCAACGTCTAATGCTTCAAGTTTAGGCTTACGTGCTATACGCATTTTATCGCGTTGTATATCACGAGCTTTTAGCATATTTACTGTTATCATACATCGTCCCCTACGGGTGTAAATTCATTACTTAGATTACCAACACCATCCGTTAATGTGGCAGAATCTACTTCCCATGCATTGCGAAAAGAACGGTCTGTAGGAACTTCAGATATGTCTACAATTTTAAAAGGAAGACCCGGCGGCACATCTTTTTTAGCTACCTCTTCTATTGTTCTTATACTAAGTATTTCGTCTGTAGGTGCTATGACACAAACTCCACCTTCTGGGTTTTCATATATTATACGTTGTGGCACTAGTTAAACTACCTTTCTATTCTGGTTTAGTGGGCCAAGTAATTGTGTTTGGAAAACCTGCTTGATCCGTAATGTCAAGAAGTGCTGTACGATAGTCAGTCCATTCCTGCTGTTTTTCTGCTGTTAAATCATTCCACCGTAATGGGTTTGTAACTATTGGATCTACATCTGACACTAATAATTCGTTACGATATAACCTATAATCATTTGTTTTTTGCTCGTCAGTACGGTGGTCTATTTGACTGGTTATACCATCAATTATAGTATTGTGGCTTGAGTCCAATGCATTTTGCCATGTTTCTTCTGAAACTTGTACATTAGGCTCTGGTATTATAACATGAATTTCACTGTCGTACCAGCCTAATATTTGATTATTAGAATCTATATGTGCATATTTCATGTTATATTCCTATTGCTACAAAATATATATTAGGTATTAGACTACTTGTAAGGTTCTGAAAACTACTCCTAGTTAAATTTGTTACAGACCAATAGTTTGGATTAGCAGGGTTGTTGTAAGCAGTTGCTAACTGTATAACACAACTAAAACAATAATTGGGAAAAGCTATAGGAAAAGATATTGTGTGTGTTCCAGTAGTAGTATTATTGTAGTAACCCCATTGAATGTATAAACCGTTTGGTAGCTTTTGATAACCGTTAGATGAGTTTGAACTACTATAACTTAATAGATCATTATCATTATGCCAGATAGCTCCACTAACACCATCAAGCTTATCAAACTCTGTAGACGTAACACCCGTTGCATGTAAAGTGTCTAACCAATTAAGTTCAGTAGAACTTCCAGTATAACCACTTATTCTATTTAAGTCTGTAGCAGATGCAGTAACGCTAAAGTCACCTAACGTAAGATTTCTAGTTGAAAAAGCACCATTAGCATCTGTAACATGACCGAGTGCATCTGTGGTCACATTGAAGTCAAGATCACTAATCACAGTAACGCCCGTTAGTGGTCCTGTGTCTACACTAATATCGTCACCAGCGTATGTTGGATGTGTATAGTTATTAGCACTTGTAGCAATAGTGTCTAGCTTTGTACCGTCTGTCGCAACGTCACGACCATCAACAGTACCGGATACAGTAATATTTCCTGTAACACTAGTATTATTTAATAATTCAATAGTCGTACCAGATATTTTAAGATTACCTGTTCCAGCCTCATTTATGTAAGAGTTAAAACCGTCATGGTATATTTGAAGATCATTACTGCTTCCAAGCGCAAGTATAGCGTTGTCTTTAAACTCAAGTGCGTTTTGACTTCTATCCCAGACAACATCACGACCCGCTGTTGTTCCATCAAAAGTTACGTCAGCATTAAATGTAGATGTCCCATTAATAGTAGTAGCACCCGTGTCTACGGTTAAACCGTCTGCTGTAATTGTACCAGTTACGTTAACACCTGTACTTGTTGTAGCAAGTTTTTGACTTCCGTAGTGATAAAGATTAAGCGCTCCACTACTTCCGTCTGCAACTAAATAGTCTGCTAGTCCGCCTGAACCATCATCAGTTTGGATAATTATATCTTGATTATCTGCATTGGTTCTTATATAAATATTACCTGTATCGTTTATTATATAAGAACTAGAACTTGTATGATATATTGTAAAATCAGATCCATCACCAAAAGCAGCTTTGACATTATCCTTAAATATTAAATCTTCAGCACTTGCGTCCCATGTAATTTTAGCGGTAATCCCCGTATCTTCATACAGTTTAACATCACCTGTTGAATTATCTACATCAAATCTTTTGACAGGATCACTAAAAGCATTATTATTTGTTTCTATCGAGAAAACACCACCGTTTAATCTTAATTCTGTATTTAAATCTGTAGTGTCTGTTTCAGAAAATCTAAATCTCGGTAAGACTGCCTCTACTGTTGTGTAACCTGTAATAGTAGGGTCGCCGTTAAAAGTAGAATCACCGTCTACTGTTAAACCGTCTGTTGTAATTGTACCTGTTACATCAATACCACCAGACTGCGTAGTTAATTTAGATGAACCACCATAGTACAAGGATACATAAGGATTGGTTACGCCACCATATATAGCTATCCCAACTTTAGCTGCACCAGAACTATTGTCTGTAAGTAAACGTATGTCACTGCCAGAAGTAGTTCCCACACTTTGTATGTATAAAGGAATACCGCTTGTTGCTTGATATACGTAAGAGGTACTACCATCATGGTAAATCTGTAGATCATTGCTAGTACCCCAAACAGCTTTAGCATTATCTCTAAATTCAAGAGTATTAACAGAACGGTCCCATACAACATCATAACCTGCTGTTTCACCATCAAATGTTACGTCAGCATTAAAGGTACTTGCCCCACCTACCGTAAGTGTACCACTAATGTCTGTGTCTGTAGCATTAACATCTAATAAAGCAGTGGTAATTTCAACTTCACCATCAGCGTCAATATCAAGTTTACCGTCAGCACTTGAATTAATATATATCGCGGTATCACGAAATTGAATTTTACTACTAAGATTTACAAGAGTACTTTCTCCTAAACCGTCTATATACGCCATACCATCAATATACAAGTCTTTAAATTGTAATACATTAGTACCAATGCTAAGTGTGTTTGTGGTCTTAGGTTTAACTTCAGTAGCGCTAACAACAAGATCTTGTACGGGACCAACAACAGTAATAGCACCACCTTCAGTAGCAGTACCGTCATGCGTATGACCGCTAGTGCTAAAAGCTGCTACGATAGCGTCAAATTCACCGTCAAGATCCGCAGCGTTAATAATATTACCGTCAGCAATATTATTAGGTGTGTCGTTTCTTGTATATCCCGTACCCATATGTTATCTCCTTGCGTTGTTAGCGTATTCTATCGTAACAGCGTCTAATGTGTATGAAGGGTTTTTATTATTACTTTCAAATATTAATGACCCTGTATATCCTGAACCTATTAATTGTGCCTCAAATACGTACTGTAACTTACCACCAAACAAACCAGATCCGTATGTACCTAAACCATACAATGAAACTGAACTTGAGTCTTCAAGTAAATTATTTATGTCAATACCTTCTGGTTGAATACCTCCTGTTTGGTCAAAGTCTAGTTTTAGATTTGCGTCGAACGAAACAATACCTGAAGGATCTGTGTACAAAAACATCTTATAAAAAGTCTTTCGTACTCTTGGGTCTGTTAAAGGTAAATTAGGTGTAGCAAAAATAGCATAAATATTATTACCGTCAAAACTGTTACCTTGTTCTAACTGATAAACGTAACCATCATTATTAGCAAAAACAATTAACTCTGTTCCATCATTTAAATGACTATCCGCTACGTATGCTTGAATACCCCTTGTTTCTGAACATCCAAATCCTCCACCACCTTCTTGTGCTAACTGTGTTACAATTATACCTTTAGCATTTTCTTGTGTGTAAGAAGCGTTGTAACCAAGTATTCTATACTGAGATTTGCCTCTAATAACTACACTAGAAAAAGTACTGCTGGTACCAGTAAAAGAATTAAATTCACTTTGTATTGCCTTAGACACATTTTGAAAGTTAAAGTCGCCTACTCTATCTGTACCACCTAACAGCCTTAAACCATCTGGTGCTAGAAACATTACGTCAGTACCTATTTCTTGAATGCTGTCACCTGCTAAACACCCAATATCTCTAGTTACAGGGTCTAGTCTAAAGTCTGCTATAGTAGAACCCACAATTTTAAATATAGAATTTTCTGTAAATATAAATATTTGCTCTCTAAACACAGACATTCCTGTAATAGTGTCGCCTACATTTATTGTTCCAGCCCCATTAGCAGCACTAAAGTCTGAATCTGTATACACTGCTGTAAAAGTTATAACAGAATCTTTAGCAAAAAACAAGGTGTTTTTGAAATTTTTTACGTGTGTTGCGCCTGTTACGTCAGAAGGAGCTTCGTCTAAAACGGTATATGTACTACCATCATATATTGCTGGGTTGTTAGCTCCATCAACAAGTACAATTTTATCTGTCCCATTAAAGTTATACCTGTCAAAGCGAAGTCTCCCAGCACCGTCACGAGATATGGATAAGAATGTTATAGACGCATTGTCTGCTGGACTGCTGTCTAATGCAGGATTAATTGCTAATGTAGCACCGCCTGACGTAACAGTTGCATCAGCCGTTACAGTATAGACTAAATCTACACCAGCTATTTTAAATACATCACCAGCTTGTGGTGCTGCGTTTAAGCCGTCTACAACTAAACTAGAGCCTGTTTGTGATCCACCATTAACTAATATTGTACCATACGAAGGTTTGTTAATATGAGTATGACCAGATCCTGTAGTTTTAAATATGTCAAAATTACGTTGTGCTATAATCGTATCTTTAAATATAGCTATTCCCGTAATTAAATGTTTTGTTGTTGTAGTTACAAATGTAATAGCGGCTGCATTGGTAGGACTACTGTCTAATGATTCCGCTAGTGTTAATGTTGCTCTATTATTTGTAGCATCAAAACTAAGACTGCTTATAGTATATGTTCCGGTAACACCTGATATAGTAAATGTATCACCCGCTTCTGGTGTTTTATGTATATTACCTATAATTAATGTTGTACCTGTTTGTGACCCACCATGAACAACAGGTTGTCCATATGGTGGCACTAAAGTACTGTCATACTTATCATAACCATTAATACGTCGATAACCACCCTCAATAGACGGCTCAAAGTTACGTAATAGTGTAGCACTACCCGGAGCATTTATGCCTTGCTGTAAAGGACTAAGGTTAGTTAATAAACCACCTCTAAACTCAATAGGGTATGTTTGCCATGTTTCCATTATAGTGAATCCAACGATGAACCTGCGTTAGAAGAGGATGCAGATATACGACCACCACCTTGATTATTACTAACCATGTAACTCCGCAAATAATCATACCTATTAATCAACATACTCCGCATATGCTTAATACCGTCTTCAAACTTCTGAAGTGCTACTGTAGCCATTTGTGTATCACCCCTAAATAAATATGCGTAATACATAGAACCATCTACAATAATATGTTTAAATCTTTCTGGTACAGCAGGTACGTCCTGTGCGTTTACCATGTCTACAGGAACACGATAATATTCATAAATAACAGTATATGCTAAGTCTGGTGGAGGAACTAATCCATACTCTAGTGATGGCGCATGAAACACATAATTAGGCATACTATTATTTTCAGTAAGTGTTTTGTATTCTTGTGATACTGCTTTTTCTAAGTATTCTTCATAAGATACTATCTTTAATTTTTTAGTGTCGTTACCTAATGTACTATCTTCTTTAATCCTAAATGTTTCAAAAGCTATAACTTTACAGTCATCTGGAAATGGGTAACGTGTAATACCAGCAGTAACTATATCTTCTTGTATTACATGGTTAAAAGGCCAACTATACTCCGACTGATTAATGTACCTTAATGATGCATTAACTGAGTCTTTAGCATGAGCATAAAAACCTTTAGCTGTGCCAAAGTTAGAGGAAGTCAATTCAACTTCATTTAGGCGTCTATTTATTTCATTAACAAGTCCAAGAAAGTTATAAGCCATTATTTTTCTCTTATAGTTAGTTTAATAGACCGTTCTGCGGTACTTCCAGTATTGTCAGTCATTCTGCACATGAAGGTATATTCACGGTTAAGAACACCACCGCCAATATTAATTGTAGCTACGGTATTTGTATTTGACTGTGATACATTTTGTATACTATCGGTAACTGAACCACCAGATGCTGTAGTTAAGTCCTCACCTGAAGCAAGTGTAGTTTTACCAATTTCATTAGTCTTAACGTACCAAATAACAGAACTGATTGTTGTATCAGCACTTTCAAGAAAGCGCGACCAATCAACACTGTAATCAAGTGTTTCATCAGGATCTTTAACAGGCCATCTAAAAGACATTTACTTACTCCGTTACGTATACAGTACGGTCCCATTCAGTGTATTGACGTTCTACATATACAGTACGTCTTTCTTTAGGAACTTCTACTGTTCTATCTGCCGTAGTAGTTCCTGTCTTAAAAATAGTAACTACACGGTTTTCAAAAGGCACTATTGCTGTTCTATCGTATGTAGTAGACATTAAGCTGCTCTTGGTATGTATACGCAGCGTCTTCTACTATAGACTGTTTTAAATGCGTTATAATCAAACTTTACACCTGTAGCACTAATAGTTCCTGCTGTTATATTTAAGGCATTAACTGTAATAACACGTATTAAGTTTATCCTTACAGTGCCTACCGACGTACTAGAAGAAACACTAGTAATATAATGCTTTGCACTGCCAGAAATTACACCAATAGCACCATTAACAGTAGTACCAGATAAAATTTTTGCAAGATTTACTGTAGTACTTCCTACACTAGTTGTAGCTAGTATAGAAGTTAGTGGACTACTTACATTTATTTTAGGTTTTGTTACTGAAGATGTAGCAGAAACACCTATTAAAGTATTAAGACCTAAATCTTCAGCTGTATTTACAACAACAGTGTTTACACTACTTAAACTACTTACACCGTCAATAGCTACATTAGCTGTTAGATTTAGTGTTATATTACCTAAAGTAGTTGTAGCAGAAACACCAGAAACAATGTCTGTTACATTTATATTTACTGTGTTGTTGGTGCTTGTAGCAGAAACACCAGAAACAAATGTTTTAATACTAGGACTAATAGTACCTATGCTAGTTGTAGCTACTACACCTTCTGGTACAACAGTGTCAACAACAAAAATATAACTTTGTGTTATAGGTACTGTAGCTAAAGGCGTAAAAGCTAACATAGTTAGTTACTATCTAGCAATCATAACATAAACGCCATCAGCGTCTTCATTTTGACCATTGTAGGCAGCACGAATTATACGAACGCTTGTTGTAGCCTTACCTGCTTGACCACCCGTTTGAGCGCCATAAATAGATACACCGCGATTAGAACCATCATAGGCCGTACTATAACTTATTGAGCCTGTTGTAACAGCATAGTTTAAGTCTGGCATTGTAAAACTAAAGTTTAAGGTATAGTCACCCGTGCCGTTGTCTGTAACACTAGAACAACCACCAGAGCCACGAAGATTGACTGTACCTACGCCGTCAATGTCTGCCCATACACGTACACCATACGCTGCGCTGGAACTACCGTATCCAGAGTTAAATGAAAGAGTCCCCGCAGAGCTTATTGCCCAACTATTCCCACTCAGAGAATTACCTCTAAAATACAGAGTGTTACCAGAAGAGTTACCATGATATTGATTGGCAGCGTAGTTATAATATGTGCCTGTTCCCGATTGAAGATAGAAACTACCGCCAGTAAAAGCGGTTCTTGTGCTTAAGTCATTAAAGAAATAACCAGTCCCGCTTGTAACGGATAGCCTTGGCGCGTAGATATATCCTTCTGAGTATATACCATTGGTGGGCGTTGACGTAGCGTCTGCGTTTACACCTACAGACATACCACCGTCTACGTGTAGTTTCTTGCCTGCTACGTTTGCGCCACCACCACCTATTGCAAAAGTACTGTTTGCGCCGCGATACCAAATATAATCTAAACTATTAGCGTCTTCAAAGGCTATTCCTGCCCAAGTACTACTACCGCCGTCTAGTTTTATCTGCCAATCATTAGCTGATACGGCTTGTATTGTTCCTGTAACATCTATATCGTCAGCATATAGATAACTCCATCTTTTTGATGACGAACCTAATGTTCTATTGCTGTCAGTGTAAGGAACTACGTTTCCATCTACGACAACTGGACTATCAAAGTAGTACTGGCCCCTGTCAGTGTAAAAGTGTGTGTATGAACTGTTTTTTGATCCAATCTCTATGTAACCAGTGGGGCTTTGTATTTTAAGCACATTACCACTACTGCTTTCACTTAATGTAGCACTACCAAGACCGACGCTATCTACAGTTAATTTGCCTGCGTTAGACAATGACAGTCTTGTAGTTACACTTGCGTCGTCAATATGGAATAACTCTGTAGAGTTGTGTCCTAAGAGTGCTCCATAAGAGCCAGAATTACTGTCGTGTAAGTCAATATAAACCTGTCCGTCACCACTTTCAAAACGAGCTATGACATTACTTGTCGCATGATATGCGTGAAATCTAGTTAGAGGAGATGATGTTCCGACACCAACTTCACCGGACTGAGTAATTATTAACTTAGTGGAAGCATTAATTTGAGTATCATTTTGCGACTGAAATAATAAACTTCCACCATCTACTCTAAATTGAAAATTTTCGTTTGCGTTTCCGTCCGTTTCTTTTAAGAAAATAGTTGGTCTCGTTCCAGACAAAGCTATTTGTTGGTAGTCAGCATCATGGACCCAAAGTTGATGTGTTGTATTTGTGGTTATACCAAGACCAACATTACCGCTAATATAATTTTTGTCTTCATCCGATATGTACAAACCCCAGTTATTACCAGAGTTAGTACCTTGATAATCACCTCTAAACAAATATGCACTAGTTATAGAGCTATCGTTATCGTCAATAGATGAGTATACACCAAAGGCGCTTGAAATACCTGTAAGACCTGCCGATGCTGGTGTTTCAACCTCTGCATATAAACCGTATGCGCTTACAGAACCGTCGTTTGTATGCCCTGTTTGAAATAATGCTCTACTATACGTTGCGTATAAGCTGCTATTTAAAACACCATCTGTATAAGC
>Ga0181567_10001356_pt1 | contig 18565 bp, 19 predicted proteins | sample 101ome_14_FD_133761 | JGI IMG/M metagenome (GOLD analysis project Ga0181567, IMG submission 133761) | Coastal salt marsh microbial communities from the Groves Creek Marsh, Skidaway Island, Georgia - 101403AT metaG (megahit assembly) | ecosystem: Environmental > Aquatic > Marine > Intertidal...
AATGCAGATGAGCAAGCTGTAGTGGTGCTCCATGCTGACCAAAGCATTCCTACCGGAGAAACGGTACGAATTTTGGATATAGGTTACCGGAACAACATGCGAATGATCATCGCAACAGACCCGAACTAATATGGCATTCAACGAAAATTCAAACCGCAACAAGGCAAAAATTGGAACTATCGTGTTCCACACTTTGCTATTGCTATGGTTTGCATTTTATGGATTGACCTACCAAGATCCTCCACCCGAGGAAGGTATTGCCATTAACTTCGGTTATGAGGAAAGCGGCTCCGGAACGACTTCCCAAGCGGCACAAGCTACGCCTCCACCAACACCTGCCCAGCCCGTACAGAGCCAAGCTGTGCAAGAACAGGTAGCCACTCAAGATATCGAAGATGCTCCGGCTATAGAGGAAACAACAGAGGAAACACCTAAAGAAACTCAGCCTGATCCGGTTCAAGAAACTACTCCGGAGCCCGTAAAAGAAACAACCCCGGAACCAGATCCTCAACCTACAGAGGAAGAGCTTGAGCGTCAGCGCCAACAAGATCGATTAAACCAATTATTTAGCACCCAGAACAAAGGTAAAGGCCAAGGTGAAGGCGTTACCGAAGGCGGCGGTGACCAAGGGGATCCAAATGGAAATCCTTTGAGCCCTAATCGCACCGGAAATGGAGGCATAGGCAACAATGGCAAATATTGGATGTCGGGGAAACCTATTCGACTACCTGAACCTGAAACTGGCTGTAATTACGAAGGCGTTGTTGTCATCAAGATTGTGGTGGATGAGACAGGTACTGTACGTGAAGCAGAATTGGCGCCTACAAATCAAATCCCAGAGGGACTAGCTCGTTCAAACTTCGGTTCAAACACTTGTCTTGTGGGCAAGGCAAAAACTGCCGCTCGAAATTCAAAATGGAGCTCTGACGCAGGAAACTTTAGGCGCGTCGGATTCATCGTTTACCGATTCGAATTAGAATGACCTACAACGAAGCTGTACAATGGCTGTATAGCGCAGTGCCCAATTTTCAGCGCGACGGCGGAAGCAAAAATTATAAAATCGGTCTAGAGGGGCCTCAAGCCCTATGGGAATACCTCGGTTTTCCAGGGCGCGATATCCCCACCATTCACGTAGCTGGCACAAACGGCAAGGGTTCTACCGTTCACATGCTCGCCTCCGGCATGAAGGAAATGGGCTTAAAGGTCGGTGTATTCTGTTCACCCCACTTATTCAACTTTCGAGAGCGCGCTAAGATTGGAACTACAATGGTTCCAGAAATGTTCGTAGCAGAATTTGTCTCTGCACACAAAACTCATTTTGAGCAATACGGATATAGCTTTTTCGAACTAACGTTAATGTTGAGCCTCCAATGGTTTCAATCTGAGGAAGTCGACTGGATCATTCTTGAAACAGGAATGGGTGGCCGATTAGACGCGACAAACATCTGCGCCCCTGAATTATGCATCATCACAAATATTGGCTTGGACCACGTTCAATGGTTAGGCAATACACGTGCGTTGATTGCTAAGGAGAAAGCAGGAATCATCAAACCCGGTGTTCCTGTGGTTGTGGTACAAAACGACAATGAAACACGCCCAGTTTTTAAAGACTCTGCAAACGAGGCTGGTGCTCCCCTGATTTGGGCAAAGGATTTCAATCTCCCGACCGATCTCAAAGGCATTCATCAACACGCAAATAGAAACGGGGCAGCAACTGCATTAGAGCTGCTATTTCCGGAATATCAGGAACTTTGGAAACTAGGGCTAAATCGTGTGGTAAAAAACACAGCATTGGCAGGCCGCTGGATGGAAATAGATACGTCTCCCCTCACCATATGCGATACCGGCCATAATGCAGACGCCTTTCAATACCTCGTACCACAAGCTAAGGCAGCCGCCAATGGCGCTCATATACATTGGGTGCTAGGAAGCGCCGGAGACAAAGACTTTGGCAGCATTTTACAACTACTTCCAATAGACAACAGCACGTTCTATTGGACAGGCGCTAGCAGCCCTCGCTGTGCGTCTTCAGCGGTTTTAGCCGAAAGTGCCGCAAATCACGGACGCTATGGTAACCACTTCACACATGTTCAACAAGCCTTATCAGCTGCTAGAACCAATGCAAACGAGCAGGACTTAATATTCATTGGCGGCAGTACATTTGTCGTCGCAGACCTTGAATTATGAAAAAACTGAACGCACTTCTCGCCATCCTCCTTTTCGCAGTAACCACTCATGCACAGGTGGAAGAGTTAAATCAGCGTACCGCACTATTCTTAGATGAAGTCAAATCTACGTTCAAGGTAAAATCCTTAAACGGTAGCGAACCCGATTACGGTGTACTCATCGAGACGGAACACGTGGCACATACTTACTATCAACTCAAACAAATCGAAAAAGAGTTAAATGAGTTAGGCAACAAAGTACGCCCTACCTACAACTTGAGCACCTTCGCCTATGAAAACGAAGATGAACTTTTGTACGCTTTGAAATTTTGGTTCAAGAATTTCATTGGCGGAAAGCGCGTTACACCTGGTCGCGATTACCGTAGTGTCGACCATGTTGATCCAGCCCTGATCATCATTGAAAACAACTACATAGCGATACTAACTTTGAGTTGCTACGCTACTGATGTAGATGAATTTCGCGATTGGCGCAGTCGAATGCTCGGGGTATTCGGCGGTCCAAATTCCATGGTTATTGAAATAGGCTGTGACGGTCCTATTGAGTGGACAAAAAACGCACCGGACCCGAAAGACATGAAATGGCGCCGTTAAACCTTAACCTTCGGCGGTACCCATTGGGTCTTTTTCAATTTTAGAGGTTCCGAGCGCTGCTGCCAACGCAATAGCAATGCCTGCTCTACAGTGGATTCTAACACCTCATTTTGACCCTCTAAATCCATGAGAGTCAAACAAATCGACATCAGTTGTTTTCGTCCCCGATAACTATATCCACGCAATCTACTCTCACGATTTATTTTCACCAATACTGGAATCGAAAAACAACCAGTACGCAGGATTTCTTCGTCTTGAAGTTGGGCATTCTGTTTGCCCTGCCGATTCATCTGTCTTTGCCACGCCAACTCAATACGCGACCGTATGTTGATAGATTGCTCGGGTAATGGGTCGATGTCCCCAAGACTCGCATTATGAACTTTTATATCAAACCGATCATTTAAGGCACCTGTCATTTTTGATCTGTGGTTTTCCAGCAAAATGGCGGAACATCGGCAATTCGTGCTTGTTCCAAAGTTGCCACAGGGGCATGGGTTTAATGCTGCAAAAACTTGAAAATGATAATGATCCAATTCCTTCAACAATGCCACGCGTACGTTTTCTTTCTGTTTTAAAAGTTCATCTACCACACATACGCCCCCAAGTGCCTTGACCACCTTAGGAATCTTAGAGCGCTTCTTAGGCAAAAGATGAAGTGGCAACTTCGAGATTTCTTCTGCCTTGGTAAATGATTCTTGAAGAAGCCTAGAAAATTCTCGGTTCGGTCCAAAAACTTCAGACCCACCATCTTGCGGAGCAACCCATTGAAAAGGACGTTCAAAATTGAGTTCTGCAGTATTACTAATCATTGAATATTGCATCTTCTTAACCAACGCTTCATTTATGGTGTTTATAGGCGGCAGGATACTTGGCAAACGTTTAAGTAAGATTGACTTCCCTCGACCCGGAGCGCCTTCAACCCATAAATGATGTCCGCCAGCAACTGCAACTTCGAGCGCCTTTTTTAATGGCATTTGTCCAGCGACCTCCGAAAAGCAGCCAGAAGGATGGATACCATTCTCAACAGTTGGGTGCTTTCGCTTTTTTAAGGCTACTAGAGCGCGCTCACCTTGAAGCATAGCCACAAGCGCCTCGAATGTTGAGACTCGAATAATTTTTATGGCATTGCTTAAATTTAAATGAGGTACCCACGCCTTATCACAATTCAAGAATATGGCTTTTTTACCCAAAGCGCGGGCCAACTCAATTGCGTTAAAAGGGTCCTCTACAGGTGCTATGGCTCCATCTAGCCCCATAGTCCCCACGAAGAGGTAATGATCTAAAGCTTTGTTCGAAATCTGTCCCGATGAAGCTAGAATTCCAATGGCTATAGGCACATCCCAATCCATGCTACTATGGGGCACTATCTCCGGTTTAATATTGATGGTAATCCGCTGTCCGGGCCAGTGCCAACGCAAGGATTTGAGTACTGTATATACCCTGTTTCGGCATTCGTTCGCCTGTTTAGGAGGCATACCGATCAGATGAAATTTAATACCTCTGGAGATGTTTACCTCAATAGGAACATGCAAGGCTCCGGCAAAATGGGTTTGTACGGAATGAATGGTGACAAGCATAGGAAATTTGTTTTCCTATAAATTGGAACACTGAATTCAAGAATAAAAGAAAAGTGGAAAACTAAAGGTTATTCACCCTGTTTGTTGGCCAATTGGCCACAGGCTGCATCAATATCTTGGCCACGGGAATGGCGCACAGTCGCAACGATACGGCGGTCCTCCAATACACGCTTATACATATCAACCGCTTCTTGTGAGGCCTGGGTATAAGGTCCGTTATCGATAGGGTTATATTGAATAATGTTCACCTTTGTTGGAATGGCCCCACAGAATTTAGCTAAGGCTATAGCATCTTCTTCTTGGTCATTGATTCCGCGCCAAATCACATATTCAAAAGTGACGCCCTTGCCTGTTTTAGCGTACCAATATTGTAAACTTTCACGAAGATCTGCGAGCGTTGTACTGCGGTGTGCCAAAGGCATCAACTTTGCGCGTTTCTCCTCGATCGCACTGTGCAGAGAAATGGCCAAACCGAACTTCACTTCATCGTCTGCCATCTTCTTAATTAGCTTTGGTACTCCAATAGTACTGAGCGTAATTCTGCGCGGTGACATACCCAGTCCTTTAGGGTCGGTGATTTTATCAATGGCAGCAAGCACATTATTATAGTTCAATAACGGCTCCCCCATCCCCATAAAAACAATGTTCGTTAAAGGACGGTCGAAATACTCTCGGCCTTGGCGGTCAATGACTACCACTTGGTCGTAGATTTCATCGGGATCGAGATTACGCATTCGTTTGAGGCTCGCCGTAGCACAAAAAGTACAATCAAGACTGCACCCTACTTGCGAACTTACACAGGCTGTGATCCTCTTTTCTGTGGGGATAAGGACACTCTCCACCATCGCGCCATCGTGAAGCTTTACAGCGTTTTTGATTGTTCCATCTTTGGATCGCTGCATCACATCTACCTCAAGTAATTTGAAGGTGAAATGAGTTTCCAGCAATGCTCGGGTCGACTTGCTCAAATTTGTCATTTCATCAAAGCTCGATGCGGCTTTTTGCCAAAGCCACTGATAGACTTGTTTCGCTCTAAAGGCCTTTTCACCATGGGATTCAAAAAACTGAATCATGGCTTCTTGGCTTAAACTTCGAATGTCTTTCTTGGCGTCTTGCATGTGGGCAAAGATAGCGAAGTCCTTATGGTAAATCGCGCTCGACTAGGTAGCCCATTTTGCCCATTTGGTAATCACGCATTGCTTCCATGATTTCGGTCTGATTATTCATCACAAACGGACCATAGGTTTCCAATTTCTCTTGGATTGGCTTCGCAGATACAAAAAGTAGCTTGGTCGCAACCGATGGATGAAAGACATGAACGCCGGGTTGTAGATGGTACAAGAAGTATTCCTCCACCATGCCGTACCCTTCTAATCGGCCACCGCCATTGAGCAAATAAAGAAGTCCATTTTCACCTTCCTTCACCTCAAAAGCAACTTCCGCTGTCGTAGAAGTTCCATGGACACTGGATACTGGATAAGCACTCTTCAACGGCCCCATGGGACCTCCAGCAATGGGCGAACCTGCGCTAACACGGAGGTCAGGGTGCATTGGGACCTCGGGCATCTCATCCTTTTGTAACGGGATGTATTTAGGTTCCATTTGCTTGGACGCCTTTGGAAGGTTGATCCAAATCTGAATGATTTCTTGCATTCCGCCATTTTCACACAATGCAGCTGGTGGACGTTCGGAATGAATGATACCAAGCCCGACATCCATCCACTGCACACCACCATCGTCCACGACGCTGTTGTTACCTCGGCTATCGCGGTGTTGCACGCCACCTTCCCACATGAAGGTAACTGGCGAAAATCCGCGGTGTGGATGAGGCCCAACGCCCGCATTCCAACGATCGGTGCCTGGCTCCACATAATTTGCATGGTGATGAATGAGCAAAAACGGGTCGATTTGTTGAATTTGCTGCGTAGGCAGCGGCTGCTTAAGTGGATGCTCGCCCATCATTACTTCGTAGGCTTGTATTGCTCTTTTAACGGCCATGTTATGCGTTTAAAATTATGGGTACCAATTCTTCTAAGTGGCTGATTTCGTAAGTCACCTTTTCTGTATGGCGAGCTTTTGAAGGATTGAAGAAAACTTGGTCGATTCCTTGTTCGCGTGCGCCAACACAATCGGCAACCAAATTATCACCGATCATCAAACTCTCTTTTCGCTCAGCCCCAGTTAATTGTAATGCTCTTCTAAAAATTTTAGGATCCGGTTTGTTCACCCCGACCTGATCACTACATAGTAACAAGTCGAACAGAGGCTCCAAACCACTTTCACTAAATTTTATGTTCTGACTTTCATGAAAGCCATTGGTTATTACGTGTAAAACGCAACCGGCTTCTTTGAGTTCTTGAAGAACCTCAGCAGCACTTTCGATTAAATGATTTTGGTAAGGCGTTTCCTTTATGTATCTCAGCTCCAATTCCCAGGCAACCTCTGCAGCATCTACACCGAAGTGCTCAAACGTTTCCTTGAATCTTGTCTCACGCAGAGTTTGCTTATCAATAGTACCCGCGCGATACATGTCCCACTTTAAATCATTTATAGTGATGTACTTCTCAAAAAATTGCTCAAAACTTGGCAAACCCAATCCTTGGAGGCCAAGGTTAGCAAATAGATTGCGCAGCGACATTTCAGAGTTTTTCTCAAAGTCCCATAAGGTATGGTCCCAATCAAAAAACAAATGCTTGTATTTCATTATCGTGTGGTTTTGGGTTTTATCCAACGTGCCCAAAGCGGCAGTTGGTTCTCAACGTGAAAAAAGAACGGCTCGTCGATCGCACCGAACCCGCTGTAAAAGCGAGCTAATCCTGGAATGCTACTTCCTTCAAAATCTAGAATGTGGTCCATGCCAGATTTCGAATGCACCATTTGATCGATAAGCAACGTGGGAGCTCCAATACTCTTACCGTATTCTGAACTAGCATTAACTAAAAGTGTAGACCGGCCCGCATAGGTAATCCAAACTTGAGCGGCTACTAGAGTATTTCCTTCGTCAAAAACTGAGAGGACCTCAGCGCGTTTTTGGTAAACACAGAACTCAAGTACCTTTTCAAAACGGGCTAAATTCTCGTCCGTAATGTTCGTTTTCTCCTGCGTAGAATGCTTCCATAAACGCAATGCATCCTGAACGGTTGTCCAACTTCCCGGGGCCAATTTTATTTGGTTCGCCTTTTTCAAGTTGCGTTTTGTTTGCGAACTATACTTGGCGACCAATTCCTCATAGCACCCATGCGTTGGCAATACATAATTTGAAAATTTCTGTGATTTCCAATGCCCGGGAATCTGAACCATTGGCGAGAGAAAAAATTCACCATAACGCACTTTGGTCATAGCGAACTTTACAAAATCCTCTGTCGCCTGGGCGTCTAATAATATACTCGAAAATGGACCCAGAGCTTGCGTTCCATAGGGACGAGTGGTGAAGCCCAAGCCGTTTTTTCGTTTTGGAAATATGGGCATTACTGCTTCATAATCTCCGTAAACAATACCATCCCATCGCTCAGATACCCAATTCAAATACCAGCTAAAGCCATAAGGCTGTGGTTTTGGATGCGCAGAAACGCAACGATCCCATCGTTCAAAATCAATAGATTCCTGCGGAATGTATTTAAGGTTTAGCGGCATGAATCAATGATTTATATACTTCAGCCCATCCTTGCCATTGCGGCTCGAACTCAGAGAAGGTCCTATTGTGCCACACAGAAATCAGCGTGCCTCCAACAGCCTTCACCTTTGGCACCCACTGAACCATGGCCTCTAACGAAGCTTGCGCATCCATGCCAAGGTAATTGGCATCATAGTAGGTTACATCCATGAAGACAAAGGGGTGTATGGTAAGTGGTAGTTCCTGTTCTAATTCCAAGTCATATAACGGATAAGCATTAATAATACTCGCCCGAAAACCAGGTTGCTCCGTATATCCCATGCTGTATTCATCCTTAATCCCTAATTCAATGAGATTGCGGTAAGTATGGGGTGTACGCATCCGCAAATAGTGCTGGCGGCTTTGAAAAATTGGACGACGAATAACTTCCTGAAGCATATCGCGCTCCTTGCCTACCTGCTCTAACACGCTATCTGAGGCATAGCTAGGATGAATTCCCATTTGGGCCCAATCTGCAATTTCTCGAAGCGTAATAGCGGCATCTGTACTGTACGGACTTACATTTCTGTCCTTCGGACCAAAGTCAGCAAAGAGCATAAAATAAAGTGCCTCTACACCAACCGTTTTATTCCAATTACGCTGCTTCCTGAAAGTATCATATGGATCCCGACGCCAATTCCAAAGGGCGCCTAAGCGCATGCGCATGGTTTTAAAATCCAAAGCGAAGACATCTTTTACCAAGGCTCCGATAGTTCTTAAAGCACCTTTCCCCTTAAAGGCAAAAAGATTATCAATATCAACCGTCGTTAGGTAGTCGTACCGGTCTTCAAGGGAGAACTGCGCTCCAAACCAAATTTTACCCAGAGCAACCGCCCACTCATTGACTAATGGTCGATCTAGGAACCCATTGAGGTAGGCAAAACTTTCGGTAGCAGGAAATCTTCGGTGTGCATCTGCAATGAACGGCAAATATTCCTCGTAGCGCGCAACCAAGAAAAACGTTGCCGCCAGCGGATCAAAGGGCAGGTCGCCTATTTGCCTCTGGCACAAGGTTGGAATACCCTTCCAATTCCCAACATAAAACTCTTGCTCAACGATATCCTGCTCCCAAATAAGCTTGTGCGGAAGAATCTGGAACGCATCATCGACTGTGGCAGGTGAGTAATTTATCTTGAAGCCAGGGGCCAATTGAAAGGCCTCCAAGTCCGTAAATACGTTGAACTCAATTCCCATTGCGTGTTGAAACAACACCTTGGCCGCCCATCGAAATCTTGGACTTTGTTGCTGGGTATATATGGAGATTAAGGCATCCATTGCGCGCCGTTAATGTGTATAGTTTGCCCTGAAGTGTATTCACTTTTCACCAAATAGTCAATGGCAGCGGCAATTTGCTCAGGACGTCCAAAGTGGTCCATAGGAATACCGCGCTTAACCTCTTCAAGTAATGGTTCTGGCACATCATGCAACATTCCCGCATTCATGTATCCATAAGCGATGGTATTGGCTGTAATTCCCTTGTTAGACACATCGATTGCCACGCCACGCATATAGCCTTCCAAAGCACTTTTTGAAGCTGAATAAGCACTAGTCCCAAAGGAAGGTTTATGGGCCACTACTGAACTTATACTGATAATCCTTCCGAAGGACTGAGTACGCATAGCCGGTAAGGCAAGCTGGGTACATCTCACCGCACTTAAAAAGTTTGTATCCATTACTTTTTGCATTTCCGCTGCGTCCAATTTCCACGCAGCAGCAGCATGTGCCACGCCCGCGTTATTGACTAATACATCCACACCACCTTGCGCAGCAACCCATTCAAAAAGCGCATGAACATCTTCCTCCTTAGTTAAATCAGCCGGAAATACTTTTGCTTGAATTCCTTGTGCTTCGCAATGTGCTTTCAAAGCATCAGCGGCACGAGTGGTAAGCAAAAGGGTGTAGCCCAAAGCTTGTAGCTCCGGTAAGATAGCTTTCGAAATTCCCCCACCTGCGCCGGTCAATAATAGATTCATGACTTCCCTTCCGGGGTATACATGGTTACCCCATTTTTATGGTACGCTTCTAAAAGTACCGATTTAAATTTTTCACCATCCACCAAGAGGCTTGGTGCTTCTCCAATGGTAACATGCTTCAGTGCACCTTGTTCTTCCAACAATGGAATCAAACTATCGCACTTTCTAAGAGCGCTCGTTGCTGGATTATGCACCTTGGATACAACACTAACGTTTCTTCCACCCGCCAATTGTACGTTATACGTTTTGCTTTGTGGCAAATACACTTCGAAGGAAAAGTTTTTCCATCCAATCAGATCTTCAATAGCATGTAGACTTGTTCCGCTGTTGATAAGCGTTGTGCCAATGTATAGGAGTTGACCTCCTCGTTCGAGGTGCTTTTGCCAAGGGCTCGATGGTCCATAGGAAGTACCGTCGGTATGGTGACCTCGCACGTACCATTGTGCCTCCGGCCCCTTGACAGCAACCGGCTCCAAGGGATGTGCACTCCGTGCATCAGCTACGCTACTTCTAAAATATTCTGTGATCGCACCCATTTTTGAAGGCGTTGATTCGACTTCAAAAGTTGAAAGCTCATGTTCCGCCTGTAAGGTCACCACCGGGCTCGAAGGCATCAACAGATGCGCTTGAGGACCTATAGCTTCAAGCAGTGCATCGACCACCGCAGCTGGACCTCCTTCTATGTAGCCTATTTTACTCATCGCACTGTGCACGAGCAAATCCTTGCCATAATCTACCCCCGCATTTTGCAAGGACTGAAGAAGACGGGCCGTGCTCCAAACTTTACCTGATGCCCTTTTAGCCTCAAGCTGCTTGCGCACTTTATTCTTCTTTCGGCGGCGGTTCAATTCTAGCATGAAGCCAGGCACCAGTGATCTGATTATATCTCTACTACTCATTGTCCCAATTTAAACCATTCATGAGGCTATCGACCATGTATTTCGTCGCCCAGTTCGGCAATCCAAAAGTCTCATACCTTCCCCACATAGGGAACGAACCTTGTAGGGCTCCTGCCACATCGACTTGGGCACGCGCACCATTTGTGGCGATAACAGATAGTAACGTATTCATCTCATCACGGGCGGCTTGGGCCCAGGTGCTTTCACCTTGCGTTATAAGTTTATGCCAAACTATGGCCAATTGGGCACCTCCAGTCGGGATAAAGGCTTCTGAACCCTTCCATTTCGAATCATACCGCCCATGAAGCAATCCATTCTTTAGGAAAGTTTTAGCCAATACCTCAGCTGCGTTTTGAGCTGCATTGATGTAGTTTTCGTTTTGTAGCATTACACCGCTATCCAAGAGTCCATCAATGGTATAGGCGATGGTGTGGATGATCGGCGCATGATTTTTATGTAATGTATTGTCGCAGTTGGCGAACCAGAAATTTTCACTTTGCTGTGTAATCACCCAATCCAAGTGCCTTGTCGCATGGGATTCCCAACTCGCCTTATGCTCAGGGAAATGGGGCAGCCATTCAAGAATGGGGGCAACTACATAGGTACCATAAACGCGTACTGCGCCCATAAAATCATTCTTTGAAAACTTACCCTCTTCATCCAACTGATTCCAAATCCAATGTATAGCGCGCCCAGCAGCTTCCTTGTATGCTGAAGCTCCGCTGTGGTCATAGAGTGCTAAAAGCCCTCTAAGAATTTGACCAGTATTGAAGACCACAGAAGGTCGGCTCTGGTGTACATAACCGCCGGGCCATCCACCATCACTATGCTGAATGGAAAGCAGCCATTGACCTGCGGCTAGCGCGCTTTTTTCAGCTTCCTCTGACCAGGGTGCGGACTTTCTTTTGCTGTACCGCAATAAGGATGGAATGATATAACCGGTAGTTTCCGGGTATGCGCTTGTCCAACCTGTATGATGGTAATAGGTTCCTGAACCGGCATCATTTCCATGCTCGATACTGTGTGCTAACCAGCGTATGCCATGGTGGAGGCTGCGCTCAAGATCGCCTTGGTTATGGTATTTGCGGTAGGATTTTAAGTAGACTAATTTATTCCACTCGGCGAACATGTAGCGCCAGTGATCATACCTCCCCAAAAAACTACCCCACCTTTGGGCATAGGCCATTACTCCCATTACAGCAATCCTTGATCTGAAAAGCTAAAGTAGCCACTACGCGCCACAATCAAGTGGTCTAGCAGCTTGATATCTAAAGTATCTGCAGCCGCGCTAAGTTTTCGCGTCATCCGCTTGTCATTTTCACTTGGAACCAAGGCTCCGCTTGGATGATTATGGGCTACAATTATGGCGGTAGCATTCCAATGCAATGCTTTTTTCAAAATCAAACGAACATCGGTCACCGTTCCTGTCAAGCCGCCCCGAAAAAGCTGATGACAAGCTAATGGTGCATGAGCACGATTTAAATACAGCACATGAAACTCTTCGTGAGCAGGAAATTGAAGATGCTTAAAATGAGCATAGGCATCTTGGCTTTTTCGAATGGTCGTTTCGATTGGTTTTGGGATGCTCCACGCTTGGTGTAAGGCAAGCACGGCCATGATTTGTTTGGCTTTCACCGGGCCAATTCCTTTAATCTCACGCAGCGCATCTTCATCTACCTGTAAGATGCTGTTAAAGTCTAAGAAGTGGTCGTTTAGGGCCGATTCTAATTCGTCAACACTTTGATACTTCGTTCCAGCGTTGAGCACGAAACTTAGCAGCTTGGCGTTTGACCATTGACGGGAGGCCTCATAAAAGGATTGTTTTTCCATGATCATATGTTTAGGTAAGGGGTTCCTATTCAAACTAAAACGGACCAAAGAAATATCCTACTTTTAAGGCGTGAAGATTGCAGTATTAGGATCGCGTGGTATTCCAAACCGATATGGTGGCTTTGAAGAAATGGCCACTCAAACCGCACCCCTGTGGGTGGCAGCGGGTCATGAGGTAGTTGTTTATACCACCAATGATCATCCCGATCCTCAAAAAAGTTATGAAGGGGTTCGTATCAAGCATATTTACAATCCCGAACGATCCTTAGGGTTAGCAGGCCAATTCGTTTACGACCTGCTTTGTATTCTAGATGCACGTCGCCAAAATTTTGACGTTATCCTGCAGCTAGGCTATACAACAAGCGGAATTTGGTCCTTTTTATGGCCTATGAAAAAGACCATTACCAACATGGACGGGCTCGAACACCAGCGCGCAAAATATAAGGGGCTGCTATCTGTATTTCTAAAATGGAGTGAGCGCAGAGCGGTGAAGCGTTCAAAACTAATAATTGCTGACAATCCAGAAATAGCGCGGTATTTGAGCAAATATAATTGGCCTATAAGAACCATTGCCTATGGGTCAAACGTCATAAACGCTCCGAAGAATGCATCTAACCTGCTCAAAGCAGCGGGGCTGCCTTCGGATAACTTCCACGTGCACATCGGAAGGATTCAACCCGACAACCATGTTGCAGAAATCTTAGAAGCTGCGAAGGAAACCGGAGAAACGTTGGTAGCTATAGGCGACTACACCACCAAATACGGCAAAAAGCTTAAGTCGCAGTTCGATTGTCAAAACATACTGTTCCCAGGGACCATTTACGACAAGGAAGTTTTGAATGCGTTGCGATCCCAATGTACTTTTTACCTGCATGGACATAGTGTTGGTGGAACGAACCCCGCGTTGCTTGAAGCTATGGGGTGTGGCACAATGGTATTAGCACACGACAACCCTTTTAACGCGAGTGTATTAGGAGGATTAGGTGCTTTATGGGAAGATGAAGAAGCGCTGAAGCAGCTGCTAGTTCAGCGACCGAGCGATGCCATTCGATCGGAGCAAGCAGCTATTTCTAAACAGCGTATTCAGACGCACTTTAATTGGCCACTCATTGCAGATCAATATCTAGCAGCCTTTGCCGAAATCCAATAAAAAAGCCCCACAACTTTCGCTGTAGGGCTTACGGTAATTCGGTTTCTCGATTAGATGATCAACATAGCATCACCAAATGCTAAGAATCTGTATTTCTCCTTAATGGCTTCATTGATAGCATGCATAGCCAAATCATGACCAATCATCGCACTATTCATCATCAACAAAGTAGAACCAGGAGGATGGAAGTTCGTAATCATGGAATCCGGAATTTGGATTTCATAAGGCGGGAAGATGAATTTGTTCGTCCAACCCGTATTTCCAGTAACACGACCTCCGGTAGTTAAAGAACTTTCCAACGTACGAACAGTCGTTGTACCTACAGCACAGATACGCTTTTTGTTCGATAGGGCATCATTGACCATATCAGCTGTGCTTTGTGGCAAAAAGTATTGTTCGCTATCCATTTTGTGCTTACTCAAATCCTCTACCTCAACAGGGCGGAAGGTTCCAAGACCAACATGGTGGGTAAGCTCTGGCAAGTGAACACCTTTAATTTCCAGGCGCTTCAACAAGTGCTTAGAAAAGTGCAGACCGGCTACGGGAGCAGCTACAGCACCTTCTTCCTTTGCGAAAATGGTCTGGTAACGCTCGCCATCTTCTTCGGTAGGCTCACGGTTTATATACTTTGGCAATGGCGTCTCGCCCATTTCCTTCAGCTTAGCACGAAACTCTTCGTAGCTACCGTCAAAAAGGAATCTAAGCGTGCGGCCTCTTGAGGTGGTGTTATCAATAACCTCTGCGACCAATGAATCATCTTCACCGAAGTAAAGTTTGTTACCTATTCTAATCTTACGCGCTGGATCAACCAACACGTCCCACAATCTGCTTTCAGCGTTCAATTCGCGGAGCAAGAAAACTTCGATGCGCGCCCCAGTCTTTTCTTTATTCCCCCACATGCGAGCTGGGAAGACTTTGGTATTATTTAACACCATAACATCACCATCTTCGAAGTAATCAATGACGTTGTGGAAATGCTTGTGTTCGATTTCGCCGGTGTCTTTATGAACGACCATTAGGCGGCTATCATCGCGGTGGATAGTAGGTTCTTGAGCGATCAACTCTTTGGGCAGATCATACTCAAAGTGAGAGAGTTTCATTTTCATAGCTTACGGGCTTTGAAATTATAATTAGAAAGGTGCAAAGGTACGATTTCGGCACCCCCCTTGTCAAGTAAACAGCAATGGAATATTCTGTGAACAATCAAAAGAGTGGTTGTGTTAGATTGCTATAGGTTTTAAATTTGAGGTACCAATTAAAATTTAAACATTCCAATGGGGGTCAATCTTTCCAAAGCACTCAAAGAAATTCGCACCAAAGAAGGCGCTGAGCGCCACGAAGATGTCCTAAAAGGTTTCAAGGCCTTGTTGGAACAGCCTTCGGATGGCGAGCGCATCCTTAAAAATCTTTTTACCTCCGAAGGGAAGGAAGAATTGTTGGATTTTGACGCTTTGGAAGCGGATAGGATTTATCACATCGACCAGATTAAATCCTTGTGTATCGCCTACAGACTGCGCTTTTTAGACTCTTCATTATTCAATGGAACCTTCCCATCAGAAGCATTGGATGCGGTCAAGGAATTTGAAGCCGCTCAAGGAAGAGAAATCAAAGGGTTTAAAATGATTGCTCCTGCGGGCATGTTCAAACTCGCTGAGAAAGACAAGGATCCATTACTGATGGTTCCTATGGGGAATAATTACTACTACTTACTCGCTCAATGGGGCAATGACTTGCACTTTATGCGCAAAGTTTTAGTGTACCCCTTCAGAAGTTTCGAGACGATCATGCAAACTGTCTTAATCTTCTCCGCTTTAGTGGCCCTACTCTTCCCAGAAAGCGTGATGCGCAGCCCCAAGGACACTGGAACCATTATGCACATCCGAGTAATATTCTTCTTCTGGATGGTCTTTGCCACAAGCGCAATGACAGCGCTCTATGGAATGAGCCGAATGAAGAACTTCAGTGTAAATCTTTGGAAGAGCCGATTCCTCGACTAACTATTGAACCACAACTTCTTGAAAATACTGGGCCCACTCGTTGGGCCCTTTTCCTTTCTCAGGTTCATAGGGTCCAATTTTAGTGCGGCGTAAAGCTATTAGGTGACCACCACTACTGAGCGCTTTGCCTATATCATGAGCCAAGGAACGTATGTAGGTACCTTTGCTACAGACGATGCGCAATTCAAGAACATCTGCTTCAAAACGGAGTACCTCTATTTCGCGAATATTGACCATGCGCGGTTCCATCTGTACCTGCTCACCTGCACGGGCTTTTTCATAGGCACGCAAACCGTCTTTTTTAATGGCCGAAAAAACGGGCGGTATTTGAGCGATATCGCCCTTGAACGATTCCAGAGTTTCCTGAATTCCCGTTAGGGTGATGTGTTCCGTAGGAAATGTGGCATCAATGGCACTTTCAAGGTCGTACGATGGCGTCGTGGCACCGAGCTTTACGCCGGCAACATATTCCTTTTCCATTCCCATGAAGTCGCTGATGTCCTTTGTTTTCTTACCGACACAAATGATCAAAAGCCCAGTAGCCAAAGGATCTAAGGTACCGGCATGACCAACTTTAAGCTTCTTCTTACCGGTAAGCTTTTGTAGGGTATAACGGATTTTGGCGACCGCCTGAAAGCTCGTCCATTCTAACGGTTTATCGACCAGAAGAACTTGTCCGTCTATAATTTCCTGAGGGGTCAAAAGCCGAGTACTTGGCTCACCAAGACAATAAAGGCTACCGCGAAGCAGTAGTACGAGAAATACTTAAGCTCGGCACGGCGAACTAAACTGATCATCCAATTGCACGCGAAGACGCCGCTTACAAACGCGGCAACGAGTCCTAGGAGTAAGGAGGTAACGTCTACCTCGATGCCCATGGCCTGTCCTGCGATGATGTCTTTGGTATCCAACAGGGTTTTACCGAGGATAATGGGCAATACCATTAAGAAGGAGAAGCGGGCTGCTTTCTCACGGTCGACCCCAAGCAGTACCGAAGTCGAAATGGTTGCCCCACTTCTACTCACCCCGGGCAGGATAGCAATGGCCTGTGCCAAACCTATTACGATGGCATCTAACCCGTGAACCGACTTTGACGTTTCACGCGCACGGTCCGCCAAGAACAAAAGGATTCCTGTTAAAGTGAGCATCGCGCCAACCAACAAGAGTTGGCCATCAAACAAAGCAGCGATCTGATCTTCGAAGACCAAGCCTATGAAGGCCGCAGGAATCATTGAGATAAGGATGTAAAAGGCAAACTTTGTCTCCTTGTTCCATCTAAACTCGAGTAGACCGGCCAAAATTTGACCAATATCTCTTCGGAATACCACTATGGTAGATAGCGCGGTACCGGCATGGACTACCACATCAAAGGTGAGACTCTCTTCACCGGTCATATTTAGTCCAAAAAGGGCTTTTCCTATTTCGAGGTGGCCTGAGCTACTTACAGGCAGAAATTCAGTGATTCCCTGAAGAATCCCTAGGATTACGGCTTGGATAGGTGTCATAGGGAGTTTTAGCTTTCCTTACGTTTCATCATGATGGCAACGATGGGCAATACCAGGCCAATAAAGATGAACCATGGCGCGATGCCAATGCGTTGGGTGCCAAAGATTTCTGGGTTGAATTCGTTCGGAGAATCGGACCCACCGCCAAGCATAAGTGCAAATCCGATGGCGAGCATCACTAGGCCTGCAATCAAGACTAAATATTTGCGACGGTCAAAAAGGAAAGTGTCTTTGGTTTCCATAATCAGTAGTATAATTCGTTTGTTCTCAATTTTAAATAACGGCGGATGGCAAAAGCCGTGGATACGCCTGGCACAAGTATACTCAGGACTACTACGGCCGCTAAAACGAAAGTAGTGGTCTGCATCGAGAATAAGGCTGAAATGGATGGGAAATATGATTCCATCCCAACACCCAAGCCATACAGTAGCAGGGTACTCAACACCGCAGAAATCAAACCAAGCGCAATGCTTGTCCATATGTAGGGGCGACGAATGAAGGAAGAGGTCGCACCCACAAGCTGCATGGTTTTTAGTAAAAATCTCTTCGAATAAATGGTTAAGCGAATGCTGCTGTTGATCAAGGCGAGTGCGACAATCAATAAAACTATTGACGCACCGACGAGTAAAAGGGTGATTTTTTCAATGTTTTCATTGACCAATCCGATGAGGTCTGGGTCGTACAAAACATCATCGATGTAGTCGTCTTCTAACAATGAGGATTTGAGTTCCTCTAAATCGCCAGTCGCTACGAAGTCCGCATTGAGATTGATGTCGATGGTATTTGAAAGCGGATTGTATCCTAAGAAGTCTACAAAATCTTCGCCGAGATCTTCCTGTAATTGGAGTGCGGCATCCTCTTTAGTGATGAGGGAGGCGCTTTTAGAATAATTGGCCAATTGTTGCGCCTTCAACAATGTCTTCAACTCTTCCTCGGGAACGTTTTCACCCAAAACGAGCGTGAAGGTGAAGTTTTCGCGTACTGCCTTACCTAAGTCCTTTGCACTAAGGACCAAATGCCCCAAAACCCCAACTACGAAGAGGACGAGGGTCATGGAGATAACTACCGACAAGTACGAACTACGTACCCGTGATGTTGTGAATTTTTGTTCTTTGGAACTCATTGCAGCGAAAATAGTAAATCTAGCGGCGCATTCACTAATTTCGCGCGTGTTCAACACTTCTTTAACGCTATGGAGTACAACC
>Ga0181567_10001359_pt1 | contig 18553 bp, 9 predicted proteins | sample 101ome_14_FD_133761 | JGI IMG/M metagenome (GOLD analysis project Ga0181567, IMG submission 133761) | Coastal salt marsh microbial communities from the Groves Creek Marsh, Skidaway Island, Georgia - 101403AT metaG (megahit assembly) | ecosystem: Environmental > Aquatic > Marine > Intertidal zone...
ACACGCACGATACGCCGGATTCGATACGCATTCGACGCATTTCGAAAGAAATCGTCTCACAGCGACCATAACATCCGAACGATGCGTTTGGATGTAATCCCACTTCCACGCGTACCATCCATGGACTGCGATATCTTCCATGATCTTCATCGTGTGTCGGAACGAGGCCCGCGAGTGCATCATTCGACGATCCGCGCGCCGAACCAATTGGTCGTAGCGGTCCGGTTTGGTGGTTTGAGATTTCAGAAACTCTTCTATACGTCCGCATCCTCTCGCTCGTAGTTCGTCCCATAGGTTCAAAAAGGTCACCGCGTCGAAGGCGTCTTCGTACGCTTCGCGTGTGTAACGATCTTTCACAAAGAGGAACGCAGGAGTCATATACACAACCGTTCGAAAAAAAAGCATTCCTATTTCGTACCAAAACGTAAACAAGCCTAGAAACTTCCGATGTTCACCCCGCCCTCCTTGATCTCGTCGCGATGTTTCGTCATCACCTCCCTCACCACCCGTTCCGGAAGGGTCTCTAGGTACTCCTTGAGCTTGCGCGTCTTGTACACGCGCTGCACGTTCGCGATGTACTCGGCGTCGGCGAAGTAGTGTTTGGAGGGGTCGATCTTGCACAGGCCCTTCCGGAGATGATCGTGCGCGTCTCTTCCGCACAGCTCGAAGCACTTCGCGCATACTCCGGACTTGCATCGGTTGCATTTGATCGCCAAACAGCCTGTGAAGTCGAAGATGGCCGCACCGCAGCGCTCGTTCGGACATCGAAGGGTCAGGATATTGTCCACGATGTGAGTGTGAGCGCGTTCGACCGCCGAGGAAGCGTCTTCGCGTCGAAGGCGCTCCGCTTCGGTGTGCTTGTACTCCTCGAGTACCACGCGCTCCTTGGATCGTTGGCAGCCCAAGGCGAACTCGCTCGCTTTGCTCTCCGGAAGGGTACGGATAACGAAGACCTGACGGAAAGGTTGCGCCTTGCAGCCGTAGGGCTTGAACCCGGAGCACCGCAAGTCACCGTCGAAGCCCGCGTCGTTGCTCTCGATCACCGCGTAGTCCGCAAAGCACTCCTCGCACATGGTGTGGCGCCTCTCGCTGCAGATCACCGTACCGACGTCGGTCATGCACACCGTGCACACTCGGGTCTCACCCTCGCTCATTGGGAGATGAGGATCGGGCAGATAGCTCGGCTTCGGGGGAGGTGGAGGCGGTGGTGGGGGCGGTGTCGAGTCGGGAACGCGCACTCGCTCGTGTTGTGCCATCTCAGTCATGCGCACTCGATCCGCCTCGGTCAATGTGGGAGCAGGAGGAATCACCGGTGGCGCCGGTGCTTGCGGAATCGGTGGCATGAAGGGGATCCGCTGTATCATATTAGGGATTAGACCGCGAACCGCCGCAGCGGGTTCGCGTAGTAGCTCAAGCGCTTGTTCATGCAATCGCTGCGCGTTAGCACGCGCTTGCGCTTGCACTTGCGCGTGCTGTACCCGCGCTTGCGCGTGCTGTACCCGCATTTGAGCTAGCGCTTGCTCTTGCTGTGCCCGCACTTCATCGCTACGAATCAACATTCGGCGCACTTCCATCAGCATCTCGTCGTATCGGGGCGACCCCGACACAAAGGGCTCGCCTTCTGCGGTGAACTGCCTCATCTCATCCACACGAGATATAACCATATTCTCCGAACGATGGTGAGAGACCTTTTTCACGTACTCACCACCTCGTTTGCATAAAACAGTCGTAACGCACGACTTTCTAACTTCACGAGGGTAGTTGTTGACGTGTTTGCCACATAGCATTACGATTTCTCCCGTCGGAAGATAGGTCTCGCTATCGAGGTAGACTCTCTTGTATTTTCCGATGCATCCGCAGTTCTCGTTACTGCGCACGTTTTTATTCGCAACGCAAAGCGTCATGGTTTCGCCGTGATTCGTGTCTCAATTTCTGTATGTAAAATGAGGAGCGTTTTCTTCAATTTTTTTCGTACATTGTACTGAATATGCTCACCGACAAACCATACGTGGAGGAGTATTACACGACGAAATGATACATTCGCATGAAACATAGTTGAACGTGGTCATTTTTTTTTCTCGGGATTTGAAGAAAAGATGCGCGTCTTCTATGTCATCGTCTCCATCTTCGTTCTTGTGATTGGCGGTAGCTTCTACACGACCGTGTTCAATCGCACCAACAAAGGAGGGGGGACCGCGGTCGGACAGCTGATGGACGTCCCGGTGATTGGTACAAGTTTGCGTTCCGTTCAAAGCGGAGGTGGAAGACTCGACACGCACACGCTGCTGATACCCTTCCTTGTCAAGCTCTTCCGCGCGCAACAAATCGTACGAACCGATAAGGAATGGTCGTTGTGGCGCGAGCTGCTGTGTCTGTCGGTGGTGGCGGTGAGTGGCGATGTGGAGAGTGTGATTGCCTACGGGATAGACACCTTGATCACACTGTGGGCGTATCGAAGGATGTCTGCGCAAGGCCCTAAACGACAAGAAGAGGTTTACACCGTAAGCGTCGTGCCGTGGTATTTAATTGTTTTACACACCATTCGTGGTGTATGAAATTCGTTTCAAATTAATAGGACGAATACGGACATTTTCTATCTAATATGCTAAAAATGCGTACATGCTGCTGGTGGTGTTGCGATGACGACCCACCCGTGCATCCTTGCGAACAGATAGTGGAAAAAAACAACCAATCCGTCAATTGCAAACGTCAAGGAACGATCTATTCATCCGAACATCGTAAATTTTACTGTCCAAAACATTTCAACGAGCTCCTCAAGAACGAATTTTACTGAAGTAGCATTATTTTTTCATCCCGCGTTAGATGTAAAGAGACCCCTTTTCACGTGATGTACGGGTCACGTCATCACGCGCCCCTTACGTCGGACGGCGTCCACGTTGGTGTCGTTCTCGACATCCAAACGAATCGCGCCGTCTTTTACGAAAACGGTTCGCGTACGAGGACCGCCCACATCCCCTCGTTGTCCAAATCGGTCGACAACGCCGCGTTTTTGCTCGGTCGAATCGAAGCGACCGACCAAACCCTACACGGCTCGTTGAGCGACGTCAAAATCTTCTCTCGTCCGCTCGACGACGCCGAAATGCGCGCGGAGTGTCAAGCCGAACGTCCTTACAAACTTCCCCTTCACACTCCGACACATTTGCAGATGAATCGCATCCACGGACGTCGCACACGTATCTATGCGGACGGGCGTCTCGTGGCGGAGAGCGAACACAACGAGGCGACACGCGCGATCGCGTCTCAATGGACGGTAGGAGATCAGTTTGCAGGCGATTTGTCGCGCATCGAGCTGTATCAACGCCCTCTGACCGAGAACGAGATCGTCACCATCGCTCGATCCCCTCTGATCGTACCGATCGTGGTCGTTCGTGCGAACGTCGAGCTTTACCCGTCCTGGCCTCGTGCGTTAGGTCCGATACGCGGGGTTCACGCACTTCGTTTCGACGGAAGCGCCGCCATACGCCCTTCTCACGCTGCGTTTTGTGTGGAAGAGATTACGGTTCGTGCGTGGATTCGTCGAGCTGCGAACGCGTTCGACGTGGTGAAGCTCGTCCATGAAGGCACCACCATAGTTCGATGGAGCATCGACTCTTCCGGTGCGCAATCGGTGTATTTGGAACAGGACGCGTACACCGTAGCCGGTCCGATCGTAAACGCGGACGTATGGACGCACCTCGCGATTCGTGTGTCGAAACGTGTCGAATTCTTTACGAACGGAGTGCTCGCATTCAGTCAACCGATACCTAATCCGATAGGATCGTGGACCCTTACCGAAACGGTGATCGGAGACGGGCTCGTGGGTGGAATGGAAGAGCTCGTGTGTGTCGCGGGAACGGAGGACGACGCGACGATCGCACACGCCGCTCGTCATGTCACGGAAAGCACGCCGATGTTGATGATGGGGTTCGGTTTCAACGAGTCCGGAGAGGGAGACCTCATACTCGACGAGTCGTCTCGGCTCAATCACGGGCGTTTAATCGGCGAAGCGACGCGATGCGACGATCATTCGACCGGAGACCGTGCGTTGTGCGTTCAAAGCACCGGACAATACGCCGAGACGTCCGGAGCCGTTTACGACAACATGGAACTGTCGGTGTCGACGTTCGTCGCGTGGGTCAGAGACGAGCGTTACGAATCGCAAGATCCATCGGTGTACGGAAACGTCGTGGAACAAGCCGACGCGTTTCGTATGTACGTGAAACCCGAACACCGCGTCGGGTTGGAGTTGTACGACCACACCACCTCCACTTGGCAGATCTTCGAATCTCCCTCCCAGCCGAACTTGTTTGCGAATACGGAGGTGACTACGACCGAAATTGCACTACTCTCCGGATCGCGATGGCGAGTCACATTCCTTTCCGCGCAAGACGGTGGACCCAAAGTGCAACTCTCCGAGTGCGTACTCACGAACGACTTGAATGTGTACCCGATCGCCGTACCGGAGGACGCGAGAGGCAACGCCGATCCCCGACGGAAAGCGTACTGTTTCGATCGCGACGTAACTTCGGAAGCCGAATGGGACGTCGGTGGCTCCGTGGACTTGTCGTACGAAAGCGCCGATTTCACACCGTGTGTCCTTCTTGTAGGAGTGGGGGCGAATCGTCTGAAATCGCCTCGAAGAATCCGTATCGATCGTTACACCGGATCCGCGTTCGCAGAGTACGTTGAGTTCGAGATCCCTTTGAACACGCTCCCGGAATCGAACACTCTCCTCTCGTACGATTTCGCCTTCGTACAACGAGTACCTCGATGGTTGCAGGTCGCCGCTACGGTGGACGCGTATTCCAACACAGTGAGGCTCTACACCAACGGTCGTCTAGCGTCCTCCCACTCCTTTCAAATCTCGGATCCTCGAGACGTACGCGCGAACACCAACGCAGTACGCATGGGGGAGCATTTCGTCGGAGAAATCGACGACATCAAGGTCTATCAAGGGGTTGTATGCTCAACCAAAATATACTCCAAAAAGGAACTCCTGTCCTCCAACGAAGCTTTGGTGACCACCGACACATGGAATCATATCGCAGGCATATACGACAAAAATATCAACCGTTTGTGTCTGTATCACAACGGAATGATGGTGGGCTGTCACTCGGACTACTTGCGCGACTTCTCGGTACCCGGAACGAACACGAGCAACGTGTTCATCGCGAAAGAGGACCTGACGGAGGAGTACTTCGACGGAAGCATCGACGATCTGCGTGTATACGATCGAGCCTTGGACATGAACGGAGTGCGAGCGCTGTACGAGATGCGAGACGATCGACAGCGAGCGTGGGAGAACGTGGAATTGGTGACATCGTTTGCGTCGCATCTCGTTATCGATCGCTTGACGGTGTACGAACCGTCCGGTGCGATTCCTGGCGAGTCGATCGTGTATCGAGTGTTCGCAGACGTCGCTTCGCACGATCTCTTCGAACCACCGCGCGAGTCACGCGAGTGCACGGAATGGTGTGTGAAGGCTACCGGAACGGAAGACACGTCGAATGTATACCAAAATATACCCATATACTACGCGCATTGGAATCAAGATCGTATATTAACGGAGCAACTCGCGCAGGTCACCGTGCACCTATGCGCAGACTACGCGGACGGCTCGCGCCGCACCATGAAACGCACAATCCTTCGGAGCGGAACCGCACCAATCGTGCGCGCGGACGCGTTACGAATAGATCCGTGTACGAATACGGTGTACCTCGAAGGAGCGGTGTCCGCGTTACAGACGGTGAACGAATACGCCGTCGTCGCTTTTGAACGTCGAGAAGGGGTTGTGTACGTCGGATCTGTGACGACGGTGCCGGTGATCATGACGGTGTCGAATGTGGGTGTATGGAACGTTGTAAGCACCGGTGAGTCGATCGAATTGGTGGTGGGACGCGCGTACGATTGGGAACTCGTGTTCGACGGTGACGGAGATTTCGAGATCGACCTCGACGGCATGCTCGTGTTTCCTCTCTCCACACCCACCCCGCGTTATCATCGTTTGCAAGTGCTTTCTACAGGAGTGTTCTATCAAACCTTCGAGCACTCGTCCCGTAGATACGCCATCGACACGGTGTATCGTACCACCTCGTTCGGCACCACTCCCCCCATGTCGATCAACGCGCGCGGTTCGGACACCGTGACTCCCCTGCGAACCGTGCGTTTCGAATCGTTCGTACAGGTCCAAACCGCTGTGACGAGGAACGTTTACGAGGAGGTCTTCTCGAACGACCCGGACACCCTGTACACCTTTCTGTTGACGAACGACGCTTCCACAACGGCCATCGCGCGAATAGTCGCGGAGTCGTGGTCCGCGGGTCGTCCGCATCGAATTCCCGAAATGCAGCTGCAAGCCGCGATTCGATTCGACGCGTATCCCTCGAGCGCGTCCTTCGTCTCCGAGGAGCTGCTTCCGGATCGCTCTTACGAGCTGCGCGCAGTCGCGCGCACCGCAGGCGGCATTGTGGGTGTATCGCCACCTTTCGCTTACGGCGATCGAGAGGTGGTCAAGCGCGCGTTGACCATGGGTCGAAACGAAACCCCCACTCCCACAGACGCTTTTCCGGGCTTGGACATACGATGCGTGTCGGTGGGAGCCACACACGCGTGCGCCGTGCTGCTTTCCGGAGAGACCTTGTTTTGGGGTGCCAACGATGACGCGCAGTTCGGAGACGGTGTGACGAGTTCAATCGACCCTTACATCGCCAAGGCCCCGTGCTTCGAGTCGGTGATCGATGCGGCTTGTGGCGCGGAATACACACTGCTTCTCAGCGAATACGGCGACGTGTGGGGTGTGGGAAGCAATCCTCACGGTGTGCTCGGAGTGGGACACGCGCAACCGGTGTCCGGGTGGACTCGAGTCCCGTTGCCCGAACGGATTCGTTCGATCCGCGCCGCGTCGCAACAAGCCGGATTCTTGGGAGAAAGCGGCACCTTGTACGTAACCGGGTTAGGTTTCGCTTTGGGTGACGCGGTTCCTCGTCACACCGCGCAGTCGTGGCCGATCGCCCGAGTGCGAACGTTTTCGATGACGACCGAAACGTGCTTCGTCGTCACGGATCAGGGGGTACTGCACGCGTGCGGTAGACGTTCCGGAGGTCAACTCGGAGACGGCGGCGATGACGCACAAATCGTACAGTATCGACATGTGGAGTACTTTCTACCCAACACTCCGAACGAAATTCGAGAGCTTCACTCGTCGCTGTACGACACGCTCGTCGTCACCCAATGTGGCGAAGTGTGGACGGTCGGACATCGAAGCATGCCCAACGCCAACTTTGAGCAAAGATGCGAACCGAATCGTGTGCTGCGCGGAGAGCAGAGTTGTCACACGGATCGATACATTCGGAACGTCCGTACTTGCACCGCATACGGAGGTCATGCACATTTGGTGACTACCGACGGCGAAATTTACGCGCTCGGACGAGGTGAAGACGGTCAGCTTGGTACCGGTACCACCGTTACGCATTGGACTCCGGTTCGTATCCTAAGAGACTTCCACGGATCGTCGGTTCTTCCGACGCGCGCGGGGCACGGCAACACGAGCGTCGTGTGTTTCGGATACGTACAACCGGGGTCGGTACGAGGCACACGTATGCGTGTAGAGAATCTGCGCGCGATCGCGGACGATTCCGGTATTCGAGTGTCTGCAGATTTCCGATTGTCGATCGAATCGTCCACCATGTATCGAATGATCGCGAGCACAGCGTATCCCGTCTTGACGGACGATCAGGTTCATATGATCATGTCGGATGCGGTGGTGAAAGGGGTCGCTTCTCCGGAGGGACTCATGAACGCGTTGGTTCCTTTGGTCCATTGCATCCCCTCCGCCCAAATCCTTCCGGGCACGGCTGCTCCGACACCGACAGTCTACAATCCACCGTCCTACGCGAAGACCTCCGGAACAACATACGATTCTCCCGCCTACATCGTCGCCAATGCGACTGCGTACGATCCCCCGTCCTACGCGATTCCCGACGCAACCGTGTATGTGATGTTGATGGACGGTACCGGTCATTGTGTGATACGACGTACCCCGGTCAGCCGCGAGGACGTCGGAGACATCCACGGCGGGATCTCAAGAGTGCGTTACTACGCGCAAGAGGAGGCGGTGCTCGTCGATGTGGACCTTTTCAGCGCGTCGTTGACCTGCACGAGCGTAATCGTACGATTGCACGTCGACGCGCCACCCACCGATTCCGAAGCGCAGGATGCTGCGAACGGGTTGTCCATCGTGGAGGCGGTCGTGTCCGTCGCCGCCGGAACTCCCGCCCGTGTGCAGTTCCGTTTGACGCACGCCCTGCAGAGCGGAGCGTCGACTCCGGTTTCGGAAGGAACCGTGTACTACGCAACGGCGTGTGTTCGAGATTCGGGTTCCACGGTCGCATTCGTCGCGCGTCCATGGAGTCGTGCTGATCCATGGAGTCGTGCTGATCCATGGAGTCGTGCTGATCCATGGAGTCGTGCGGGAGACCCGTATCAACTCGACGCGGACGCAGTACCTGACGATTGGACTCGCGCGATACAAACGGTGAGTGTCGCTGGAGCGCATGTTCCGTCCGACCGGTATTCTAACCTTCTTACGGAGGAATACCACGTGGTTTGTCGCGACGGACGCGCGGTAGAATTCTACGACCGTTTGGAAGGACACCACGTACGAACCATTTCGCTTGGCGAACACGAAAGCGCTAGCGTATCCTCTACCGGAGAGATGCTTGTCTTCAACGAAGTCGCTTCGACAGTGACGTTTCGAGACGTGATGCGGGACGATGTTACCATCACCTTCACGTTGGACACGAACAGTGGCACGATCGGCGTGTTCGGATTACAGTCGCGCGGACGCGGATGGATCGAAAACAATCTGGCCGTGGTCACTACCAAAGAGAGCTTGTACGTGTTCGGAAAAGGTGGAAACGGATGGACCTTGTTGCAACAGATTGCGGTCTCTTCGAGCGCGACCACGATACACGACGCCGCTGTCGTAAAAGGCTCCGCCTTGTTTCATCGTGACGACGTGTACTCGTTCACCGACGGTCAGTTCGTGCTGAACCACACGCTCCCTACCGCACCGGACGCTTCGTACGACAAAACGACGTACAGCGATCGGTACGTGTGCAAGTACCAATCGAACGGTGGGGGGATCCACGTGTCGCACTTCGCGTCGAGCGCATGGCAGGTGTTGGCTCAAACGAGCGACATCGGATTGGGATACGCGAACGCGGGGATTGCCATATACGGTGACTATTTGTGGCGTTGGGACGATGCGTACCATTCTCTGATTCGAATCAACGGGGCCGCATTGGAAATCGTTCGAAGCGTCCAAGGTCGATACGGACTCCCTGGAGACATCTACAAAACGAGTGTCGCGTGGGGTGGAAAGGTGGAGACGAGTCCGCTACGTTCGCTCACGTCGTATCCTCACGACACGCAAGGCGAGATTCAACTCGCATCCGAGCAGTACAAAACGTCGCGAGTCACGATCCATGAGATTCGTCGTCCTACGGATTCGCGCCTCGTGCTCGAGGCGACGATCGTCACCGGCTCGTACTCCGCACGTTGGTACGCGTTCGCGATCACCAACGAAACGTTGTCGGGCGCGCAAGCGAGAGCGGTGGTGCTCGCAGGAAACGTGGCTGTAGGGGGTATGGTCCATCCGCGAACTTCGTATCGTCTGCGCGATGCGACGATCGATAAAGTGTTGGACGACGTTCATGGCGTGGTATCGCTCTCGAGTGTGGTTGCGGGTCGTGTCGCATTGTACGTGATCGCGGAGGACGGTGACGAGCGAGTTGCCATAGCGGACTTCGGTGTTTTTAGTGGTGCTCCTCATGTTTCTTTGAATCGTGTTCGGTTGGATTCGTTCGCTTCGGAGTTGGTGCTTTCGATCGGTGGGCAGGGTCGCGACGCGTCGCTCACCGACCTCCTTGTGGACAACACCTCGGTACAAACGCTGGCCGTTCCGGCGCTTCGCGCTTTCGAGACGGAACAGGCCGTTTCGGGCACTTGGGCGAACGACGTACGTCACGAATCTCGTGTTCGTGTGGTGGACGCGAACGGAACCACAAGTGTCGAAGAGACCGAGGGAACCGTAGTGTTGGATCGGTGGTCGGTGTTAGGATGGGGGGAGGCGTCCGAATGGTTTCGCGAGGTGCACGATCCGGAAGGACTTGGAACACTCGCCCCCTTGTCGTTACAACACGGACAGGTGCGCCACGTGCGCGCGTCGGACCGCACCGTAGTCGTGTGTTTGCACAACGGTACCGTGTACGGGATGGGCGCCAACGATCACAATCAACTACCGTTTCGTTCTGGAAATCCGCTCCGAAACGCGAAACGCGTACCGGTTCTCGCACTCTTGGACCATCCCAATATCCACGGACTGGTGCGTCGAGTCGCATGTGGACCGAATCACACCGTGTTTCTTCTTAATGACGATCGCATCCTCGGATGTGGATCGGATCGACGCGGACAACTCGGGACCGGCGTACTTACAAGCCACTCCGATCCGATTTCTCCTCGTGCGCACGGTACAGGCGTCGCGGACGTCGATTGTGGAAACGATTTTACGGTGTGGTGCACACGAGACGGTCGAGTGTACTCCTGCGGACACAACGGTTACGGCGCATTGGACGATCGTGTCCACGGTGCGCAGAACGTCATTTCGCCACAACCATGGGCGATGTCGATCGCGAAGACGGTGCGCGCGAGCACGGATCAGACGTTTGTGATCGATCGAAACGGTGACTTGTGGGCGGTCGGTCTGCGGGGTCGATACCGGTTGCAATCCGACGTTTACTCTCCGATGGCGCTTCCCGCGCGATGCGTGGGAGTGAACGGCACAGGTCGTACGGAGAACGTCGCGAACGTCGTATGCGGTGGTAACTTCGTGGTGATCCTAACTCGCGACGGACAGTTGTTGGCCGGCGGGGAGAACGCGTTCGGACAGTGCGGAACCGGAGATCACGCGTCGTACGACTATCCGCGTCGAGTGGTGGCACCCTCCGGTTCGGCGAGCACCTATCTGGACGAGCATGCGCGAATCGTAGACGTCGGCGCGACCACGCGTACCGGTTTCGCGGTAGACGACCGAGGGCTTGTGTGGACGTGGGGCACCACTCCGTCCTTGTTAGATATCGGAGAGAGGAGAGTGGTGTCCACGGCCGGTGGACATCTCGGCGAGTTCCATGTCTTTTTGGGAACGCCGCTCGGCACTCCCATATTGGGAGCCCATCTGGACGTACCAAAAGCCGAGTTTTCGTCCAACCATTCGTTAACGATCACTGCTCGTATCGTACCTCGGGACATCCTACCGGTGCGTTGGCATGTGCTCGTAACACTCGAAGACTCCTTAACCCCCGAGAACGTGCGAGACGCGCGGGACCGAGCGCAGTTTCACGGTACGGCGATCAACGGAGAGCCGTACGTGTTAGAAAACAAAGAGATCGCTGCTTTGTGGGGAAGAGACGGCAGCACATCGTGCAGCCCTCTTCGAGTGAACGAAGCTTACGTGTACGTGTACGCGCACGACGGACGCAACGACGGTTTGCGCATCGCGAGCGCACCACCTTCGAGCGACGTGATTTTGCGTGTGGAGAGCGTGCTTGTTACGGACGAGGTGGTTTTGAAGGGAAGTTTGTACACGTCCGCGCACCTTGTGGACGCGGTGTACGTGGGCGCCTTCCATCCGTCCTACGACGTTCACGATCGCGCCGTCGATACGGCGTTGATGAGTCACTTGAGCACCTTACCCCTCTCTCAAGGTAGTCCGATCCTTGTGAACACGACACTGCATCAGGCGGTGAACGCGTTGGGAGTGCTCGACACGATAAGCCCCTCGATCGCGTACGACTACGTGATCGTCGCGAACGACGCGACCGCGAGTGCCCTCGTATCTTCGTCTCCTCCACAACATTTGCGTCTGTCGTCGAACGCGGATTGGACGAGCGCTCCTACCATGACGACCTCCTTAGACCTCGGAGAAAAAAGGGTGAGCGCCGACGGTCGAATCGTCGCAATCGTGCAAGGTGATCGATGGCACGTACGGGTGGGGCCGGACTACGCGCGCACCACAGACGGTCCAGTTCAAGATGCGGCGAGCATTGTGGTGTCCGGGAACGGACGTCGAGTGTTCGTCACTCACTCGGATATCTACTCCACTACGCTCGAGCTTCACAAGATCGATCCGAGCGGTCGCCATTTTTACGATCACGGCACGATGTTCACATGGAGCACCGGCAGTCTCGTCACTCGTTGCAGTGCGGATCACAGCGGTACGCACGTGCTCGTGGTTCGTACGTTACCTTCGTTTCAAAAGAAACTCAGCGTTTTGAGGCAAAAACTCGACACCTTCGAAGAGATCTACACCACGGATGTCGCTCACGAAATTCACGATGCTCGTCTCGCATCGGACGGTCGATCGGTGTTCCTTTGGGGACGTTCCGCATCGACCACATGGATACGTATCGACGCACTCGATTCGTCCGTATCCACGTATCGAACGGTGTACGAGTCGTCCCATGGCTCGAGCGCCGTGGTGACTTTTTCGGTGGACGGACGATTTTATGCGGTCGCGGACAGTGACACGGTGTTCGTGTATCGCTACGTCGAGTTCGTGTCCGGCCTTCGAAACTATAGTCTCCACTCGCAGTTTGTGGCGACCGCGAATCGTTTGCAACTGAACGGCGACGGCAGTATACTACTCGTGCAAGATACGGTCGGAAACGTCGTCGCGTACGGTCGAACTCCCTCCAACGCGTTCGTCGCGTTGGGTGCTCCTTTCACTACCTTCGGGGATGCGTGCGTGGAGCTCTCGCACGACGGTAGCGTGCTGTTAACTAGTGAGCGTCTATTGCGCTCGATTCCGTGATTCCAATCCACGGAACATTTCGGACAGTCCGATGCGACACGATGCAATCACGTCGGCGGTGCGACAAATGCATTCTCGAGACACCGGATTGGATACTATACGTTCGTATTGAACGTACCTACAATTCATCGCATGCAGAAATTTCCCCGCCTTTTGGAGATGGTCTTCCACTAATCCCCAATAGATACACCATAATCCGTAGGTGTACGCGACGTTGACCTCGTCCGATCGTTTGGCTTCTCGTAGAGCTGAGCGCGTACACTCGACAACGTACGACAGCGTATCGACGTACGCGCTGATAGGATCGTCCGTTTTCGACGCAAATTCTAAGTGAGCACACAGGATGGAGAGTGGATGCATTGAATTATCCTATAATTAATTTCACACTCGATAGGAGGAAGGATCGCACTGTTTCCTGCAAATGGGGCAGCTTTGTTTATCTTTGAACCAGGTCTCTAAACACTTTGAGTGGAACGCGTGCCCACACTCTACTAGCTGTCCCGACGAACCGTCTTGTTGCATCGACTCGTGGCATATCGAACACATCGTTCCTTCTTCGAACGCGTTCGGATAACACCACGACAACCGAAAATTCAGTTTCAATTCGTACAGTTGTTTGCAGTTTTTCAACACGTGTACGTTCCCTCGCAAAGTGCGAATTTGTTGTCTTTGAATCGACAGCAAGCGTTGCAATGCCGAAAGATCGCGCTGCGTTTGATCTTGAGCGGAGGTGGCGGTTTCGATGTCGGTGTTGAGCTCGTGGATATGCAAACGGATGGCGTCCACGTTGACACGAGGAGAGCCGGCGATGGACACCGGGATGCTCGGATCGGCGTTACCGTCCTCCGCGTGAGACACCACTCGAAAAATGTTCGCGGTGTTGGAGGCACGCATTAGTATACGCGCGGTCACGCCATTCGAACAGTTGGTTCGAATCATCTTACATTTGTGATGCTTCACCCCGCACGTGTACAGTTTACGATCGTCGGACAACCAGATGCAGAACCGCGCCGGATTGTGACAACATCCGTCGTTACGTACCGTTTTTCGAATAACACATTGACACTCGTCCGGAACCTCTTCGAAACGAAACTCGTTTCCGAGAGCTACGAGTTGTTCGTTGATCACGTCCATTTGAAAGTACTTTCCTCATTAGATAGAATCTTAATTGATACCGTTTGGCGCGTCGTTCAAACGAGGTTGCAACTGATCGATCGTCTTCAAAAGTCCTCACAAAAAAACCTACGGCATTCGCGTTGCATTGCACAATGCGATACCGTAGGTTTTTTTGGGGACGACGAGGAGGTAGTGATCTGTGGTGGGCGTTTTTAAGGTTTACGAAGTGCACACTCCAAATGCACTAAGCACGAAGATCCATGCGCGTTGTCCACACGGCGTAGTTCTCCGGAAAGCGCAAAATTGCAATACGCACAGTACTCCATCCGTTTGCCTTTGACACGCGCGGGCGCGTAGGTCAAGATGGACTCGGTGGTACGAGGGCTAGCCATGGGAGGTGTGGTGTAACCGTCCATGGGAGGATATACCAAGGTGATTCATCCAAGGAATTTTTCTTCAAATTTTTTGTTCCATGAGAGTAACCAAATAAACGGAAAATGTGGCGAGTCGGTATACCTTTAGGGCTATCGATCGCGCAACAAACCCTTTTCGGATCCAAAGTGAGCTATCCGATCGCGGCTTCCTTCCAACCTCCCGCGTATGTGTTTCCTTGGGTGTGGACCGTGTTGTACGTCGGTCTCGGGGTGTACTTTCATCGAGTTCGTACGGAGACCCGCGCGCTATGGTTAGAGAGCGTGTTTGTCCTAGGGTTGATGTTCAATTTGTCGTGGACACCCGTTACGATCGTTGCGAAGCGCTACGTATTGGGTATCTATTTGATTATGGGGATGCTCGCCTCCACCGGGGGTTTGATGGTCGCTACCGAAGATGTAGTGTCGCGAACGTTGTTGGTACCTTACATGGCTTGGCTAACGATCGCCTTGATCCTCAACGTGGAGTTGAGTCGTAAACGGGTGCGTTTCGAAGAAAAAGTAAAAAATTGACAAAAATGGTAACAAAAATTTGACGCAGACTTTTATAGCAGTATCATTTGCTCTAAATATTCATTATCATGGCGGAAAAGAATCATTGGTTTTCCAAACCCGAGCAAGAGCTGATCACCACTGCGGTGTGTATGATTGCAGAAAAACTCAACATGGAAGAAGAGGATCTTCTCAAACCCTTGAACCTTTCGTACGAACATCCTTTGGATGCGTTCCTAAAAAAACATCGGACATACGATCCGGTGTGTTGTCACGCCTTATTCGAGAACGGAACACAGTGCTCGCGAAAGCTGAAACCGAACCAACAGTTTTGTAAGATACACGCCAAAATGAGGAGCGCCGGGACTCTCCGCGACGAGCACGTTGCGCACTTCGACGTCGATCGCGCGATCGAACGATATCGATCTTTGCGCAAAGATTCTAGGTTCTTCCGTTTACAACTAATTGTTCGAGACGACCAAGATTATTTGGTTGATTCAATCACGGGATACGTTTATGATTTCGAAACTTTAAAACAAATAGGGAAGATGCATGCATCAGGGAAAATTTTTCTCAACCACAAGAGTTTAAATTTTTAAAAAAAGGAATGCGAAAGTAAAATATACCAAAATATAAATCATGGTAGCAATAGGTACTCCCATTGTGTGCTATGGTCGTAAAGCCTTTGTGCGCCGTACGAACATTTTGGGGCTCAAGCGAATCGCGCGTATAGAAGTTGTCTTCGAGGACAATAACGAACATCGGATTTTCAAAGTGAAGGATCTCGTTGATACGAACAACTGTTGTAGTCCTAATGGAAATTGCATTTTCACAGACATGGAAAAGATGTGCATTATGAATTATGGATGTTGCAACATGATGGACGACTACTCGATGACGATGTAAATATCTGTTTCAACTCACCGTCTTCTTTTTAAGGGGGTAGTGCTTTTTTTGTCAGACTTGATCAGAGGCATGTTTGTTGTCTTACCGGTCGCAGCCATGCACAGTTACGATTTTACGTTGTTCGTACAAAACGAACGGTCGTTACGGTATAACGTCGCCAAAACCCATTTTTTGGCACAGTATCTTCCTCACGCTACTCCGTTGGTAGACCACCCTATCCTAAGCAAAGAGCGAGTGCGATTACTGATACAGTCACCAGAATGGAAACGCGTGCGAACCTAGATTTTTAAATCTGTTTATTTTTTAATCCGTGCAAAACTCACCTCCTAACGTCATGGTGTATTTTCGAACGGGAGCCTCGCGTATTTTCATGGACGGCAAGAAACCGCTTGGCCAAATCGACATCGGAATCGACTTCGACAATCGTTCCGTAGTGGCTCGAAAGATGGATGATTACATAACGCAGTACACCGGACGCGACAACGTCTACCTAGGTTACGAAGCGGCGTCCGTGTGCAATCGTGGAAGCAAGAACGTGATGATCGGTATGAACGCCGGAAACCAAACGAATCGTTTGGAAGAAGACAGCGAAAACAAATCGTCGCGCAACACGTTCGTGGGTCAAGACGCGGGGGGGCAAAACACCGTTGGATACGACAACGTAAACATCGGCGCGTCGTCCGGTGCTTTCGACGATCGAGGAGCCAATCATCACAACGTAAACGTCGGCGTCGACACCGGAATCGTAGGCAACTACGTCATCGTTGTCGGAGCGGAGAACCTTGCCAGTCGATCTCGTAGCGTGCTCATTGGTAACTCGATCACGGAAATCGACGTGGACATCGCCTTCGATGACAATCCTTTGGACGAATCGTACGAAGGGAGTGTCATTGTAGGGAACAACATTGAGAATCGAGGAGCGCGGTCCATGCTTCTGTATCCCAATCACGTGAGCGGGACGCACGCCGAAGAGCAACCGCCCGCTTTCAAAAACTTCACGGACGACTATCTGAACATCTTCAACGTGTTACGCGGGCAAACCGGCTTCGACGATTTGGAGGATGGTAACACGGCCAGGGAACGACACGGGCTCGTGTTCGACGAACCCTTGCGTCATCTTAAGGAGGTCGACTTCATCGAGCCGGTGTACGTACGAAACGAGCTTCGCATCCATCAGACGGTCTCCGAAGATTACACCGATCAAAACACGATCCCCACGATCGAAGTGGCAGGCTTGCTTCGCGATCTGTACGAGACGCGCGAGCGCAATCGCGACTTTTTGTTGGAGCGCGTGGATGCGGACACCTTCGTGCGCATTTTTTTCGAACGCACAAACTACAACGGCTTGAGTTCCTTCAACAACGATCTAGGAATCGAGTGGGCCATGTCCAATCAGAACATCATCAAATTGGGTGACTTCCAAAACAATCTCACCTTGTCGGATTTTCCGAACACCATCGCACCGTGGTTACCTTTCGATAAAGGTCAGTTGCGCCTTGAAGACGCCAACGTTTCGGACATCAATTTGGCGGCCTTGGTCAACGACGGCACCTTCCAATTGAGCCTCGAGAATCTAGAGGAGTTGGACTTTGAGCTCATTCAAAACAACACCGACATTTTGCCTCAATGGATCACCCTCGACCAACGAGAGGTTCTCCTCAAGAATTTCGACCCTACCGGATTCGCGGACGCTTACTTGAAAAAGGTGGATCTAGGCATCTTTAGGAACGACACCTACGCGTGGATACGCGAATCCCAAGGGGACGTAGCCTTGAGCCGATTCTTCAACGATCTACGACTGTCCGATTTGGAGGACGATTTGGATCTGTGGCAGCGAATCGTGGACCAACTGAAAGCGGACGGGAGCATCACCGCGGCCGTAGAGGCCACGATGGACATCATCGAAGACACGACGATGGATGTGATTTACCGCGCTATGTCGGATCTTCACGAACGCAGCAACGTGCTGTACGCGCTTTTGGACCGTTTGTCGAGGACTATGGATTCCAACCTGAACAGTATAGGAGGTGGCGGCGGTGGAGGTGGAGGTGGCTTCGGCAGTGGCAATGCTCAGGGCGACGTGATACTAAGCACCGACGGTTCCGTGTTTTTCGACACGACACGGTTTCGTATAGGCGACGACTTTTACTACGACGGAATGATTCCTATGAACGACAGCCGACGAACGGCCTTTACACTATGCAACGATCTACGCGTTCACGGCACCATCGCGTGCGGATCCGTGAGTATTCAACCCTACGAGCACATCAAACGCGTGATCGAGCTAGCCGATTTGCACTTGGACAACGCTACCGGCGTCCCTCAGCTTGTGGTGGGCGAAGACAACTCCGTGTCCAACGCGACCATGGTGAGCACCGATCAAGAGACGGTGTTTTTGAAGCCGGTGTACTTTTTGGACGAGATCCACATCACTTCCAACCTTACGATCGACCCCATCTTCAATCAACCTGTGGAGATGGAGCAATCGCTCGTTGTGCACGGAGAGCTCGCAGGGCTACACCCGGGACTCTTCCCAGGATCCCCATGTAATTTGTACGTCACTTCCGACGTGAGCATTACGGACAGCAAACTCTACTGGCATCACGAACCCACCGGTGCCACTTGGTGGGCGGAAATCAACCCACAAAGCAACGTTCCTCACACCGGCGATCTCGAGTTTCATTCGATTAACGGCTCCGGCTTCGCCTTGACGGATACCTACGAACCTAACGCGATGAAC
>Ga0181567_10001360_pt1 | contig 18549 bp, 9 predicted proteins | sample 101ome_14_FD_133761 | JGI IMG/M metagenome (GOLD analysis project Ga0181567, IMG submission 133761) | Coastal salt marsh microbial communities from the Groves Creek Marsh, Skidaway Island, Georgia - 101403AT metaG (megahit assembly) | ecosystem: Environmental > Aquatic > Marine > Intertidal zone...
GGTGATTAATGTCTTGGATATGGACCGCGCAAGCATCCACTCGTTCCGGACGGGAAATCATCAACAGTTCTAAGTTCTGTCGCTGCGCGGAGAGTACTTCCTCGCGGGACATGCCCCGATGACGGCGAATCAGTGGAAGACGCTCGGCTGGCCTTTTCCTTACGCCGAGCGACGCGGGGCCAACAAGAAAAATTGACTTCACCCAATCCTTTTTTCGAGCCGCGATCAAGCTAGCGGCAACACAGCCCCAAGAAAAAGCCACGAGATGCACCGATTGCAAGACAGGCCGCGCCTTCATCACGGACAGCACTCGCTCTACCGCGAGACTCACCTCATAGGGTTTGTCCTGATCTGTCGACCAACCAAGAGCGGGGAGGTCAAGAGTCCAAACATCGTACTGGGCAGATAACACCTCAACATTTCTGATCCAGTGCAACCAGGATCCCGACCCCCCGTGGAACAGGAGCAGACGCTCTGCGCCAATCGGCCCTGGCCAGTGTCTTAAATGCAAGGTGCCAATGCCATCTGCCACATCCAATGCCTGACTGGCCGCCAACGCACGGTTTAATGTGGCATCGACCTCGGCGTCGCCTGTCTGAAATGTCATCGCACCGCCCAGGTCAATTGGGCTCAGGAAATTCGAGGGCCAGTTGCCCCATTCTGGATTCACCCTCCCGAGTCTGAAGGCCAGCCGCCATGGCCCGGCGCATGTTGGTTTGTGCGCCTTCCGTTCTCAAGGTTTGTTGAAACAAGTAGGCCTCTTCAAGCAGCCCCTCCATAATGGGCAGCTCCGCATTATTAATGGATGCCTTGCAAAGCGCGATCGCTTCTGCCGGCCAGCTCGCGATCCGTACGGCCAAGGTATCGACAAAGTCGCTCATTTGCTCTGCCGACGAAAAAATACGGTTGAGGTAGCCCCAATCCGCGCACGTTTGCGCATCGATATCATCGCCGCCAAGGCAAATCTCCATGGCGCGACCACGCCCCACAAGCCTAGGCAGTCTCTGCGTACCCGAGCCGCCTGGCAGAATGCCCAAGGGAACCTCCATTTGATTGATCATGGTTTTCCCTTTAACGCCAAACCGCATGTCGCACGAAGCCGCGAATTCATTCCCCCCGCCGCCTGCACGACCTGCCATTTTGACAATCGTCGCCTTTGGCATGGTCCGAACGCGTTCGCACATCTCATGAAAAGGAGACAACTTGGTCGCCTTCTCGGCCGGGCCATCGGCGGGGAAAGTCAGAATAAGGGACACATCAAAATGCGCAATGAAAAAGTCGGGATCAGCACTTTGGAAGACCACCACTTTGATCGTGTCATCCCTCTCGAGGGCCTCAGTGACGGCAACGAGGTCCTGATAGAGTTCCGCTGTCATCACATTTACAGGGGGATTGCTGATGGTGACATGACACACGCCTTGATCATGCGAAAGGGATAGCGTTTGGTACTCACTCATTACGGTCTCCTTAGAACCCAAGTGGTGACATAATGCGACGACCCGACCTATTGAGACAACCCGACATGATGCACCGCCTGCTAACGCCCTTTCTCCTCACAGCGGTTGTTATGAATATGTGCGTGATCGCGGTAGGCGCCTCTGCCAAGCCATTGCGCGTTTTGCTCACCAATGACGACGGTTACCTCGCGCCAGGCATCAGAGCGATGCGGACGTCGCTCCTAGATGCAGGACACCAGGTCTTTTTGGTTGCACCCCATTCCAATCAAAGCGGCAGCGGCACCAGCATCACGCCTCAAGGCATCATGGTTCAAACGCACGGCCATCGTGTCTGGAGCGTCGAAGGCCGGCCTGCCGACGCGGTCCGATTTGCCCTGGGTCATCTGATGAAAGACGCGCCGCCGGACCTCGTGATTTCCGGAATAAATTTAGGTCAGAATGTTGGTGCTGATGTCATGGTATCAGGCACCGTGGGAGCCGCCGTGACCGCGGTGCTGCAGGGGTTTCCCGCCATCGCGATCTCTGCAGAGATCAGACTGTCTGAGATCGAAACGCAGTTCCCTTCAACCGTGTTGGTGCTACCAAAGGCTGCCCAGTTCTTGGCCGATCAACTGGAAAAAGGCGTTTTGCCGTCTGCGGGCGAGCTAATAAATATTAATTTCCCCGCAACTCAGACGCCCAGGGGGGTGCGCCAAGCCTCAATGGCGATGTCCTCTATCCTCGGTAGCAACTATGCCGAAACCGCCGATGGCAAATGGCGCGCAGGTTATGCGGCGGAGACCAAGGATGCCCCATCGAGTGACCGCTCACTGCTTAGCGACGAATTCATCACCGTGACCCCTCTTCGGGCCGATTACTTTCAATCTGCGCCAGGTCAAGCAACCAAAGACGCGATTTCACTCATGGTCACCCAGTAGATCTAAGGCCTCAAGTTCCACCGAGCCCTTCGTACGCGCAGCCCTCGGTTGCATGCAGGCTCAAGTGAGCCCCCAAGCCCAGTCATCCGTCTTCAGCTCTGCCGCTGATTACCCAATACCGAAGTTCTGTGGACAGGCCTCATTGACGTGCGCCGCGCCTGATCCGGGATTGCCGATAACTTACAGCCCAGGCCTTTTGCAAACCGGATTGAACAGCCCGAATCCACGGCCAGACGGCTTTCACCCTTCTTGGAAGCCATGAGGCGCCAGGTTAAGCGCGCTAGTGCAGGCCACGGCTCCGAGCGAGACGATACATCAATAAGGCGGCGCGCTCGATGAGCATTGGCAAGGTGCCAAGATCGATCGATTCATCCAAGGAATGCGCCCCCATACCCTCAGCGCCAATGCCATCAATGGCATCCACATAATCGGCGACAAACGAGACATCTGCCGCACCCCGCTTGCCAGGGTCAAAAGCCTCGACCGGCCCGTAACCAAGGTCCACACTCACCTGGCTGAGCTGTTCGAGCAAGGCTTGGTTTCCCGCCGTTGGCGCCATCGAGGGATAGCCCTCACTGAAGGTAATCTCGGCTGACGTTTGAGGTAAGTTCCCCGAGGTCACGATCTGCTTCATTCGCGCTCTGGCTGAAAGCTCCTGAGCTCGAGTCAAGGTCCTAAGCCCCCCATGGACCACAGCGCGACTCGCCACTACATTCGTCTTACCAAATATTTCGCCTCGATTCTGAGCGCGGTCGTAATTGACCTCGGTCCCGCCCAATATAACCCCCGGATTGAACGTCAAGTTCGGTTCTCCCGTGAGCGCCTCATGAAAAGCAGAAAGTATTCTGGCCGCCTCAAAAATTGCGCCACTGCCAACTGCCTCGCTAAAAATGTTTGAAGAATGCGCCCGAGTCCCCTGGACGGTGAGGAACCAACCACTCGACCCTCGCCTTGCGATGGTCGCGGCGTCCAGGCTGGTGGCAATTTCAAAACCCAGGGCGACGTCACATTGCTCGGCCGCCGAGATTAAATGACCTCGGGAGACTGACTTAGGGGAGCCTGACTTCTCTTCATCACCGATGAGCGCCACCACATATCGACCATCATCGAGGGCCCCCACCGATTTCAGAACCTTGAGGGCAAACAACATGACCACATCCCCACCTTTCATATCGTTCACACCCGGGCCAGTGGCGTAATCACCCGATCGCTCGAAAGTCTGAAACGGACTCGAAGCTTCAAATACCGTATCCAGATGACCAATCAGCAGCTGACAAAACCCTTCACCGCCTGAGTCTGCAAAGAGATGCCCCGCCCGATCAACTGACTGCATGTCATGCCAAATCGTTTCGAAACCCAGCGCAGCCAGTTCCCGCTCAAACACCTGACCTACAGCCCGGACCCCAGCATGATTCATGGTGCCACTGTTGATATTGACCACCTCCTCTAGCAGCGCGATCGCTGGCTCTTTCTGCTGCCGCGCGAGTTCAGCGATCCGGGATTCCATATCAGAGAGTTCGGCCCAGACGGGCAGGCTCCAAACGACCACCGTGACAACGACCAGCATTCGCCTGCCCGCTATGTTCAATCGATCTCTCACACATCACCCCCCATCACATTGGACACCCTGTTAACTCGGCCTGACGGCCTTAAAAACAAAGCCTTTAACCCCGACTGACCTCGATCGCCTGACGATATAGCGCTTGATTGCCCAGGACCTCTAGCGCTCTGTCCCCTAAATGAGGACGATGGGTCTGGCGCCCCCATCGCTCGCCCATAGGCCTTAGTTCGCAATGACTTGACCAAGGTCCTCCGTGAGGCGGAAGGCCGTGTCCAAGGCAGCTCAAACCGCGTCACTCAGCGGCCGCAGGCAAGCGGTCAAACCCAACGGACCTTAAAATCGGTCATTGCTGACAATGCAAGCCGCTCTGAGTGCTACTCATCGGATGCTGGCTTGAGTGACCACTCGAACATGACCGTATCCCGCCGCTCTGAACTGGGCGATAACTTCCGATAACTGCGCTCAGCGGAGAGGTTACCCTCATCCATCAGCAGCCAGACATTTTGGCATTCGTGAGTCCGAGCCCAAGTAAACAGCGCCTCGAGCAAGGCCGGCGCCATGCCCTGCCCTCGGTAGTGATCGCCCACCCCAACTTCGTTGATCCACAACTCGTTGCGCTTATCTGGATGTCGAATCAGCACTGCACTCGCCATTCCCACCACAAGATTCGTACTGACGGCCAACATCATGATATGGGCAGAATCCTTGATGAACCCTTTCACTTCGGCAGCACGGATGTCTAAATCAAACACCCCTTCCGCGACTTGCTCAAGTTGTGACTCTGATTGAAGCGCGGTGATCATCCAAGCTTTCATATGGATCCCTCTTTGGGCTTCTCCTCGCGCTGCTCCCTGAGCGTCTCTTTGCCAACTTCTTTACCCGTGTCTTTACGCCCTTACTCACGCTTCCCCTGGCTCTTTCTGCAGTTTAGAGGGTCTGGGTGATCAGAACCGAACCGCGTCGATCATTTGATGCGCGATCAGCACCAAGGCTAACGCATCCCATTCACCCTTCAAACGGAGCGTATTGCGACGCCGTCTGCCCCGGATAGTTCGATGAAAGACTGCCATCCATTGATCAACGACGCGGATGCAATTTCACTTCCAGCGACTTAAAACCACGGATGAACGTCGAATAGGTTCGCTCAGGCGGCGCAACAACCTCAATGAATTCGAAGCGTTTTAGAATTTCCTCCCAGAGTACTCTGAGCTGCATTTCGGCAAGACGATTGCCCATACAACGATGAATACCGTAACCAAAAGACAGGTGCTGCCTTGCCTTGCTTCGGTCAACGCGAAAAGCGTCGGCCTGCTCAATCGCTCTTGGATCTCGGTTGCCGGAGAGATACCACATCACCACTTTTTCGCCAGCCTGAATCAATTGACCATTCAATTCGACATCCACGGTCGTTGTTCGTCGCATGTGCGCGAGCGGTGTTTGCCACCGGATCACTTCAGAGACCATATTGGGAATCAAACGCTGATCCGATTTGATTTTGTCTAACTCTCCTGGGTACTCGTTCATGGCGAGGACACCCCCTGAAATCGAGTTCCGCGTGGTGTCATTCCCGCCAACGATCAGTAACAGGAGATTGCCTAAAAATTCGAGTGGCGCCATATGCTTCGTTGAATCGCCGTGGGCGAGCATAGAAATTAGGTCGTTCGAGGGTTTAACTTTAGCGCGCTCGTTCCACAATTGCGTAAAGTACTCAAGGCACTCCAACAATTCCGCCCGACGCGCCTCAGGTGTTTCACTGACCCCCATGCCGGGCGGTGTGGTTGCCACATCACTCCACCGCGTCAGTTTGCGGCGGTCCTCAAACGGAAAGTCAAACAGCGTCGCTAACATCTGAGTCGTGAGCTCAATGGATACGCGATCAACCCAGTTAAACGATTCATTCAAGGGCAGCGCATCTAAAATAGCCGCCGCCCGAGATCGAATCACGGTCTCCATCGACGCAAGATTTGGGGGAGCGACCACACCCGTCACCGTGGCTCTCTGAACATCATGTTTGGGAGGATCCATCGCGATAAACATGCCGAAGCCATCCCACGCTTTGCGCACTTGATCTCTTGATTCTGGCTCGGACTGCACCTGGGGCGGCATAGGCGCACCGCCCGCGCCACCGATGGTAATGCCACCGGCCGATGAAAAGCGCTGGTGATCCTTATCAACCGCCATAATGTCGTGATACCGGGTGATCGACCAGTAAGGACCGAAGGCGCTGTCTGGGCAATAATGGACCGGAGCTTCGTCTCTCAACCGCTCGAAAAAGGGCGCCTCCAATCCCGCCTGAAAAAGAGCAGGATCCGCCACATTGAATGTCTCGAGGTCGAGTTCGTAGGGGTTTGGGCGTGGGTTATTCATATTCATGGCGCAGATTCTCTTTGATCGTTGCTCGCGTAAGTGGGATGTCATTGCCCCGCAGGTCACCGTCGATTCTAATCAGCTTTGGTCTAATGTCCACGCCGCAACACTGAGGGCAGTTTTGGCTCCAGCGGCAGGCTCTGGGCCGATCTTCAGGGCCAGTCCTCGACCTTGAGAGCCCGGCCAAAGGCCATTGCAGCAGTGCTTTGCAACGCGGCAAGTCAGGCATTCAGCGCAGAACGGAAGGTTTATCACCCGGAGCGGCCGATCAGTGATTCCTTAAAAAGCTCACGACCTAAGCGACGCCCGGTATACTCAATTTATGCAAGCCTCCTACTTGATCATTTTTAGCTATGTTTAAACTGGTCCAATCCAATGACCTTCACGTGCTTGCCAACGTTCTTTGCGACGATCTTCGCGGACCTCTTGCCCCCTTCACACCCGAAACGGTGCTGATTCAGAGCTTGGGTATCGCACAATGGCTCAGGCAACGTGTTGCCGATCAGCTAGGCATCGCCGCGAACCTGCAACTAGAGCTTCCTGCCAGCTATCTGTGGGCGCTATACCGTACCCTTTTACAAAGCCGTTTCCAGGAGCCTTTGGATCGAGATGCTCTTGCAATCCGGGTGCTCAAGTCACTGCCTCATATTCAGGCGCCGATTCTTGAACAGTTCAGAGCATCCAGACCGAAATCGCAACGCGGTGACTTCGAATTGGCCCAGCAATTGGGCTCGGTCTTCGAGAACTATTTGCTGTATCGCCCAGAATGGGTGCTGGAATGGCAGGCAGGTAGGCAACCGGTGAACCACCCTGATGCCGAATGGCAGGCCCTGATCTGGCAAACCATCACGCGACTCGACCCCTCGCTAGCGGAAAACCATCGCGCAAGACTGCATGTGCAAATGTTGGATCATCTAAATCAAAGTGAAGCAAAGCTTCCGTTGCCAGAGCGTCTCAGCCTATTTGGGCTCAGCACCTTGGCGCCGATGCAGCTCGATGCATTTGAAGCAATCGCCAAACACATACCGGTGACCCTCTATTTTTTAAATCCCTGCGAGCACTATTGGGGCGATTTCATCACGCAACGATCGTCAGCGCGCCAGGCCGCGAAAGCCATCGATGCGGGCTACGATCCAGAACTTCTGTTGCTGGATGCAGGTCACCCAATCCTTGCTCATTGGGGTCGTCTTGGTCAGGAGTTTCATGAACGCCTCACCCAGAAGGGGGCAGACTATTCGGTGGAACAATTCACTTCGAAGTCCGATCAAACAACGCTGGGACGCCTGCAGGCATCGATTCTAGAGGCCACCATCGAGGCAGCGAGTTGTGTCGAAGAGGACTCAGTAAACCTGCCTGCCGACAACTCGATTGAAATTCATCGCTGCCATGGGCCGCTGAGAGAGTGCGAGGTGCTCCTTGATCAGCTCTTTACCTTAGTCGAGACAGACGATGCTGCGCTCGGCAACACGCTCGTCATGGCGCCGGACATCGATGAGTACGTGCCACATATTCACAGTGTTTTCAGCGATCTCCTGCCCTATACCATTGCCGATCAGAGTCAAATTCTCTACTCGACGCTCGTGCCAACCTACTTAAGGCTCTTGGCGTTGCCCACATCAAGACTGGCCGCAAGCGGCGTGATTGATTTGCTTCAGCACCATGGGATCCAACGCCGTTTCGATTTATCCCTCACAGATATTCAGCTCATCGAACGATGGATCGGTGACGCCAACATCCACTTCGAGTGGGATGGGGTCCAAAAAAGGGCGCGTTGGGGGCTACCCGATACGCATCAGTTCACCTGGCGATTTGGGCTTGATCGAGTCATCGCCGGATTCTTGACCGGTCGACACGACGAGCTCATTTCTGATAGCGCTGCCATCGACATTCCTGGCGAGGAAGCGAACACCTTAGACAAGTTCCTGGGCTTCCTTGACCTACTAACCCGAACGAGGGACTCGCTCTCTCAACCTGGTAACGTTCAGTCTTGGAGCGACCGTCTCAATCGCCTGTTAACTGACTGGTTTGTCCTGCCTGCCGAACAAGCAGCTGAGACGCAAACCATCACTCAAGCCATTGAGCGATGGTCGCGGGTGCTGATCGAAGCGGACTTTGAAGAAGCTCTTACCTCCGAATGGGTCTTTGCTTGGTTTAATGAGAAGCTCGGCGAGCCCCGCGGGTTAATGCAGATGCACCAACGAGGCGTGACCTTCGCGACGCTCGTTCCTTTGCGATCGATACCTTTCGATCACGTCTTCATACTCGGATTGAATGCCGACAGTTTTCCTAGGGCGCGACATCGACCGTCGTTCGATTTGCTCGAGAACACGCCTCGGCGACTGGGCGACCGGTCCCTTCGCGATGACGATCGGTATCTGTTACTAGAAGCCATCAACGCCACACAGAAAAAACTGCGACTTTCATTCGTGGGACGAGATCAACGAGATAATTCAGAGATTCCGCCCAGTTTGGTGGTGACCGAACTGATCGATTGCTTGGCGGCCATGGGCGAGATTCTCCAAATCACGGACCACCCGCTGCAGCCGTTTTCCCGTCGATACCGATCAGGCGAATTGATCACCTACCACGGTCACTGGTGGACAGCGCCTGCGTCGCAATCTATCGAAGCGAACCCTGCGTCCCCCTCGATGCCGAGTGATGATCATATCGAAGGCGAAGCCCTGATTCGGTTTGCGCAACACAGCGGACAAAGCTTCTTCGAGGATGGTCTCGGTGCCAGACTCCGAGTATTCGATCAAACCTTGAAGGAGAGCGAGCCCTTCGAATTTGATGCGCTTGATCGATTTCTGGTCCTAGATCAATGTGTTGATGCGCTCTTATCGGGCCTCTCGGTGCAAACACTCACCAAACAACTCATGAGCCAAGGTCGAGCCTTGGAGGGACCGTGGGGAGAGCGCCAGCTCGCAACCACCCTTCGAGTCGCTGAGCGTATGGTCGAGAGAGTCACGGCTGAGGCTCCCGATACCCGTCGGATGCAGCAGATCGCGTGTTTGATTGACAAGAAAACCGTCACTTTGAACTGCCAGGGAATCAGAGATACAGACCATCTGCACGTTCGAGCGGGCCGCTGGACTGCGCGGCAGTTAATGCGACCATGGATCGCCCATCTCCTTCTCCACGCCTCTGGCAGGGAATTGCCTGGAACGCTCGTGGGAGCTGAATCGGGCGACATCAAATTGTTCAAACTGTCGCCACTATCGACGGATGACGCGAAAAGTGCCCTCGCGCCCTTGCTCAATCTTTATAACGCGTCGCTTACGCAGCCCGCCTTTCTTCCGATCGAGTCTACCTGGGCGTACTTCTCGACAATCCAATCCGGCAAGGACGCAAGAAGCGCCATGGAAGCGGCAAGACAACAGTGGGATGGGCAATTTTATGGCCCTAACGAAAAAAGCGATCCTTACTGGGCGCGAATCGATGGGACGCTCGCGGAGGTTCCACGACTAAGCAATCTTCTCGAGCCTTTTCTGGCGGCCTTGTTTGCAACCTGGGGTAAAGCGTGAACCTTCTGCCCCTGCCGCCCGGCCAACATCTTATCGAAGCGAGTGCCGGAACAGGCAAGACCTACACCTTGATGCAGCTCATCCTGCGTCTGCTGCTGGGTCAAGGGACCCAGCAAGCGCACGCCTTCGAGCTCTCTGAGATCCTCGTGGTGACTTTCACTCAAGCGGCTACGCACGAGCTCAAGCAACGAGTGACCGAATTGTTACGGGCTGCCCGAATAGGATTTGAACACGCGTCATCAACTGATGAATCCATTCAAGCGTGCATTGATGCGTCTACGGATGTGAAGCGCGATCTGATTCGACTCAAGCAGGCTGCGCTGTCTCTTGATGAAGCCCCCATCTTTACGATTCACGGCTTTTGCAGTCAGATTCTCCGAGATCACAGTATCGAGCTTGGCCTGCCTCTCAATGTCCAAATTGAAACAGACCAATCGATCGACCTCCTTCGGCTGGCTGAGGACCTTTTCCGACAGCATGTTACGACGCTTTCACCACTCGAGCAGGAAATCGCGCAGACCCTGTGGGCGAGTCCAATGATGCTTCTCTCGCGTTTGCAGCCCTTGATCTCGAGACAAACGCTGAAGGTCATACCTGAACCCCACATCCTCCATCTACCTATTGAGATCGAGTCGCGAATGCGCAGCGTGAAACAGCAGTGGCTTGATGAGGACCTCGAGTCTCTTATCGGTTCAAGCGATCTGATGCGGAATCGGAAATCGTTCACTAGGCGACTTGAGATGAGCCGCTTTTGTAGAACCGCTCATCTAGAGCCTTGGTCAGAACTTTGGCAACTCTGGCGAACCTCAGCGCTCGCCGAGGTCACGAAAAAAAATGGCAAGACGCCCCTGCACCCAATTTTCGACGAATTTGAAGATCTAAGTGCCCAGTTCGAGCAGTTTCATGCCTTTCAAGCGGGTCACCTGTCAGCCCTTTGGTCAGCGTTCAAGCATCAACGCGAACGGCTGGTCCTTGAGTCCGGCAGACTGGGCGTCGATGAACTCATTCCTCGCGTGAGCGAAGCCTTAAATGGATCCAAACGTCTGGCTGGGTTACTCGCCAAACAGTACCCCATCCTATTGATTGACGAATTCCAAGATACTGACGATCTTCAATACCAACTCTTTCGAACGATTCATGCGCAGCAAGCATCACATCATCTGGTTCTCATCGGTGACCCCAAACAGGCGATTTATCGTTTCCGTGGTGCCGATATCAAGACTTATCTTCGCGCTGCGGGTGATAGTCTTCCTGCCCACCACCTTGATACCAATTGGCGATCAAGTGCTCGCTTGATCGATGCCGTCAACCATCTCTTTAAGCCGGATCAAGCCTTTTCAAAAGAGAAGACGATCACCTTTTTCCCGTCAAAAGCGAGTCCTCGAGCGAGTTCGGACCGCATTAGAGTCGATCACAAGCCAGCCGCGCCCTGCTGGTTTGTGGTGAGCCAGGAGACAGAAACGAATCAAGCGATTGCCCAGGTGGCGCAAGCTCAATACATCGCTCAGTCGCTGAACGCTGTGTTATCTGGTCCGAACGAAGTACAGCTACAAGTCAGTCAAGATCCGGTCCAATACGAGCGCCTGAGGCCCGAGCAACTCTCGATCCTCGTGAGAAACCGGCGGGAAGCGCAGTTAATTCAAACCGCGCTCTCGTCCTACGGCCTTGCAAGCGTTTATCTCGCACAAACCAGCATCTTTGAGACACAAACCGCGAGCGATTTGGCCATCATTCTAACGGCGATGCTGCGCCCTAAAAATCCAGGCGCGGTGATCAGCGCCTTATCGACTCGTCTTTTTCAAAAATCCTTTCAATGGCTCGGCCAGTTTAGACAATCAGAGCACGAGCAAATGCGAGCGCTCGAAACCTTTACGCGATGGGGTAAGACGTGGGAGCGATCCGGCGTGGGTGCGGCTATTCATCAACTGGTGCGTGACGAGGGCCTGGGAGGCACTTGGATCAACCGAGCAGAGGGATCACGGGAACTCACCGATTTGCGTCACTTAGCGGAATGTCTCGATACCCGACAGCGGCATTTGTCATCCAGGCAGCAGCTCATTGACTGGTTGATCGGAGGCTATCGACTCGACGAGACCTTGGGCCAAGAAGACTTAAGGCAACGACTCGATTCTGATGATCAGCTCATCAACATCATGACCATTCATGCCGCAAAAGGCCTGGAGTTTGATGCTGTGTGTGTGCCCTTTGCTGATTTTGGCGCTGTGAAAACTCGCACCTCCGGTCGCGAGCTGACCGAAGCAGCCACGTCCTCGGCGGCCCATGCGGAGATCAATCTCACACGCTCTGACAAAGCGGATGAGACCTTGACAGAACGAGCGCAAGAAGAAGAGATGCGCCTCTTTTATGTGGCCGCAACCCGGGCGAAATCGTTACTGATCTTGGGCCTCGGTGAGACGCGACTGACGGATTCGGTAAGCGCAAGAACCGCGCCACTCGCACGGCTGCTTGGGATCGACGAATCTGGAGGCGCCGAGGACGCCATCCGAGCGCTGCCAAGTTCGCTTTTTCACCTCTACACACCGGAGCCCATCACACCAAGCAGTTTGCCTCCAAAAACGGACAGTCATTGGGTCGACCAGCGACCCATCCCAACTGTCGATTTCCAACCCGTCACGTTCAGCTATACCGGCCTCACCCGACAGTTGAATCGGAGCGCGGCAATGTATGCGCCAGGGTTGAATGATGAACCCGACGGAAACGAGCGGATCACTCTTGAGTATGCATCCACAGCAATCGAACAGTTTTTGGAAGCCGGCTTACCCAAGGGTGCCAATCTCGGCATCAAAATCCACGATCTATTCCAACACCTGGATTTTACCCAACCGGTATCAGAGCAATCCGACTTATTAGAGCCTTTCAAAACAGCCTGCCGCATCTCTGCCCCAGAACCCAGTGCACTGCTCGAAACTTGGCTCGAATCCATTCTGAGCACACCCATCTTGGACGATGGTTTTTGCCTCAAGCAACTCTCGATGGCGAAGCGCTTGAACGAGGTTGAGTTTCACTTCCCACTGACACAACTAGATGCGCTAAAAGAGCTGCCATTTCTCTCGGCTGATCGGCTGTCTAGCCCGGCTCGAGCGCCATGGGCGCAGTATATGACTGGAAGTATCGATCTCGTTTTCGAGCATCAGCAACGGTTTTATATCGTCGATTACAAGAGCAACCATCTGGGACCAAAGGCCACGCATTATACGAGCGCAAAGCTTGCACACGTGATGCACGAGCACGAGTATGATCTGCAGTACACTATTTATGCGATTGCGCTCGAAAAATATCTCAGACTTCGGACGCCAGACGTAGCATTCAACGACCAGTTCGGTGGCGTGATCTACCTCTTCTTACGCGGCATGACCGGCGAATCCGGGAGCGGCGTCTTTTTCACCCGACCAGATGGCCACCAGATTTCCAGGATCGCAATGAGAATGTCTCATGCAGACTGATCACTACCCGCACCTTCTTCGAATCACCGCTCAATTTCTCGCTAGTCACGTGAGTTCGACCGAAGACTGGTTACAACTCGTGCGTTCGCTCTTGCTCGCCCACGAAGAAGGACATACCTATATCGACTGTCAGGAGGCCACACTCACTCGCGGCGTAGCGGAGCAGCTATCGCCCAATGTTACTCCCCCGAGCCCGCTGGTTCTCCAAGATGCCAAACTCTACTTTCGGCGGCATTTTGACCTGGAATGTCAGATCGCAGCGCGACTTTATGCGCGAGCTGAATACGCAGCCAATCAAGATTCACGCACATCAAGTGAGCACGCTGCTACATCAAACGATGAACTGCCGTCTCAACACATCGAGGCGCTAACCGCCATGATGCGCGGTCCGACCACCCTGGTTACGGGCGGGCCTGGCACGGGCAAAACCACCTTGATTCGACGGGCAGTCACATGGATTCAGCGCGAAAACCCAACGGCGTTGATTCGGCTGGCTGCTCCTACCGGCAAAGCAGCGGCTAGACTCAGGCAAGCGCTTTCAGAGCCACCCGCCGCAATCGATCTAACCACGATCAGGGTCGAAACCGTGCATCAGCTGCTGGGACTTTCAAGGCTTCGGAGTCAGTCTAAAGGCGAGCATTCTCTCTACGTGACGCATCTTTTTATCGATGAAGCGTCCATGCTCGACCTCAAACTCTTTGCCCAACTGCTCAGTGCTTTACCGCCTTCTGCAAGGCTCACACTGGTTGGCGACCCCGACCAACTCCCAGCGATTGAGGTTGGGTCAGTGCTGCCCGCACTACTCGAAGCGGCCGATCGCTCTCCCGCTGACGCGCTACCCATCCTAAGCGCCACACGCCTCAGTCAAACATTTCGATTTGCCGACGGCGGCAACATCGCCGCACAGGCCGATGCGGTCAAACAAGGGCGCTTTGACTGGCACGGCGCCGTCAATCGCGGTGCCATTCAGCCGCTGACCAACGATGCCAGCGCCCTCATCCAGGCGTTTTTTAGTCCTTATATCGAGCAACTCAAACTCGAGCAGACAGCGATTCAGCCGGAGGCTCTAGTCGACGCCTTTGAGTCGAAACGCATACTGACGCCTTACCTCGAAGGCTCATTTGGGGTGCGTATGATCAACCAGTTGATAGAAGCCTTGCTCGAGTCTCAAGATCTGAAACGGCCAGGGCAGGCTCATTATCACGGACAACCCATCCTCGTCGTAGAGAATGACCATCATCAGGGCCTTGCGAATGGCGATTTGGGTATTTGTATCGATACAGAGCGGGTGTCCGGCTGGGGCAACTCGTATACCGAGCGCTATCAAGTGGCGTTCAGAGGCCCCGAGGCGCTGAGGTATCTGCCTGTCAGCCTTTTGCCTAAATTCGAAACCTCGTTCGGCATGAGCATCCATAAATCTCAGGGCTCCGAATATAGCGATGTTTTGCTGCTTGTACCCAACCGCGACGCGCCGCAAGCGGGCCACATTTTATCGAGGCAACTGATCTACACAGCCATTACTCGTGCCAAGGAGAATCTGAATATCTTGGCAGATGAGGCCGCTTGGCAAAGGGCCCAAAGAACCTCAATCTTCAGACGAACCACCTTAACAGAGCGGATTCTGGACGCCATCGCCATGGACACAGAGGCCAGGCTATGAACGCAATTAGAAGCTACATCCTGATACCGGTAGCTCGGCAGGGCCTCAGCATCCTGTCAGCCCTTTGGGTCGTCGGCAATCTTACGTTCTGGCTCTTGTTGCTACTCTTAAGTTACCCGATCTCAATCCTGCTGAAACTGATTCGCCAATCGATGTTGCTCGAGCGCTGGGTCCAATGGATCTATCGATCGGCTGTGCGAGTCGACAGTGCCTGGATGCTCAAGGTGGTTGGTATTCGCCTCGAGGTCGAAGGGACCTTACCTGCAGCCCAGCGCGCCATCGTCATCGCCAACCATCAATCGTGGTTTGACATTCCCATCGTTCAAGAGCTCATATCCGCTCGAGGACCCCGGCTGACTTTCCTGATCAAGGATTCGCTGGCATGGGTGCCCATCATCGGTTGGATTTGCGTACTTTTGGGATTTCCTCGATTAAGGCGCAGCGGGTCCACCGCCGACCGTTCCGCAGATCTTGACGCGGTCGAGAGAGCTGCAATTCATGGGCGAGACACGCAGCACGCCTTGCTGATTTTTACCGAGGGCACACGCTTTACAACAGCCAAACGACGTAATCAGCGGTCGCCCTATACCCATTTATTAAATCCAAAGGGTGGTGGATTAGCCGCCGCTTGTGACATCTTCCCGAGTGGCACACCCATCATTGACATCGCGATTCACTACGAAGGCACATCTCACTTTTGGCACTGTCTGGGCGGGGCGACTAAGACGATTCGCATCAAATTGACCGCCCATACGGTAACCCCTGACCTCGATCCTAACGCATTCCTTAACAAACTTTGGGTTGCAAAAGATGCGTGGCTGAGGACCTGCGAGGCTAACGCACCCAATCGGAAGGTCGGGCTACGCAGCGACTGAGGGGAGTTTAGGCGTTCATTTAAGACGCGCCTTGTTAACTAGCTCCACCCACTTGCATCTGCCGCGATAGGCGCGAAATCTTCAAGAATGGATGTCGCAGTCAGAGGCATAACCTCAGGATCTTCCACCACGGCGGCATCTAACGTTGCTAACATAGCCTGCGAGACATAAAGATCAATTCCCAACGCATCATCACGATAGAGGGTGAACAACTCTCCCTCACCAAAAAGATCAATATCGGATTGGGTCGCCTGAAGCAACGTAATATCAACCCCGTCGAGACTTAATTGGTCATCTGCGTCCCCGCGAACCACAAAGACTCGATAATTGTTCTCACCCACCAAAGCATCGAGACTATTATCCCCGACCCAATCAAGCATATCGGCCATATCGAGATTCAGCGCATCGGCGCTCTCATTCCCTGCCATGGAGATGATTTCCATATTAGCAAGCGGCGCGCCAGCGCCCAGGCCATCTAGATTTGAGAGATCAATACTCCCCGTCACCAACAGGGTGTCGATACCAAGCCCGCCATCGACCAACGAATCGTTAGCATCGAAAACAATTGAGTCACTGCCACCCCCGCCGAAGTTTTGATCGACACCGCCCAGGGCGTCGATCACATCATCGCCCTCTCGACCATAAATGGACTCGCCGAAATCCGTGCCGGTTAGCGTCTCTCCCGAATCCGTCCCGAAAAGACTCTTGCCGCCATTCGACTGATGCACCACCACAAAAATCGATTCATCAAAAAGTAGGGATTGACCCAGATGGCTGACCTGGGTGACTTTAACAACCACCTCTCCCTCAATGCTCGTGGCTCCCGCGCTATTGGGATCAAGGCTCAATTCGGGGATGGCAAGAAACGTGTCCTCTACAAATTCAAAATCACCGTACAGATCCACACGATCGCCCAAGGTGCCGCGAACAACCAATCCGGAATCACCGTCAAGCAGGGCATTCCCGCCATCATTCAGAGCGGCGATCGCATCCGCATCTAGATGAATTCTGTGCCGTGTGGCGCTCGATCCATCGTTCAGGTCGAGCACCTCCACACGGTCCATTGACATCCCCCAGAAGCCCTGGCCATCCAGTGTCATACGAAAGTCGAAGTGAATGAAACCTTCGTTATCGACCGCACCTGTTGCAGGTAGGACCACGGTATCAATGCCTGCACCGCCGTCAATGCGTTTGAAGTCCATGGATGCAAGTTCAAACGTATCGTTGCCAACGGCGCCATAGGCCGTGTGCCCAAATCCAACGGCCAAAATGAGATCACTCTGATTAAAGGCGCTGCTATCGCCCAGGTAGTGGGTCGTATTCCCGGCGCCTGCGAAATCAAACACATCGACCAAATTTGCAGCACCGACCATCACCTTGCTGGGATCGACAGGCACCAGGTTAACCTCATCCAATCCAGACGGCGTTTCCGTCAGAATTTCCACGTCAACCACCGACGGATTGATAGGATCCGCGTCGATGACCAATCCATCAACAGAAGCAAAAGCGCCGAGAATCAGGGGCGCCGTCAAAAGATTCACCGTGCTGAGCGCACTGCCTGATGAGGCCAAGTTCAAAAGGAGTCGGCCCCCTGCGAGGTGAATGGTGGGTGACACATTGCCCGCGGTTACGCCCGTGATTTGATCACCGCTACCACTTCCTAAATTTGCATCGAGCGCAAGCGTGCCCTGCGCGCCGAGCATCAGTGTTCCATCGCCCCCGATATTCAGAACCCCATCGCTTGCGTCCCCCACATCCAACGAGCCATCAATCACGAGCAAGCTGTCTGCAGCAACGAGATTGATAGTCTGGGCGGTAGTGGCATCGGTGATCAGCACACCCTGACTACCGATGGTCAATCGATCACCTGGGCCGACTGACAGCGATGCCGCTGCTGTCGTTGTTGTGGTACCTGTTGAGCCCGCCTCAGTCGTGTAACGACCAAGGAATACATCGCCCTCTAACGCATGTTGGGTTGTGCCAACCGCATCCAGCGTGAGCTGCCCAAGAATGTACCAATCACCCATGCCTGAGACTTGCGCATTGATTTCAATGGCATTTTGACCAGCAGTCACTTGGGATGGATGCACTAAACCGACGATAATTTCGCCTTGGTTGATGAGTTCACCACTCGCTGCCGCGTCACCGACCCGCAGCGTGGCAACGCTATCACCCTCAAGGTCATAGACTATAAGTTCCCCGTGGAGCGTTAGATCCTGCGTGAAAGTGACCGATGCGCTGCTTGCCGTACTTTGAACCAGGCCATCCATATTGCTCGGCGCCGACGCGCTCATATAGGTCGCCGTATCGAGCATCGTCAGTCCTGAACCAAGCTGAATACGACTGCTAAAGTCAGTTATCACGGCCCCAGCAAAGGTCGCATCGCCCGCTATCGATAATCCTGCGTAATCAAGGTTGTAGAAATCGCCATCGATGCGGCTACTCCCGCTCAAGGCAAGCTGCCCGAAGGATGACGTACCCCACTCGTCGCCCACGTTGGCCAGGACCACGTCGGATTCGACGATCAGCCCATTGGCAATCAACACGCCTTGATTCACAAACTCCGCGGTACTTCCCGAGCTGTTCTGCAGCACGAGGCTGGACGCTTGACTCGCATCAAGAACCGGCAAAACATAGGAAAATGCGTCGAATTGAAATTCCACCATCCCTTCAAGATCGACACGCCAATCCCCAGCAATACGGAGTACGGATGCGCCACTGGAA
>Ga0181567_10001362_pt1 | contig 18548 bp, 23 predicted proteins | sample 101ome_14_FD_133761 | JGI IMG/M metagenome (GOLD analysis project Ga0181567, IMG submission 133761) | Coastal salt marsh microbial communities from the Groves Creek Marsh, Skidaway Island, Georgia - 101403AT metaG (megahit assembly) | ecosystem: Environmental > Aquatic > Marine > Intertidal...
CAGGAAGAACCCGACGGGGATGATGAGAATCCCACCTAAACAGTCCTCGAGGGTGTAGATGAAACACTTGTACAGGTCGTTCGTGTCGTACGCATCGAAATGTGTCTTATCTTTGGACTTGTTGCGAGCTAAATAGGGTGGGTTCGTGATGACCCACGCACCCTCGTAGTTTGGTGGGTGGGCCAACGTGTCCCTCCTTTGGACTCGCGCATCTTTCGGTTCGATGTCATAGGCCTCGCACGCGTCCCCGAGCCAGTCGAGTAAATCCCCCTGCCCCGCGAAAGGTTCGATGACCCGAGCCCCCTTTGGTGGCCTCTCGAGACCCTTTAATATGTATTCATGATTCACCGTGTAAAATTGTCCCCGGTCTTTCTTCGACATGTGTGTTAAAAACGTCGCTCAGTTTTAATACATGTCGTCGGTACTGGTGCACGCGTCCACCTCCTACCCATCGTTGAAACAGAAACTCCGTAAAAACACGTTGACCTTCAATGGTGTTTTCACGACGTACTACGCGGTGACCGGTGGCGCCACCGGGGGCATCTCCGCCCTGGTCGGCGCGGGTGCGTCCCTCGCCTATCTTCACGTGCTCTCACGGAACGTGGAGACCCTCGATTTCACGAAGTCTGGAGTGCTCGTACCCCTCGCCGTGGCACTCGTGGAACAAGCCGTACCCTATGAGTTTAATTACGAAGCGACCCTCGTGACGTTCCTCTCGTATCAACTTGCGGTGCTTTCCGTAGCCTTCACCGAAATCGTAGAAGATGATTAGAGGAATCGGTAGTCTTTCATAATAACATAGAATGTTTGAAGGCGTCACCTACAGAACTGCGGACAATTGGTTTCCTTTCATCCCCGTTGAAAATGACGCACCCATCACGTATCTAGAAATTGGGTGTTTCTATGGCGCGAACATCATCAGCGTTGAAAAAAGTTATGGCGCTCACCCGGATTCAAAACTCCACTGCATCGACCCATGGGAAAACTACGACGACTATCCCGAGTATAAGGAAGAAGGCATGCAGTCGAACACCTACAGCACTTTCATGAAAAACATCGAAAACACAGGGAAACGTGATAAGTTTATCGTCCACAGGGGATACTCGAACAAACTCGTACACACGTTCCCCGATGAACACTTTGACATCATCTACGTCGACGGCAACCACGAACCGCACTACGTTTTGGAAGATGGTGTACTATCCTTTCGTAAATTGAAACCGGGTGGCTATCTCATTTTCGATGACTTCGGATGGTGCGGTCGAGACGGCCCTGAAACGGGTGTCGAAGCTTTCATGATGGCTTACAATAAACAAATCGAGCGCGTCGGCTTGCGTCAATCTCAAATGATTTTAAAGAAAAAATAGTCATGTACATGTAAGAGATGCATGCCATCACACATCCCACCAAAGCACCCCCTGTAAAGGTAGGTACGGTTAAAGACCCCGAACATTTCACGTACACCCAGTTTGTGAGAAAAGTCAAGACCAAAGACCTTCAAGAAGTGGTCCTCAAACCCAACGTCAGCCAGGTCCTCTTCTTGGAGAAAAATGGTGGGGTCGGCGACGCTCAGGTCCTCACCAACCCCACGCTGTGGCAATTGCTCACTGAACAAAACGAGGCCGACGTTCGCGTGGACCTTTCCTCCCAAGCCCCCATGAACCCCCTGGACATCATGTCCGTCGTGTTCCTCCTCTTCTTCACGTTCACCATCATCCGCACCTTCTTTTTCAGTGGAATGGGTGGTGGCGGTGGCCCTCTCAACCTCATGCAGGGCGACGCCGAACTCAAGGTGGACAGTGAAGTGCCCACGCGATTCTCCGACGTGGAGGGCATCGACAGCGCCAAGGAGGAGTTGGAAGAAATCGTGGATTTCCTCAAGAATGGGGAAAAATACGCCATAGGTGGTGCCAAAATCCCCAAGGGTGCGCTGCTCACGGGATTGCCCGGAACGGGGAAGACCCTTCTGGCTCGCGCCATCGCTGGGGAATCTGGCGTCCCTTTCATCAACGCCTCTGGCTCCGGTTTCGTGGAGATGTTCGTTGGTGTTGGTGCCAAACGGGTGCGCGACCTCTTCGCCCTCGCCCGGGCAAACGAACCGTGCATCATCTTCATCGATGAGATAGATGCCATCGGGAAGAAGCGGTCCGCGGGTGGCATGGCCGCCAACGATGAGCGCGAACAAACCATCAACCAACTACTCACCGAGATGGATGGGTTCGACGTGAACACGCAAATCGTCGTCTTGGCGGCGACGAACCGCGCAGACATCCTCGACGAAGCCCTTCTCCGCCCCGGAAGGTTTGACCGTAAAATCAGTGTGTCCCTCCCGAACGTCGATGGTCGGGAACGCATCTTGGGTGTCCACGCCCGCGATAAGAACCTGTCCCCGGACCTCTCCCTCAGAGACATCGCCCGACAGACCACGGGGTTCAGTGGTGCGGACCTGGCCAACCTCCTCAACGAATGTGCCATTCGCTCGGTCAAAGATGGTGTGGGCATGATTACCAGTGAAATCGTCGAAGACACCTTCCAACGCATCGTCGTGGGTGCCAAGGGTATGACCACGTTCTCGGATGAAAAGAAAACCCTGGTGGCCTATCACGAGGCGGGACACGCCATCGTCGGTGCCTTCTCCAAAGGGTTCGATGAAGTTCGTAAAGTGAGCATCATCCCCCGTGGCGACGCGGGTGGGGTGACGTTCTTCCAACCCAAAGAGGAGGTGGACCTCTATCCAAAGTCGTACTACCTGGCCCAGTTGCGCGTGTGCTTGGGTGGTCGCGCCGCGGAGGAAATCGTCTACGGCGCCGACGAGGTCACCACGGGTGCTTCGGGAGACTATGCCTCAGCCTATCAGTTAGCTCGGGAGATGGTGACTCGCTACGGTTTCGGGAAGAACAACTACGACTACAACAACCTGAGCCCGTTCAGCGCTCGTGTGGTGGACAAAGAAATCGACGCCATCGTGAAACAGTGCTACGAAGAAACCCTCGAACTTCTCACCGACCATAGGGCTGAACTCGAATTCCTGAAGAATGAACTCCTCGAGAAAGAGGTGGTCGATGGGAAGTGGGTGTACGAAACCCTCCTTTGTGGGAATCAGGACAGTGGATGCCACGCTTAAAGATACTTTTTGTTGTAAAACTAATATGAAGCTTGTATTTGCCCTCCCCGGTCGTGAATTCTCCGGACGCTTCCTCACCGCGTGGACCGAAACGTTCACCACCTTGATGCGAGAAGGTCATCAGGTCATGATGGTCAATGAATACTCCAGTTTCGTCTCGTTCTCTCGAATGAAAACCCTCGGTCTCGACGTCCTCCGTGGGAAGGACCAAAAACCATTCAATGGAACCCTCGACTACGACCTCTGGATTACAATCGATTCAGACATCGTGTTCAAACCACAACAAGTTCTCGAACTCATTGAAAACTCCAAAGAACACCCCGTGGTCTCTGGACTCTACCGGATGGCCGACCTCCAACACTTCGCGTGTGTCCAGGTGTGGGATGAGGACTACTTCAAGAAACACGGGTCCTTCAAGTTCCTCCGCCCCGAGGACATCGTGGGTGCCCCAAAGTTCAAACAGGTGGCATACAACGGCATGGGTTTCATGGCCGTTCGTAAGGATGTTCTCGACGCCATGACCTACCCCTATTTCAGTTATCCATTGCAGACCATGACGACGGAAGACGGCACCGTTCTCGAGGACATGTGTTCAGAGGACGTGGCGTTTTGTAAAAATTTGAAGGATGCTGGGTACGACGTGATGGTGAACACGCAGCTCGTGGTGGGACATGAAAAGATGTTAGTCATTTAATTAAAATGCACCTACTCTTGTAAACGATGTTTCAGTTTCCCCGAAAATCTTTGCAGCCTCCGGGCAACTTTCGACGACTTCTCCGACGAACCCTTTCTCGACGGGGTCCACTCTCTTCGCGAATTTTTCATAACCGTTGTGGCTCGCGTGTATCATCGCGCGGTAGCACACCGCGGGATAGACGTAGTGATACAAGAAAATTTGGTCTAAATTGTACATGTCCCTCGAGGGTGGGACCTGTGCGACGAACTCGCGCATGAACGAGAGTCCATCTTGAAACTCCAGGGGTGGAAGGTTGACGTCCCTCAGACCCGAGGGTCTCCCGATGTATTCCAGGCAGTTGTTCCGACATCCCATCGTACCACCGAGGATGGGAACCCGATGACCCTCGTGGTCTCTGATGATGTGAAAGTCCTTCCCAGATGCCAACCATTCTTTTATGAGACGCACCTCTCTTATACTTATTCTTGAATCCGCATCTCTGATGAGTACTGTTGTATCTTTTAAAAAAAGGTCTTCAAATCTCCAAAACATGTTGGAGGCTTTACAGTCGGTGCCTTCATGATGAATGAGCTGGACGTTTGGCTGCGCTTTGAGCCAGTTGATGATGTTGTAAGGGACGCTTTCGTTGTAGTGCACCCTCAAAGTCCAATCTGGGAGGGTGTGTTGGAGCTGTAAAGCATTTTCAACGATGCCATAGGTGTAGACTTTATTAGAACCCCATAGTGAATAGGAGATATACATTACAATTTAATCGTGGTCAATCTTTAACCAACACCCCCAATTTTCGTCGTTAGTGGTGTGTGCGCTCATAGAATGGCGGCTGTTAAAGCTACTTTCTTTTTCGTCTCTTTCGTGGTCGATGTGATAAATCGGTGGAAAGTTCGTACCAGTAACCGTACCACCTGACATGATGACTTTATATTGGATTGTCGTGTCTGCAAAATTTCGCTTTTTTTGAGATTCTTCAAAGCCGCGAATTTTCATCAACAAGTCCCTATGCGCGACTTGAAAGTCTCCACACGAGGTCACAACGCTGGCGATGCGATGGTGCATCTCTTCTGGATACTGCGTGATCACGTCTTTCGTGACGCTGAGTGTCGGTGCCATGATTTTTTGTCCAACGACGAGGGGCTCGATGCCGAAAATAAGAGGCATGTATTCCTGGACGTCTTTGACGTTGTCGGAAAATGCTTTTTGTAAATGTTCGAGCTGAATATTCATGCGAGAAAGAACAATCATTTCATCTGGACGAACCTTTTTTACGAGTAGTTCGAGCTGCTCCTTTGGTGGACATATGACATCGACATTCGTGTTGACGATGATGTCACCGGTCGCGCGACGGATGCCAACATTACGTGCCATGACTTCACACATCTTTTGCGCGGGTGCATCGCCAATTATGTCTTTGACCATTTCTGGAGTCACTTTGATGGTTTTCAACTTGTCTCGATTTTCCAAAACGAGGCCATCGGTCAAAATATTTTTACCAGTCTCCGTGTTCCAGTCTACGTAGACGACTTCATCGAAGGATTTTAACATGGCGTTGAACGCATACGTCGCTCGCTCATTCAGAAAACCACCGTAGTTATCATTGCGACCACAACAAACAGCACTGACCTTCATTTAATTATTAAATATTCATTATTTCTCTATACCTTTTATATGATGGTTTATAAATAAAATCTTCAGTCTCCATGATGTCTTTGACGTTTTCGTAACCAATGTATTCCTTCTTCATGTCAATCGTGAGGTCGTGTTCATTACGCGCTTGATACACAGTCGCCGGACCGTAGACGACATTGTATCCCATCTTCTGCACAAGGTAGCTTGCAAAGATGTCATCCATGCGTCCAACTTTGTCAAACACAAAGTAATCCTTTAAAACATTTGATGTCAAGATTGTGTTTTGGCTGTTGAAAGGTCCGGGTTTGTCTGAATAGTACCAATCACTGTTAAATGTACACTCCGGTGCGTGTACCATGCGGCACACCGCATCTATGTCTGGGTCGCCGTTCCATAGATTGGCTTGAATGTCAAACTTTGGTGCATCTACGATTGTGTGTGTGATGTTTTTATTCTTCTCGTGCACGTGTTGTAATGGAAAACCTCTGTGCCACAGGTGAGGGTAATTTGTCACACTGAGGGGGTCGAAGAACTTGCACTCCGGTGTGTACTTGCTCACTTTCCCACCGGTGAACAACTCACCCCAGTTTGCCAATGGAATGTTATCGTCGTCGACGGTCGCGATGAGGTCGTACTTTTCTTTTTGCGCGTACACAAATCCCATGTTCCGTCTTTGAATGTTTTTCCAACCGATCATGTCCGAAAGAGATTTGTCCAAATTTTCTTGTTCCTTTGGTGTGATGTACTTGCAACCATCGAGGTTTTTATACTCTTCATGCGGCGTGGTGATGTCGCCGACGACGATGAAGTCCCACCCATCCATCTTTGCATACTTTCTAGTGGCCTCCGTGGGCGCATTGATGGTGGTGGTGACGATGACCTTGCGCATTTTTTGTAAATAAAGAGGTAATTCTTTATGTTATAAAGGCACATGCGTCTCATATACGAAAAAGACATTGGGTGGGGAAACACCCTCATTCAGATTTCTGACTTTCTTTTTGAATGTTCGAAACACAAAAAAGTGCCACACCTTCCAGAAAACATTGAGTGTATAGATGGCATATCTATCTCCACAGATGCCGATGAAGAAGAATACAAGGCAAATATTTTTATAAACAACGTCACGTTCAACTACGTTCACCCACTCATGCGACAGTTTGTGAATCCGACACAAAAAGTAACGGACATTGTTCGCGAAAATATTCACAACTGTGCAGTAGGTCTTCACATCCGTCGAGGTAATTACGGCCCTGATTCTAAATCAATGGACGAGAACACACACCACCATCACGCCGCGTGGTTTTGTGATGACAACACCCTTCAAAAGTTTATGAAAATAATCGAAGATGCAAAAGAACCTGTGTTCGTCTGTACCGATAGTATGCATTTAAGAGATGAATTGTGTGCGCGATACCCAGACAAAGTTCGGACGAGTAATATCAAAAATATCATTCACAGTCGCGCGTGCGATGCCGGGGACAGAACAGAAATGTTAGTCGATTGGTTTTTATTATCACAGTGTAAAAAGGTGTATGCTACGGCAAAGTCTACTTTTGGATACACAGCCGCCGTTTATGGTAATGCTCAACTCTCGTTCGTCTTCTGAGCAGGTGGGAAGATGGAATCGTAAAAGACTGCATTCTTATCCTGCTGTTCCACCGTCTTGACGTGATAGAATGCGATGAGTGGGTCGGCTTGAAGTGCTTGGACCTTACCACCGACGAGTTTTTCATGAAACTCACCGTCCCAGCGAATGGTGCCATTATTCTTGAAATAACGCAGTTGGTAGTCGGGCCAATTTATCCATCCCGTGTTCGAGATTTTAAAGTTGCATTTTTCCAACCATTTTTGCGTGTATCCGGTGAAAATATTAATTCGTGGAATTGCCATTATTTCGCCATCGAATTGTCTTATATTTTTCAAAAGCAACTCTTGCGGCATCTCGTCGGCATCTATGACAAGTATGTAATCACCGGTACATCTTTCAATTTGGTAATTTCTGTGCGCCGCGAAATCACCTGCAAAGGCGCGTTCCAACACGGTCACATTTTTTTTATGTTTGTCAAGCACGTGACGCACGGCGTCGTTTGTGCGACCGATGTCGTGAAGAACGTTAATGTCGTCACCGACTTCTTTAACTTTTACCAAAAAGTTTAACAAACTATCGAGTTGTTGGGCTTCATCACACACGCAAATGGCGTAGGTAATGTTTGTCATTTAAATTAAAAATATAAGTCTTTCTTTTAATATCATGTACGGCAAAATTGTCGGTAGATTCTTTTTAAAACCCCACCTGCGCCATGAAGATGACGACACCCCAGATACGTGCACCATATCTGAACTCATAGAGACGTGGCCCCTATGGCCGCAATGGATTGCCTCCCTTCCTCATAAAAACATTCAGCTGTACACGATGTTCGAAACGTCCGATGTCCACCCCGACATCATCAAGAATATGAAACTTTTTCACAAAGTCATCGTCCCTCTCGGTTATCTGCGAGACATTCTCGTTCGTCACGGGGTCAACTGCGTGAGCGCAGACTATTACAATTCACCCCTCGTCCTAGACAAACCCCCTGTGCTCACGAAAAAAGTAAATCCAAATAAAAAAATTTTTCTATACGTCGGAACGAATGATGTTCGCAAAAATACAAAAAATTTAGTCAAAGTGTTTGACCAAGTTCTGCGAGGGACCGAACACAGACTCATTCTGAAGACGAACAACAGAGATGGTCTCCCTGACAGCCCAAACGTCGTCTATCGCACGGACCGCATGACCCCTGAACAGTTGGCGGGTCTCTATAACATGTGCGACTACGTCGTGTCCTTCACTCGTGGCGAAGGTGTTGGTTTACCAATGCTCGAAGCGCAATACTTTGGCAAACCCGTCATCGCCCACGACCGTGGGGTGTTTAAACACATCAAGGATGCGTCGTGGATAACTCTCCCATCACACGAGGTTCCCATCGACTACGCGGAAGTTCCAGACTTTTTGAAGAAAGTGTTTCATGGAACGTGGTGGGAAGTTGATTACGAAAAAGCAAAATATGTTATTGAAAAGGCTACCCACGCTTATTAAAAGATTAGAACATTACATGTATAAATGTGGTGCCCAAACGACCAACAAGGATTCTTCCAAAGCACCACGGGTCAAGTGCACAACGATTGTCTCACAGAATGGATTACCCGCATGTGCCGTGACCCTGAGAACAAGTCGTTCCTCGAAGTAGGGACGTGGAACGGCTTGGGGAGCACGCGTGCATTTGTGAACGAACTCAAAGACAGAACTGACACGATTTTCTACTCGCTGGAGTGCAACACCGACAAGGTTGCGTACGCACAAAAGTTTCACGAAGGCGTGGCGAACGTGCACATCCTCAACGAAGTTCTCGTGCATCTCACACCCGAGCAGGTCTACGAGGTGTTCCCCCAAGCGAGGGACGACCCCGAGTTCAATCGATGGAACACCATCGACATTGCTAACATGAAGGAGTGCAAACTGTTCGACGCGCGCGAAGATTTCGACGTCATCCTCCTGGATGGTGGTGAGTTCACGACGTGGCACGAATTTCAAAAAATTAAAAATCACGTCAAATATCTCCTCTTGGATGACACGAACACGAACAAGTGCACGAAAATCGTCGAAGAAATCAAGAGCATGCCTGAGACGTGGAAAATTTTGGAACACGTCACCGACGAACGCAACGGTGCGATGTTAGTTCAACATATCTGTAATTAAATCTTCTATGGAATGTTTTTGTTCCCATCCAATGTTTTTAATCTTAGATGCATCACCGACGAGCGCGTCGACTTCACACGGACGGTAGAACTTCGGAGACACCTTGACCACGACCTCGCCGTTGACCTTTCCGATTTCGTGCTCACCCGTGCCTTCCCACGTGACCTCCTTCCCGAGATGCTTGAGACACATCGTGACAAAGTCTCGCACGGAGTGGGTCTTGCCAGTGGCGACGACGTACTCATCGGCCACGTCCTGTTGCAGCATGCGCCACATGGCTTCGACGTAATCCTTGGCGTGTCCCCAATCCCTCACGGCGTCGAGATTGCCCAGCTCGAGGACTTTTCCACTCTTCAACCCTTCGGTAATTTTCTTGGTCACGAAATCTACGCCACGGCGGGGACTCTCGTGATTGAAGAGAATGCCCGAACACGCGAAGAGACCGTACGATTCTCGGTAGTTTTTCACGAGCCAGTGCGCCGCCACCTTTGACACACCATACACCGACCGCGGGTAAAACGGCGTCATCTCTCGCTGTGGGGTCTCCTGCGCCTTACCGAACATTTCCGAAGTCGAGGCTTGGTAGATGCGATACTTAGAAGGGTCTTTACTCTGTCGCACACTCTCCAAAATGTTCAGCACACCCAAAGTGTTCGTCTCGAACGTGTACCTTGGACACTTGAACGAGGTGTGCACGTGGCTCTGCGCGGCGAGGTTGTAAATCTCCACGCGTTCGTAGCCGTCGCAGTCTTGAATCATCTTATGAATGATGGGGTGGTCCAAGACATCGCCGTCGTACAACTGCACTCTGTCGAAAAAGGCGTGTTCCGAACGACACGTCGAACGTCGCACGAGACACTTCACGTCGTAGCCCTTTTCTAAGAGGAGTTCGCATAGGTATGAACCATCCTGTCCCGTGGCACCCGTAACCACGGCGACGCGACATTGCATTTGAAAAGTAAGGCTTATTTTATCTTTAACTGGTTCCCTCGATTACAATGTAATTAATTCACGCCACTTCTCTCGAACCTCGCGCTGTCGTGTTTCGTTATGCGCCGCCATCGCTCGCGACACCGCCCCAAAGTCGGTCTTCATGAGTTTTTCTCGGAGGTCCTCCTCGCTGTCATAGTACGTGATGTGTGGAAGATGATAATAGTCCGCGCGTTCAATCCACCAGTCGATGTCCGCACACGGTGCGAGGTTGGGGTGTAAAGTGCCGTAGACCGATTTCAGAGTTCCCATTTGTTTTAAAAATTTCTTCGTCGGGAAGAAGAGTGGAACGTTTGCGGAATATTGTTCAAAGATGGACATCGTAGAAATTTCATACGGCACGTGAACGATGCCCTTGAACGAATAGAGGTCTTGCCAAGTGTACCTTCCCGGATACGTGCCGTGTTGGATGACACCGTCTCGGGTGCCCGTCCACTTTGCACCCGTGTAGAGACATAGGGATGGGATGTATGTAGAATCCACACCGGCGCCCATCTTGAGATATTCCTGGTCGGCTCTGTTGTTGGACACGAAGTGCACATTCTTCATCGTCCTCAACTTTTCGTTGAGCCAATTCCAACCATCGATGTCACCGCTCCACGAAAAAGGTTGTTCGTAGCGACAGCTGTTGACCACGATGATGGGTTTCTTGAAACTTTCATACAGAAGGGCGAACACCGGGGTATGGGTGACGAGAAATCCATCGTATTCATCAAATGCGTCTCTGTACGTTTCGGCGAATTCTTCAATCATGGCGGGTGTTATGTTTTTCCACGTGTACTGGTTCACCACCTTGACATCCGCCGTCGGTTTATTAAAGACCCAGTTATGTCCAGATATGGACCAGTTTGTGATTTCAACGCCCTCATCTTTCAATATGTGCGTGACATCCGCGACCACGGAGATGTGTAAGTCGATGTTCAGTAATCGCATTAAAAAAATAAGGCGTTTCTTTTTTAATCGCGAAAAATGAATCTCATCAAGGAGCGCATGGAGTTTGGCAAGGCCAAGTATGGCCACGGGGTCAGGGTCACCGACGACACAACCACCTGGGGGACCCCTTCCAACTCATGGATGCACATGGCCCTCGAGGAGTGTCTCGACGGCATCATCTACGTCGTCGCCGATTACATACGGACGAGAGAGGTCGTACACAGTGAACCCGACGACAACAGACGCATCCTCTACCTCCTAGAAAATCCCCAACTCATCAATAGCGAGAAACACAGAGACATGGTCGACGCGTTTTTTAGATTAATTAAAATGTGTTCATAATGTAATTACATACAGCATGCGTGCCATACAGAAAGCGAAGACGTGGCAGTTCGCGGGAAAGTTCCTATTAAAGAATGCCACCACCAAAAACAAAGCAGTCGTAGGACGTTGGACGAAAGAACAACTCCTCGACCTGGGTCCCACCTTTGTGAAATTGGGTCAAATCGTTTCGACGAGAGGGGACCTCTATCCCGTGGAGTTTTGCGCCGAGCTCGAGTCGCTCCAGGACGACGTCCCTCCCGTGGCTTACGATGACGTGCGACGGTACGTGAACCAGAAACATTTCGCCTGGTTCGATGAGGTCCCTTTTAAATCGGCATCCATCGGCCAGGTCCACCGCGCCCAACTGGTCACGGGTGAGGACGTCATCGTGAAGGTGAAACGTCCAGACATCTACAACATCATGAAGAGCGACATGGACAACGTCAGAGACATCGTGGCCCTCCTCGAACGCGTGGGCATCGACACCGGCACGGGTACGGGCTACGTTCTCGACGAGAGCATTGACAATCTCTTGGGAGAGACCGACTATAGGAAAGAGGTTCAAAACGCCATCCTCTTCAGACACAACTTTCGTAAGGTGCCGTGGGTCAAGGTTCCACGCATCTACGAAAACCTCTCCTCCCCCAACGTCATCGTCATGGAGTACGTCCCCTCGGAAAAGTTGACAGACATTCAAACGGAGGGTGTGAACAAAAAGAAACTGTGCGGCGCCCTCATCAACAGTTACGTCATGCAAACCATGGAACACGGGTTCTTCCACGCCGACCCCCATCCGGGGAACATTGGATTTCTCCCCGAAGGACGTTTGGTGTTCTATGACTTTGGTTTGGTCATCCCAATCAACGAGGAGCTCAAATCTGGGTTCATGGAACTCCTCGTGCACATCATCAACAAGGATACGAAGAAAATCGTGGAAACCCTCGTGGCCCTGAAAATCATCATCCCCATCGCCACCGACTTGGGGGACATCGAGGTCTTCTTCGAGACCATCTTGGACTACCTGGGCACCTTGGATGTGAAGGACCTCATGAACGACGAGGTCATCGCCAACCTCGCGAGAGAGAAACCCTTCATCCTCCCGACGTCGTTCATTTACTTGGCGAAGGCGTTCTCACTGGTGGAAGGGACGTGTTTAAAGTTGGACCCTGATTTTAATTATTACACATACTTGGAACCCATCGTAAAAGATAAAGTCACCGAAGCGATTGACATTAAGGGTATGTTACAGACGACCTCGGAGATGCCGACGCGAATCAAAAACATAAGTACCGCCGTCCTAAACTTGGAAAAGAGTAGGACCGCGATGAAACGTTCGTTGGACCGCACCCAGAGGGAGGTGCGGTTCGCGCTCTATAGTACGTTGAGCGCCATCTTAGCGGTGGAGCAGGATGATAAAGTCTTGATGGCCATGTTCACAGTCATGGCGGCGTGGTTCGCCCTCACTTCTCGAAAAAGTCGATAGACGTGTCGTTCTTCTTCTTCTCAGACTTTTCAAAGTACTCTCGGTGTTCGCGGAGCAGTTCTTTCGAACGACGCATCTCGTCCTGACCGATGTCTTTGATTTTATCCGCCATGCGTTGGAGGTCTTCGCGTCGCTCTTTGGCGAGGCGCTTGCGGAACTTTCGAAGCTTCTTGGGTTCACCGCAGGTGACCCGAACCGGGGAGAACATCATGGCGAGCATTTTCTGGTTTAGACAAGAAACGCGGTAATTCTTTATACGATGGACACTGGGGAAGATTTCATGGAAAAATGTGATGTTTGCGTGTACGAGTGGGGGTACATACAAGCACACCCCTCGTGTACGAAACACATCAAAAAACTAATCGTGGTCGGGACGCCGAACCCCGACCTCGCGCTCATACGCAATTCACGAACGTTCTTCACGAAGATGGACTGGATACACTACTTTGTCGCGAAAATTCTCCCTGAAATAACTCAACCCTTCGAATTGGTCACGCATAACTCAGACTATCCGAGCGGGGGTGTGCAGCCCATTCTTCAACACCCGCTTCTCGTGCAGTGGCGTGGGTGCAACATGATTCCTCACCCGAAGACGTGGGGTCTCCCTTTGGGTTTAGAAAACGTGGACATGTGGAGACGCACGGATAAAGGGCACATCGCTCGGTGTGCGTCGACCATACCGAAGACCAAACTGATGTACTTTAATTTCAACGTGGCGACCAACCCAAGAGTTCGTTCGAAGTGTGAGACCGACCTCCTTCGCCAGGGATTTCCCAAAAACAACGCGAAACCGTGGAAAGAGTACATCGAGGAGTTGGCGCAGTACCGTTACTGCGCAAGCCCAGAGGGCAACGGTGTCGACTGCCACCGAACATGGGAATGTCTCGCCCTCGGGGTCGTTCCCATCGTTTTGAAAAATCCAGTCATGTACACGTGGTTTAAAGACCTTCCAATACTTTGGGTAGATACGTATGAAAATTTAAATCTCAGTCCATAACAAATCATAATGTCCGCGGTCACCGACAGGTTGTACTCCATCGCCCAGAAAATCAACAGCAAGCAGCTCGACACCGAGCTCGGCTATGCACCGATCGTGACGATGGTGGTTCCGTTCACTATCCTCTACGTCCTCGCGAACCTCACCGGACACGACATCGTCGACAAGTGCGCCGAAGGCAAACTCTCAGGAAAGGAGGACATCAAGAAATACCTCGATTACACGCTCGTCATCGCGGCGACGATCCCGGCCACCCTCTTGTACAGCAAGCTCGTGACCAAGGACGTTCCGGGGTACATCGCGGCGTTGTCTCTCATGACGCTCGTCGGCACCGCCCTCATCGCCAACGCCATGAACAAGTGCGAAAACGCCAACGACACGGAAAAGTGGTACAACGGTGTGTACATGGCCATCTCCGCCCTCGCGTTTTTGTTCAGTGTTTTTATTATGGTGTTCGCGTAAGACAATGCTCGACGCCATTCGTGTCCTCGGAGTGCTCGCAGCCTACGTGATGCGTAGGGTGGGAACACTGAGTGTCCAGGAGAAAGTGGAACTGCTCCGACTCATAGGCCTCATCGCGACGAATCCTCACGCTTCGTATCGCGTAACAGCACTTGATTCAGGGCATATAATTGAAACACCAGACCGACGCCTGTGTACACTGCCGAGTAGTTCGCCCCTTTTCTTGTCTGATACAGAATCCATAGGACATTGGCGAGAATCCCAATCATCAGGTAGCGCACCGACAGATTGTCCACCTCATCCAGGCGGTCGTACATCTGGTACAGACCCAGTGTGACCGCGGTGCCCGCCAATACGTTATCGACGTTCATTTATTATCTGCACATAAAATAAAAATCAAGATGGACGCCATCCTCGCAAAGTTTCAAGGAAAGTTGGACACTAAGAAAGTGCTCGCCACCGTCAAGGAAATCGAAAACGTGTACATCGCGGACGGGTTCACCAAGGAGGACATCCCGCCGATCGTGGCCAAGCTCATGATGATGTCCGCGGGTCTCAACAAGCTCACCGGTCCGGAGAAGAAGAAGCTCACCGTGGGCATCTTGAACTACCTCATCGAACAAATCGAACGCGGTGAGGAGGACACGGAGTTCGAGATGATTTTGAAATCCATGGTTCCGGCCATGGTCGACGGGTTCGCGGGCATGTTAAAGTTGAAGAAGTGCCTTCCGTGTTTCAAATAAAGATTCGATTACACTAATGAACTAAGTATGGCTTTCCCATCGCTGGAAACTATCGTTAAGTACGGCATCTATAGCGCCCATCAATTAAAAAAATATCATGAAGGTCTTCTGCCGCCCAAAAAAGTCACCATCCTGAGCGAGTGCGACGCCTGCGACTTCGTCTACGAAGCCGGCGACTGCCCCAACTGCTTAGGTTTAATCAAAAGCCCCAAAGCCGACTCCAAAGAATTGTGAGTTCTCTGCAAGGGTTTCTTCCTCCGAAGCGTCAACGCATCATCCGAGGTTTCTCCCACCACTGGTTTCGTCGTGGGTGAAACGTAGGGTACTGCCACATCTCTCTCGTTTTCCGCGTCGATGGGTTTTCTCGGACCTTTGTCAATGACCCCGTGCTCCCTGAACTCCTCGATAGTCATCGAGCCCCCGAACACTTCTAACTCGTACCGTTTCGGTGCCATGCGCACCGGACCCAGCACCCCGTACATTTGTTTCCTCATGCACATGATGTTCCCCATGATGCGCCCACCCAGATTTACCCCGTAGTTGTCTATCGCGAACGCCTTCATGCAACTCCACGAACAAAACTTGCCATATGTGTAAAACTTTCGTCTCATCTCGTCGTACTTCTTAGGCATCTCCAGGGGCTCGTCCTCGAAAGGGTGGCAACACCACCAGCACCACATGTCTGTGTCTTAAAAAAAAATATACTCTTTAATTAAATGGACGCTGGACTACTGTTAATCATTGGTCTGGGTGTTCTGTTGGTCATCGTAATCGCGTTCATTGTGGTGAACGAGTCCAAGAAACGGTCGGAACAGGATGCCCTCAGGAACACCGCCGATAAGTACATTCGAGAAGAGAATGCCCGGAACGAAGCACTCGCGCGTGAAATGGAACTCGACCCAGATGAAATACAGGCGTGGATTGATGAAGCCTATCAGGCGGAGTGTATGGTGCCACCACCGTGTCCGGGATTGACCGTCGTGAATGAGGAGACCGGGTGCTGCGACCTCACGGATGCTGAAATGACAAAGTTTCAACAAGCCATGAAAATCACCGAAAGCATTTTGTACAGCGTGGCGTTGTCGTACGCCTTCAGTAAGACAGTGAGTGGCCTGTACGCGGCGAGTAAGCAGGGTGTGAAAATAACGCGAAGCGCTGTGCAGGGCATTTCACGAAGCATGGGTCGGGTGGCATCTCGCGGTGCCTCCAGGGCCGCCACGCGGACGAGTACGCGATACGGTCTCCGTCTGCTCAGTAGAGCCGCCGCGAAAGTGGGCATGGGTCCCGTGGGTCTCGCGGTCTTGGCGATGGAGCTGGTGAGTTTTGGTCTCGACATAGCCGACCCCTTCGGATTCCAGACCTATCGAGCGAACAAGATCTCGAAAAACATGCGAAATGCGTACGAAGTGGAGGTACAAAAGAGCACAATGGAGGGTACGTTTGAGGAACGCACGGATTTCCCTTTGACCTTCCCCCTCGCTCTCGCCTACCCCGAACACAACGATGACTTCTTTGAGGCATACATTGCTCGATTCACGGTCGACGCCTTGGAACTGATTCCAGAAGACCAACTCACCAATGTCATCGTGAATCTCCTTCTCGGTGAGGGTGCGAACGCTTACCTGTCAGAAGAACAAATTGAAAACGCGGCAAAGGCGTTCGAAAACGCGTTCCAAATGGTCGATGCCGTGAAACGCGTCGAACGAGACGATTTCATATACAGTTTTTACAAAGACAAGGGTCTCGATAAAAAAATCGAACGAGTGCCATTCATGAGCACGGCACGTAGATACGGGGTCACGCTCTCTAAAGAAGGATGTGATGAATATAACGCGCGCATGAAAGAAGACCACAAAAAGTATGCCGCGATGCACAATAGGTATGGCACGGATGCAAAATGTTTGAAACGTCTGAGTAGTGCAGTGTGTGAGCAAAGGCTCGATGAGATTGTCGACACCACCGAGTTAGAACCGGGAACAACGCTCATCCTTGGCGACTCCCAAAAATGTCAGTGGGATGAAAACGAAGGGGTGGATGGTACTTGCATAGATGTGGAGGCTGAAAAATACCCGAAGGGTGGATACACACCCTTGGTCGCCCTCTACACGGACACGTACCGAGTCGTGAACCCAGCGGACCCGGGTGAGAAGAGTACCCCGAACGTGCTGGAAAAGAAGTTGCCGCGTAAATGTGCTCTCGCCTCACCCCTTGGTGCAGTCGTGGAACACTGTCTATCGCTCAACAAACACTACAACGGTGTGACATTCAATTACGAGACGGGGTACTGCGATTACTCGTCGGATTTCTGTCAATCCTATGGGATGAGATTTGTTGATAATGATTGCGAGCTGCACCCAGGACAAAAGGAAGCAGAAGTTGTCTTCGGCGAGACACTCACGAAATTCACCATCATATTAGCTCAAAAAGCTGCTGAGTTTATCAAGAATGTAGGAGACTGTTTCGCGAGTGGGTTCACGGATTGTTGATTTTAATCTCATGTTATATAAAAATACACATGACTGTTGCCAGTGTTGTTGGTGACGTGGTCAGCGGATTCAGGGCAGGTTCCAAGAGCGCCAAAACGTGGGGAAATTTCTTTACTGACGCGCTGAAGAGTGCGGATTCTCAGACGTACAAGTCATACTCGGAAGCCATGGGTATTGCCCTCACGGCAGAGCCAGCGCTTATCAAAACGTTCACCAACGCCGTGGACGACGACACGATAATGGCGGTCCTTAAAAACTCGGACAGGGAAGTCGCCGAGGCGCTCGTGAAAAACATGAAAAACGTGGATACAGCCAAAGCCGCCCTCAGAAGAGTCGCCGCGGCGGACCCAGCATTGGCCAGAACTCTCAATTTTGCAGATGTAAAAGCTTCGAGCGTCGCCGATCTTGTCGTGAGACAGGGGGGAACGACCAAACAGGCTACGGAAGTCTCCAAATCTACTCCGATCATGATGAAAAATCAAGACAAAGTCAACGCTGCTCAGATGAAAGATGTCACGCCCAATGACGCCAAAAATGTACCAGACGCAGAATCTGATGAAGTGGCAAAGGAACAGATGACTAATCACGTCCGCGACAAGGGGGGTGTCTCTGAATCAGCGACCAACGCCGAGGTGGGTGAGGCCATTGAAAACGGTGGTAAAATCGCTGAAAACTCCGGCACCGTCCGTAAGGCTCTCGAGAAGCTCGGCATCATCGCCGTTGGCTCTGACATCGCGACTTTCACCAGAAAGCACTGGATGAAGATGGGTGCAGCGATGGTCATCCTGTGCATGGCTTACGACACCAATAACCCATTCACCGCCTTGGACCGCGCCCTCGACGACGTGGACGATATGGTCGATGGTTTGAAGGAACTCGCGGATTCCGCATTCGAAATGGCTAAAGACGCCGCCGAGGGCACCTTTGACCTCATCGCCTTTCTCACC
>Ga0181567_10001372_pt1 | contig 18490 bp, 17 predicted proteins | sample 101ome_14_FD_133761 | JGI IMG/M metagenome (GOLD analysis project Ga0181567, IMG submission 133761) | Coastal salt marsh microbial communities from the Groves Creek Marsh, Skidaway Island, Georgia - 101403AT metaG (megahit assembly) | ecosystem: Environmental > Aquatic > Marine > Intertidal...
TCTACCCATTCGCCGTTGATATAAAACTTATTATAAGCTGTCGTCATTTCTTAACTCCTGATGATTCGTTTACACTACAACGCGGTTCAGTGTACAAGACATAGCTAGAAAATTAACGGTTTTTTTACTCCTCTCTTATGGGCTATACAGGTATGGGCTGTGCAGGTTGTATGTAGGCTTCATACAGGTTTCCGAACGGTCTTATAACGGTGTCATTGCATGCTCAATTGGTTGAAACAGGCGACAGGCGTCAAGCTTGCTGAGTATCTCAGTAAGCGACTTCCCGGCTACAAACGGTTCGAATCAACGTCAATAGATCAGACCGCGTCTGTGCTGCGAACTGGCGATATTCTGTTGGTAGATGGCAATACCCGCATAAGCACGGCGATCAAATACCTTACTCAGTCTTCCTGGTCTCATGCCTGCCTCTTCGTAGGGCGAGGAGGGGAATCTAGTAGCGCGAGCACGCTGCTTGAAGCTGATCTGCAGGAGGGCGTTAGGCTTGTCGAGCCGAACTATTACGCCGATGCGAATCTACGAATTTGCAGGCCCGTTGGGTTAAGCGACGAAGACCGCGATGCCTTAGTGAATTTTGCGTTGTCGAAGCTCGGGCATCAATATGATAAGAAAAATGTTTTTGACCTTATGCGCTATCTTATTCAGAAACCCGCGGTTCCTAATAGGCTGCGTCGCGCGATGATCGGGCTCGGCAGTGGCGAGCCGACGAAAGCGATCTGTTCGACTCTCATCGCAGAGAGCTTTCAATCCATCGACTACCCCATTCTGCCTATTCAAGATTTCGTTATGAATGAGGCGGGCGAGCATTTCACCTTGGGTGGTGAGACTGTTGGGAGAGGAGGCGAGGTACCCGTTTATTATCGTCGCCATTTTACGCACTACACGCCTCGAGATTTTGATTTATCTCCCTACTTTCGAATTGTAAAGCCCACTCTGGAACAGGGATTTGATTATCGTAAGCTCAAGTGGAGTGACGCGGAGAATCAAGTCGCTGGGTTCTAGCACTGAGTCCCTCGTAAGGGCTTTAGCAGCTAAATGACACCCATCAGCACATTGACGGCGACTTGAAACTGCGGGTCAGTCCGCGAAATGGATTCATAGGGAAAGGAAACGCTGCGTTTTGGTTTGACACCGATGCCTTCGAAGATCTCGCCATCTATTAGAGTGGAATAGGCAGCCGAGTATTCCAGAATTATTTCATCAGTGCTGTCGAGTGTGTGGCGTCCCAAACGCCCGAGAGTCGGCTCGCCGACTGTGGTGACCCTGTCGAGTTTGGCTAATTGATAGGCAAGCAATTCTGCCGCGCCGCGTGTCGAGCTGTCGATTAGGATCGCGATGGGTTTGCGGTAAGCGCGGAGTTCATCATCGCGCGGCCGATCCGGAAGTAGTCGTCTCCGTTCGCGACTTATTCCGGTTGCATCACTTGGGTCACTCAGACTAATCGACAACAAATCACTGCGGCTTGAGCGAAAAAAATCGATGTGCTCCGGAGCCAGATACCCATGACTATTTCTTAAATCCAACACGATGCCGTCGGTTTCATGTAATGACCGAATTAGCCTGGCTAAAGTAATGAGGTCGGCCGTTTCGCGCGTTAGCGCCCAGAAGCGCACATAGCCAATGACTTTATTCCCTGCAGCAAAGCTGAGCACACTATTGAGTGTGGCGCTGCGATAACTGTCATAGAGACTTTCGAAAACAGGCGCAACGAGGACGGTAAGAATCGCCGCGCCTCGCATGTAAGTTATCTCTATACTGTCTTTTAACGGATTAAATTCGCCTTCCGCTGCGCGTGGGTTCAAGCTGAGAATAGGATGAAATTCAGCACCATTGATTCTTAGAATAACGTCGCCTCGCTCGAGTCCTGCGGCGTGCGCGGGATAGCCTTCAAGAGCAGCGGTAATCAGGTGTCCGCCGTCGGCTGCGCGTTCGGTTTCGATGCCGAGGTGATTGATTGCGATAGGCCGATCGCCCGCGCTGGTGTTAAAACTCTGGACTCGGAAGAACGCACTATCGAGTGGCGACAGCGCGTCGACTTCTTGCGCAGCAGAATGTTGCGTCTCTGCAGATACAAACACCGCTAAAAAAAGATAAAGCCACCGGCCCGGTGCCCATCGGAAAAGGTTCGCCGGTGAACTCATGCTCAATAATTCTCTTAGCATCAAAGTCCTAAGCCATCGACGCAAGAGCTCGCTGCGCCGCTGGGCGCGCGAAATGGCGATCGCGAAGCGCAATGTATTTTTCGGGCACATCAAACTCGAATCGCTGGGCCCAATTGAAGGTATGTGCGAGTAAAATGTCGATGGCGCTAAAGTGATCTCCGAGCGCATATTCTGTGTCTTCGAGCAGAGCATCGAGGCTGCGCACAGCTTTCGCCCATTCAAATTTAGCTGTGTCTAACATCGCTGGCACTCGCTGTTCCTCGGGTAGCGCGAACAGGTGTTTGCCTTTACTCCAAAGAGGTTGTTCAAGCTCAGCAAGAACGAAACATGAGAGCTCGTCGTAGCGCGCGAGATCGCTCACCGAAGTTGGCATCAGTTTCGATTCGGGTGCGAGTCGTGCGATGTAATTCACAATTGCGATGCTTTCGGTGAGTACCTTGTCACCGTCGACGAGGGTTGGCACCTTGCCTTGCGCATTGAGTGCGAGATAGCTCGGGTGCTTTGCGCTGTTCGGTAGCGATCCATCCTTACGTAGGACTGTTTCGATATGCTCGAAATCAAGCCCTGCCTCTTCAAGTGCCCAAAGCGCGCGGAAAGAACGAGAGGGTCCAAATCCATAGAGTTTGAGTGGTGCTGGGTGACTCATAGTTTTTGTCTCTTATAAAACAATAGCGCTAATACAGCCGATGTTGTTTTCGCGCGCAGGGCGGGGAGGTTTAAAATTAACGAGTAACGAATGCGACCAGTGGTTCTCGCAGTCGTTACTCGAATAAGCGATCGCTAGTTTGTCGCAAAACAGTAGAAATAACCTGCGCCGCCGGTCGCAACCAGATTCGCCTGACTACAGCCGCGCGATCCGTGAGCGCTATTCCATGAATTGGGATTGGCACCCCCACCTTGGCGATCAAAGTGGCCGACCTGTGCGCTTCCCGTACTGTTGCTTGTCCAGTTGCTACACGTGTGATCTTCGCCGTCATCGATGGCGTTGCCGGCCAAAGAGGAACCCGTAAGAATGTCATGTTCGTTAGGCGAGTCTCCGCGACCTTTTACTTGATTGCCGTTCTCGTCGAGTGAATTTTCTTTGCCGAGATTCATGAAGTCACTGTGCAGAGCATTCAGCGTGCTCGCTACTTCGACTCCCTTCGCGTTATACCACGGACCAAAGCCTATGCGATCACGGGCGTCGATCGCTGCCATTTCTTCGGTTGCGTGGGCGCTGAGATAGGCGCGCCAAGTCTTGCCGCGTGAGCCAGCCGCTTCTGCCAGATTCTGGCAATGCGCGTCGGCGCCAGCAAGGCCTCCGAGGTTGGCTCCGTCGCCGCTGCCGACGCTAGTAATAAAAAAGCTCATGGCGTTATCTGTCTCTGAGTCCTGTGCGTTGATCGCGCCGAAAGTCGACGCCGCGATGACCGCTGCACAAGTGAGTAAGCGTTTAGTCTTCATGTTAAGTCTCCTATTATCTCTCGCTGTTGCTAGTTATGGATCTCGCGCGGCACCAGTGCCGCGGCTCTTTATTTTTTTAACATTAAAATTTTGCAGTCTCCGAGCGAAACACAGGCTTTGCTGATCTCTTTTATCGGCCTAGACCGATACAAGAGTTTTACACAGCTCGCGCAGACTAGCGAATTACACGCATCACTCCTAAACGCTTGAGGTTAGAAGGTCTGGCTAGAAAGCGCCGGCCGGCCCTGGGAAGACTACCGGACTCTGCACGCCGTCAGTCGACAGACTGGACACCCCAAAAAAGTAATTGTCGATGACAATATTGTCGAGCGTAAATGTATCGACTTTGCCGACATCGCGCGAATAGTCCCACGTTGGCGACGTGGTTAGGCGCCAGTGCACACGATAGCCCGCAGCGCGCGCGTCCGGTATCCAACTTAGCGTAGTGTTGGGGCTAACCTGACCTCGTACCTCGACGCCGCTTGGCGGTGCCGGTGCCCATGCCATGCCGGCTAAGACGACCGCATTTAGTGCGGTGAGTTTAGCGGCATAGTCGAAGTCCACATGCTCGAGCGTATCGCCATACTTTATACCGTCTTCGATTCGTAAGTCTTGATGCTGCTGTGTGTAATTTTCGTTGGTTTCCATGATGCGTACCGCAGGGAAGCCGGCTTCGTTAAACGGGCGGTGATGGCCGCCACGCCCGAATCGGTCTAAGCGATAGACCATCATCACATCGAGGTTGCTTATGTATTTGTCAGCCATGAGATCAACATAGCGCGCGATATTGCGCGAAGCGGAATCGACCTCTCCGCCCTGAAAGCGACGCAGACGCGCTTCTTCGGCAGTTTCGACATAGCGAGTCCCTTCGGAAAAAACGCGTGCGGTACTATTGTTGGTGACGCCATTAACGCCCGTTACATTGCCAATCATGTCGTTATTAATGACGGCCTGAATAGCCCAGTTTTGGGCAATGGCGTGTCTGGCGAGAATCGCGCCGCCGTAAAGCCCCTGCTCCTCGCCTGAAAGGCCAACAAAGGCTATTGATCCTGCAAACTGATAATTGCTCAGCACTCGTGCTGCCTCCAGCACCCCAGCCATGCCCGAGGCATTGTCATTGGCGCCCGGTGAGTCGGATTCGGCATTGAGCGGGTCGCTCACGCGCGAGTCGATGTCCCCACTCATGATCACATAGCGGTCGGGGTCCTGCGTTCCGCGCAGCACGGCGACTACGTTAACGACTTCGGTTGGCTGAGGTATTCGGTCGCCTGACACGGTATCGCCGACTGTGAATACCTCAAGGCAGCCGCCGCAGTCAGTCGAGATTCGATTGAATTCGTCTTCGATCCAGCGCCGCGCTGCGCCGATGCCCCGTGTCTGCGACTGGGTCTCCGATAACGTATGCCGTGTTCCGAAACCCACGAGTGTCTCGATGTCGGCTGCGATTCGCGCTGCGGAAGGCGCGGTAGCTATAGCCTGTAGATCGGCATCGCTTGCTGACGCAGTGGCTGAAAATGATAAGGCGAGGAGCCATGACGCAAACAAGGCGCCGGGTGTCGAATTCTTGTTAGGGAGGGTCATTTAACTGTCCTTTGATAACGCTTGGATGGTCCTAAGGTAGTGCTTTGTCGGTTTATAAATCGCTCTTTAAAGCTGCTTTGATCGCTTCTTGCTTATTTGTTTGCATGGTCGCCTTACCCTGTGGCGGTGCGAATGCTCGATTATTAATTTCTGAGCGTAGTGTCTAACGCGAAGCAAAAAATATCAAAAATAAACACAAATCTAATTGATAATGATTCTCATCTGCATTAAAGTAGCGTCCCTGTCCCGCCACGTAGCGCGTTAGCGAAGGATCGCAGGCGCTGGCGGGGCAGACAGGCAATAGTATCGCTACCAATCAATTACAGTGATCAATCGGCGCGAAATAAAGCGCCGGTCTACAGGAACTGGAATGAACACACGCTTTTCACGTAACACTCTTACTAGCGCGATAGCCCTTGGCGCGCTGCAAATGGTCCCCATTTGGGCTGCAGCGCAGGATGCGCTTGGCTCATCGGTCGAAGAAGTCACTATAGTTGGAAGCTTGGAAGAAGCGCGCAAAATAGCTGGTTCGGCCCATTTTATCGGCGAGAGGCAGCTTAGGCAGTTCGCCTATTCTGATGTGCAGCGAATCGTACGCGAAGTGCCCGGAGTGAGCTTACAGATAGAAGATGGTTACGGCCTGCGTCCAAATATCGGTATTCGCGGTGTGGCGACTGAGCGCAGTGGCCGCATTACGCTGCTCGAAGACAATGTACTCATCGCCCCAGCACCCTATTCAGCGCCGTCAGCTTATTATTTCCCGACGATGGGACGTATGGCGGCGGTGGAAGTAGTGAAAGGGCCGGCGGCAATTACTCAGGGGCCTTATACAATTGGTGGCGCGCTCAATATGGCATCGACGCCGATCCCACGCGAAACGGCTGGGACATGGCTTACCGAAGTCGGACAAGACGCGACGGTTCGCGTTCACGCCACCTATGGTGGTCGTAGCGACAATGGTGTGGGCTTTCTCATCGAAGCACATCAATGGCAGTCAGATGGGTTTCAAACGATCGATCGAAGCGATGCGAATACAGGTCTCGACGTGACCGATTTTACTGCCAAGCTAAGCTATGCACCCGTTGGCTCGCCCCATGCGATCGAATTAAAGCTGCAGCTTGCTGATCAGGATTCGAATCAAAGCTATTTAGGTCTCACCGATAATGATTTCGGCGACGATGCTCTGCGCCGCTATGGGCTTTCGGAGCTCGACAACATAGCGACGGAACACGAGCAGGCGATTCTGCGTTACAGCTTCGACGTGTCCGAGAACTTTAGCGTAACGGCTACAGCCTACAACAACACGCATCAGCGCAATTGGTTCAAAACTGAAGGGCTGGACCTCGATGGCAGTGCGAATGCTGACAGTTACTCGGTTAAAAGTTGGGCGAGTGTCATCGACGCCGTGAATCTTGGCAATGGGTTGGGCGCTTACAGTCACGAACAGCTGCAGGGGATTCTTGATGGGTCTGTCGACACGCCAACCGGCAGCGTGCAGCTGCGTTCAAACAACCGTGAGTATTATTCCCGTGGTCTTCAGTTCGGCGCAAGCTGGGTAGGTGATTTTGGCAGGATGCAGCATGAAATCAGTGCTGGCCTGCGTTTCCACGAAGACGAGGAAGATCGTTTTCAACGCAACGATACTTACTCTCAAAGAGCTGGCAAGCTAGGTCTGGATTCGCTAGGTACCGAGGGCAATGCGGGTAATCAAGTGCAGTCAGCCGAAGCGCTCGCCTTCTTCATCCGCGATGAAATTAGTTTTGGCGACTGGACGGTGTCACCCGGTATTCGTTTTGAAGACATAGATCAGGACCGCACGCGTTTCAAGAATGGCGCAGCGCGTGCTTTTCGCGATGGCCGCACAAATACTGCGCAGGTCTGGCTGCCGGGCATCGGCGTAAGCTATCAGGCAACGCCTGGCTTGAGTCTGATCGGTGGGGTGCACAAAGGCTTTACAGCCCCGTCTAATACTCCAGGTGCAGAGGAAGAAGTGGCGATCAACTACGAGCTGGGAGCACGCTTCCAAGACGGCAGTCTTTCAGCCGAGCTCATTGCCTTCATGAGTGACTACGATAATTTGCTGGGTCAATGCACTGCCTCCTCGGGCAGCGACTGCATTATCGGTGACGCCTTCAATGGCGACGCGGCAACGGTAAGCGGTTTGGAGGCGTTGCTCACGGCCGATTTATCGCAGAACCCAGCCTATCGACTGCCGCTAACGTTGAGCTATACGCGTATTGATGGCGAGTTTGACACGAGTATTGCTGACACCGATTTCTTCGGCGCAGTCGAGGCGGGTGATCCACTCCCGTATCTCCCAGAGAATCAGCTGCGTATTGCGCTCGGGCTTGAGACTGGTCAATGGACAGCGTACATGAGTGCAAATTATGTTGACGATGTCTGCGTGCGCGCGTCGTGTGGCGCATTTGAGCGCACAGATGACAGTCTCACTATCGACTTTAGTACAAGCTATCAGTTGAGTCCGCTGATCAATCTGTTCGCACGAGTCGAAAATCTGACTAACACGCACGACATCATGGGTCGCCAGCCCTACGGCGCGCGCCCGAATAAAGAGCGCACACTGTCAGCGGGGCTCAGACTTAATTTTTAAGTCAATGTAATCGGGCTCAAAGCTGGCGCATAATACGCGCCCGAAAAGCGCAGAAGCTGGGCGCGCCGAATTCACGAATCAGGTAATTAGATTTTTTGAGGAAACTATCGATGATTAGGAAACAACTATTGTCACTCGCCACTTGCGCAGCATTGATTGCTGCAGGCTGCGTAAGTGCCGCCGAAGTCAATGTGTATTCTGCGCGCTCAGAAGAACTCATCAAGCCTGCGTTGGACCGGTTTAGCGAGGAGACCGGTATCGAAGTAAATTTAATCACCGAGAGCGCCGACGCGCTTATTCGCCGCATTGAGCTCGAAGGAGCCAACTCGCCCGCCGATGTTCTGTTGACGGTCGACGCAGGACGGCTATTCAGGGCTAAAGAAGCGGGTATTCTGGCACCGCTAGAGTCCGAGATTCTGACGCAGCGCATTCCAGCTGCCTACCGCGATCCAGATAATCAGTGGTTCGGTTTGTCGCTGCGTTCACGGGTCATCATGTTTGATAAGTCGCGTGTCTCTGCTGACGAAATAGCCAGTTATGAAGACCTCGCCGATCCAAAATGGAAGGGCGAAATATGCATCCGCTCATCGGGAAATATTTACAACCAGTCGCTACTCGCTTCGCTTATCGAACATCTTGGTGAAGAGGCGACAGAGGCATGGGCCGAGGGGTTGGTTGCGAACATGGCGAGGCGTCCGCAGGGCGGGGATCGCGATCAAATTCGTGCGGCAGTCGCAGGGCAATGCAAACTCGCGGTATCTAATACTTACTATCTCGCCGGCATGCTCAATTCAAGCGTGGCCGCCGATGTCGATGTGGCTAAGCAGGTCGGGGTGATTTGGCCCAACCAAGCCGACCGAGGCGCGCACATGAATGTGAGCGGAGCCGGCATGATCAAAACAGCGAAGAATCCCGATGAGGCACAGCAGTTAATCGAATTTTTGAGCGACGATTATGCGCAGCAATGGTATGCCGAGGTTAATAACGAGTATTCAGTACGAGCAGATATTCCTGTCAGCGCTACTCTGCAGGGATTTGGGTCGTTCAAGGCTGACCAGCTAAACCTCGAGGCGCTCGGTAAGAATAACGAGGCTGCAGTAAGGCTAGCTGACCGCGCGGGTTGGCAGTAAATGACTCGATAAAAGGGAGTTGTTTAGTTTTTTTAGTGTGGTCCAGCGGTGTTAATGATCGATCGTTTATGAATAAGAGCGCAGTGTGAGCGTTGTCTCACTACTAAAGAGTGACTTTCCTAGGCCAAGGCTGTCTCGATTGAGGTCTTGGCCTTTGTCGTTGCTGGTATTATCGTTCCTGCTTGCAACTCCAATCGTTGTTGTTCTCTCCTCCGTGTTTTTCCCCGCGGGGGACATTTGGGCGCATCTACTCGACACTGTGCTCACGCGCTACGCGCGTAATTCGCTGCTGCTCATGGCGGGTGTTAGCGTCGGCGTTCTCTCGTTAGGCATTTTCCCTGCTTGGCTTGTGACCGTTTACCGGTTTCCCGGCAGTAAAGTGCTCGAGTGGGCGCTTCTGCTCCCGCTGGCTATTCCTGCTTACATCATTGCGTACACCTATACAGGGATGCTCGACGTTGCGGGCCCTCTGCAAAGTAATTTGCGAGAGGCATTCGGATGGCGCTATGGTGATTATTGGTTTCCCGAAATTCGATCACTGGGCGGCGCAATTGCCATGCTGTCTCTGGTTTTTTATCCCTATGTATATCTCCTTGCACGTGCCGCATTTACCGAGCAGTCGGGTAGCGTAATGGAAGCCGCGCGGAGCCTGGGCTGCTCAAAGCGTGGCGCATTTCTGAGGGTAGCTTTACCTCTAGCGCGACCAGCGATTGTGGTTGGTTTGAGTATCGCACTCATGGAGACGCTCGCCGACTACGGCACGGTGCAGTATTTTGGACTTTCTACATTTACCACCGGTATTTATCGCACGTGGAATGGCTTGGGTAGCAGTGTTGGTGCCGCGCAGCTCTCGGCCCTTTTGCTTGGCTTCGTTTTTATACTGCTTTCACTAGAGGCTTGGTCGCGGCAGCAATCGCAGTTTTTTAATACAGGTGCGCGCAATCGGCCGAGCGACCCTGAGGCGCTCCAAGGACTCAGTTTATGTTTGGCCTATGCGGTCTGCGGCTTGCCAGTGCTATTTGGTTTTATTGTGCCTTTTCTGCAGCTTCTTTTTTGGGCATCAATCACCTACGACACGATTTTGACTAGCGACTTTGCGGGTTATCTCTTTAACAGCGTCACTCTCGCAGCGCTCACCGCGGGTGCGGCGTTGGGATTCGCGCTTTTTATCGCTTACGGCAAGCGAGCTTTCCCAAGTAAGGTGTCTCGTTTCTCGGCGCGTCTCGTCGGTCTCGGCTATGCGTTGCCGGGCACCGTAGTCGCGATAGGCGTGTTGGTGCCGTTCGCTTGGTTCGACAATCGACTAAGTGAATTTATGATCGCCAACTTTAACTACAATACGGGTCTTTTGCTGAGCGGCACCGTGTTTATTCTTATATTTGCCTATCTAGTCAGGTTTTTACCTATCGCGCTCAATACGGTAGATGCCGGTCTTGCAAAGATTCGGCCGTCGATGGACGAGGCTGGGCGTAGTATGGGATTGGGTCCGGCCACGTTGCTGCGGCGTGTACATATTCCGATTATGCGCGGCTCCTTGGCAACCGCGCTGCTACTGGTGTTTGTAGATGTGCTCAAAGAGCTGCCCGCGACGCTTCTTCTGCGACCTTTCAATTTTAATACGCTGGCCATTCGAACCTTCGAGCTAGCTAATGAAGAGAGACTTGCTGATGCTGCCGGTCCCGCACTGGCGATCGTGTTGGCGAGCCTAATTCCTGTTATTCTTCTCAGTCGAACACTGCGGCAAGCAGGTGAGGCACCTTCCTCTCTGCCCCAAGCCTCTTTACCCTCGGACGAGAATCGATGACATCACCTGCACTGCAATTGGACAACGTAAGCGTCCATCTCGGCGGTAAATTAATTGTCGACTCTGTGTCGTTTCGCGTTCCTGCAGGTGGGATCGGCTGTCTGCTAGGCGCGAGCGGCTGCGGCAAAACCACGTTGCTCAGAGCCATCGCAGGATTTGAGTCTGTCAGTTCTGGGAGCGTCTCGCTTGATGGCGCGCAAGTCAGCACGCCGGAAAAAACTCTTGATATTGAGAAACGCCGAGTGGGCATGGTGTTTCAAGACCACTCGCTTTTTCCGCACCTCAGTGTTCGCGACAATATCGCATTCGGCCTGCAGTCATTAAATGCTGACAAGCGCGATGCGCGCGTAAATGAGCTAGCCCGCTTGCTGGCGATAGGCGATCTCCTCGATGCCTATCCGCATAGATTGTCTGGAGGACAACAACAGCGAGTCGCGATCGCGCGTGCGATGGCCCCTCGCCCCGAGGTACTCCTCCTCGACGAGCCTTTTTCGAGCCTCGACGTCGAGCTGCGCGAGCAGCTTGCGCGTGAGATCAGAGGCGTTCTCAAGCATGAGGGTATTACGGCGATTTTGGTAAGTCATAATCAGTTCGAAGCATTTGCCATGGCTGACGAGATTGGGGTGATCAAAGGTGGAAAACTGCTGCAGTGGGACAATGCGTTTAATCTTTACCATACGCCTGCGTCCCTCGCGGTCGCCGACTTCATCGGCGAGGGCGTGTTAATCGACGGACGTGCTGTCGGAGAGCATACTGTCGAGACTGAGCTAGGCGTCATCGATACGCGGCAGATTCAGGATTTCAACTTGCCGGGTACAATAGACATTTCGCTGTTGCTGCGGCCTGATGATGTGTTTCACGATGACGCGAGCCCAACGAAGGCGCGAGTGGTCGAGAAGGCGTTTAGGGGCGCGGTATTTCTCTACACGCTCGAACTCGAAAGCGGGAAGCGGGTTTTGTCTCTTGCCCCGAGTCACCATGACCACGCGATAGGCGAACCAATGGGAATTCGTCTCGATGTAGAGCATTTGGTCGCATTTCCTAAGCTTCCTGTTGTCTAAGTTAATTCTCTCGCCAAGGACTCTAGTCAATGCGCGTAATGAAACTAAGTGATGACAAACGTTGTCTTGCTGGATCAGCCTATAGGCGTTGCTCATTCCTGCGTCTAATTCTCTCAGTTTTCGCTTTTGGGCTAGTAATAGTCTTTGTTTCCCCAGTTGCGCTGTCGCAGCCAATTCAGGATGGATCTTCTACGCAGTCTGATGCTAGCACCGACGGTGTTACGGATTCTTTTGGGACTTCCGAGGAGAAGCTCGACCCACTGGCCGAGGGTGCTGGCCGCGAAGCTGAGAATGCTGCTGAGAATGCTGCTGAGAGTGCTGAGTCGGCGCGCTCGCTGGACATTAGTCGCGAAATTGCACGACGCGAGGCGCTTATCGAGGAACTTCGCTATTCTTCTGGGGTTTACTCAGATCAACTGCGTGAGGTTCAGGCAGACCTCGGCGCCTATTTGATTGAGGTGGAGGATTTCGAGGGAGCAGCGAAGGTGTACTCTGAGGCCCTTCAAATTACCAGAATAAACACGGGGCTCTATAGCGAGGAGCAGCTGCCACTCATCAAGGCGCTGATAGCGAGCAACGCGTCAAGCAAAGCATGGGCCGAAGCGGACGACTTTCAGAGTCTCCATCTGCATATTGCAAGTCGTTTGTACTCGAAAACGGACGGGCGCTTCTTGGCTGCTGCCAGACAGTATGGCGATTGGCGGTTTCGCGTCATGAGCGAGAACTTGCTCGACGACTCCTACCAGGGACTCGCGCGCACAGCCGAGGAACTATCTGCGTTTTATGGCGACGTCATTGAGGCCCTCGAGTCAAAAGGGCAGGAACATTCAGGAGAGTTGTTGGATTTCGTCTTTTCAAAGGCCGAGACCGATATGGTGTTGATCAGAGCGATTGCGTCTACGCCTTACACCGATTTTCCGGGCACGGTGAGCCCGTATGTCTACCGTTCGCGCTGTCGCAATGTACGAGATGCCAATGGTCAAGTCGTCCAGCAGTGCACCAATATACAGGTCGAAAACCCGAGGTATAGGCAGTCACAGCGAGACGCTAAGCAAGTCGCAGTCAATCGGCAGGTTAGGTCAATCCGCGAAGCGATTGAGCGCATCGAGAGGCTCCGAGATAGTACGCCGCTGCTCGATCGAGACGAGGTTGATGTTTTAGATTCGCGCATTGCGCGACTTGAGCTGGAAACTCAGCAGATGCTCCGTCAGGCACGATCGCGCAGCTTGTTCTAAATACTCGAACGCAGCCCAGGGTAGCAGCGAGCGATGAGCCGGTTGATCCTATTCGTCTAGCGTCGGCGTAGAGGGAGTAGCGTTGTTTTTGCTCGAGTACCGTCACTGGCAGTAGTAATCTTGAGCAAGACGCGCTTCAATAAGGGGGGTGTTGGGAGTTGCTCGGCATCCTCTGTCCTGACCGGACTAAACTAGGAGGACTTATGTCATCTTTTCTAAACAAGCTCGCAAAGATTGCGTTGTCGGCGACTGTTGCCTTCACTGCACTTAGCAGCCAGCTTGCTTCGGCGCTAGAGGAGGGCGATAAAGCGCCTGACTTTTCGCTGCAAGCGTCCGACGGTAAAACGTACACGCTCTCGGAATTCGTCGGGGTAAAGCCCGTGGTAATCGCGTTTTTCCCGAAAGCTTTCACCGGTGGTTGAACGATGCAATGTAAAGCGCTGCGTGACAGTGCTAGAGAAATTCAGAGTTTCGACGTTGCATATTTTATGGCGAGTGTTGACACGCTAGAGGACAACACAGCTTTCGCGGCAGAGCATGAAGCAGGCTTTCCAATTCTTGCTGACCCCGAGAAGACCATGGTTGAAGAATATGGCGCGCTGATGGGCGCCGGTTTTGCTAATCGGTGGACCTACTACATAGGCATCGACGGCACGATCCTAAAGATCGACAAGCAAACCAAGCCAGCAACGGCGGGTAAAGACCTTACGAGGACGATGGAAGAGCTGGGCTTTCCCAAACTCTAAATCAAACTCTAAATAAAGGTCGCGTAAAAGAGGCAGATTCTTTCGGGAGTCTGCCTTTTTTATTGCAATTCTCTCAAGCGGCCCTTTTAGGAATGATACTGATTTGTTGGCCGGTCTAGGTATGCAACAATAGGCCTTATCGTTACGACAACACGCATTTTGGAGTGAATCATGTCTAAGGCGGGAATCTGGTCCATCGCGGCAATCGCGGTATGTACATTCCTTTATCTGGTCTATCTTGCTGTTGCTTTTGAAGCTCCGAGTGGGACTACGACGGTTATCTTGCCGACTCCTGTGGCCGAGGTAGAAATCACTCAGCCGCGTCCTGTTCCCACCCGCATAACCCCGGTTGTTCCCGTCGCGCCAGCGTCCGTCGAAGAGGAACCGGAAGTGGTTGAAGTAGTGGAGGTCGAAGCACCCGAGATAGAGGCTGCCATCGATCTGCCGCGATTAAACGATAGCGACAGTTTCGTAGCGGAGAAGCTAAAGGAATTGTCGAGCGGCGCGTCGCTGTTGAGCTTTCTCGTCGACGAGCAGCTTATTCGCAGAACCGTAGTGCTGATCGAGAATATCTCACGCGGACAATATCCACAGACGGCGCTGCCCTATAAACCGGTAACCGAAGAAATGCAGGTTAGCAGCGTCGATGGCCGTTTGTTTACGATGGAAGCGTCGTCGTATAAGAGGTTCGATGCTGCAATCGCTGCCTTTGTAGCGCTCGATACCGATCAGGCCGTGGGGCTTTACAAACTCCTGTCTCCACTACTGCAACAGGCCTACGCCGAGATCGGGTTTCGTGACGCCGAATTTGAACAGTCGCTTAGAAAGGCTATTGATGCGGTACTGAGTGCACCCGAAGTCGAGGGCCCGTTTCAATTGGTTAAGCCTTCTGTGATGTATCTTTATGCCGATACTCGGCTCGAGGAACTTGCGGACATGAACAAACAGCTTATCCGCCTTGGTCCTGAGAACAGTGCTCGCCTAAAGGCGAAATTGCGCGAGTTTAAAGCGGCACTCTAGGTGAAGAGAAGTACTGATATCGATTAGACAGGCCAGAACTGAAATTATGCTGAACTCACACGTTAGTGCTCCTTTAAGGTCTTTATTATCGGTTGCTGATTTGCAGGCTCTGCTTTCTCAGGACTCAAGCGAGGTAGTAGTGTTCGATGCCTCTGCGCCACCAGTCGTGCCGGGATATGAGTCACTAAATTCCCACGTGCCGGGGGCTGACTGGCGTATCATCCCAGGTGCGCGCCGCTTTGATTTCGACACGCGTCTCTGCGATCCAGACGCCGCCCTCCCGCATATGATGCCGAGTGCGACGCTCTTCGAAAAAGAAGTGCGCAGCCTAGGCTTGAACAAGCATTCACTTGTTGTGATTTACGACGATGTTGGCGTCTACGCGAGTCCGCGCGGCTGGTGGATGCTCAAGGCGATGGGGCATGACAATGTCGCCGTGTTGGACGGCGGCCTCAAAGCATGGATTGACGCAGGCAATCCAACAGAGGTGGGAGGTGCGCAGTGGCGCGCGGGTAAAAAAGTATCGGGCGACGACTATACTGAGGGTGATTTTGTCGCTATTCCCAGATTGGACGCGTTTGTCGATAGCGCTGCAGTAGCCACGGCGTTAACCGATTCGAATTGCCGCGTCCTAGACGCTCGCTCAACTGCTCGATTTAAAGCCGAGGCTCCAGAGCCTCGCCCGGGCGTGCGCGGTGGTCACATGCCCGGTTCACTGAGTTTTCCTTTCCAGACCGTGCTAAACGGCGACAAAATGAAGTCGGCGCTCGAGCTCGCGTTGATGCTGGCTCCCATTGCACAGCGAAATCAGAGAGTGGTGACCAGCTGCGGCTCGGGTCTCACCGCCTGTGTTATCACTTTCGCTGCGTCGCTCGCGGGCTATACGCATCTTTCTGTCTACGATGGCTCATGGGCAGACTGGGGATCGGATCCGGCTCTGCCGGTTGTTGCGGGTCCTGATAAAGAGACCGTTTGAGTCTAGGGGGCTCTGAGAATCGCTGAGTGACAGGATCTGCCGATAAGCCTGCCGGCATTTCTTGTACTGTTTTGGTACACTGGGCCCACGTGTTAGCGAGAGCAATCGCGGCTATCACGACTATCACGGCTATCACGACTGAGGTAATTTAATTTGCGCTGGAATTACGCTCCAGAGTGCAAAAAGGACACATCATGAATAACCCTAACTCTGCCACGCCAGGCACTGTGGTCGCGGCGTTATACCGTTTCGCGACATTCCCTGAATATGAATCCCTGCGCGAGCCACTAAAACAGTGCATGCTCGACAACGATGTGCGAGGCACACTGCTGCTCGCCGCCGAGGGGATAAACGGCACTATCGCAGGTTCGCGTGCGGGCGTCGATGCTGTGATTGCGTTTCTTGAGCGAGACGCGCGGTTTGCCGATCTCGCGCCAAAGGAATCCTTCGCGGCGGAAAACCCCTTCTACCGCACGAAGGTCAAGCTCAAACGCGAAATTGTGACGATGGGTGTCGAGGACATCGACCCGAAGAAGATCGTTGGCACCTATGTAGAGCCAAGCGAATGGAATGCGCTTATCAGCGACCCCGAGGTGCTTTTGCTGGATACGCGCAATAAATACGAGGTTGAAATCGGTACCTTCGAGTCTGCGGTCAATCCCGAAACCGACTCTTTTCGCGAGTTCCCCGACTATGTAAAGAACAATTTAGACCCGGCTAAGCACAAAAAAGTGGCGATGTTTTGTACCGGCGGCATTCGCTGCGAGAAGTCGACGGCCTATTTGCGCGAACAGGGTTTCGATGAGGTCTATCACCTCAAGGGAGGTATTCTCAACTATTTAAAAGAAGTGCCCGAGGAAGAGACGCTCTGGCGCGGCGAGTGCTTCGTTTTCGATAATCGAGTTACCGTAAATCACAAACTAGAGCAGGGTGTGTTTGATCAGTGTCACGCCTGCCGCATGCCAATAAGTGAAGACGACAAGCAACGCGAGGAGTATCAAAAAGGGGTGAGTTGTCATCACTGCGCTGCGCAGAAGCCCCGCGAGAAAGTGAAGGGCTTGGCCGAGCGAGAAAGGCAGATGGCTCTCGCTAAAGCGCGCGGCGACGCGCATATCGGGCAGCCGATGGAGCAGCTTATCAGGCAGCGCAAAGCACAGAAGCTTAAGTTTAAAGAAGAGCAGCGCAACTATGAGCGGGCAAAAAGGACATCCAATGCCGACTAGCTTGGTGATGAGCCCCTTTGGTGAATTCCTCGGAATTGAAATCGAATCCTTTGGCGAAGGCAAAGCACTGTGCAGTATCGCGGTTAAGCCTCACCACTTTAACGCAGGCGGGCGGGTGCATGGTGGCGTGCTGACGTCGCTTGCGGATTCATGCGCAGGAGTCGCTGTGCGCAGCTTGCGGCCCGAAGGCGTTGCCTCCGCGACTACCGACCTAAATATCGCCTTTATCAGACCGCCCATGGGAAATCGACTCGAAGCCGAGGCCGAAGTGCTGCATGCGGGAAAGCGTCTGTACAGAGTGGAGATGTGTGTGTTCAGTATGACTCTCGGGGAAAACCAGACGCGCAAACTGGTGGCAAAGTGCAATGCGACCTTTATGCTGGTTTTCCCGACTAACGCCTAAGGGGCCTACTTCTGCGCTGCTGCGCTTTCGACATGAGCGAACACGCGTGAACTGCCGTCTTTGTTCATCAGGACTATATCGTAGGGAGTGAAGCGATTTCCCATCTCCATACCCGGGCTTCCTAAGGGCATTCCCGGAACCGCCAGTCCTAGCGCCCCCTCTGGCGGCGCAGCCAAGAACTGTTCGATAAATTTTGCGGGGACGTGTCCCTCAAAAACATAGCCTTCTTTAGTCACGGCAGTGTGACAAGACTGCCATTCAGGCAGCACGCCGAGTTCATGCTTTACATTGTTAAGATCGCGAGGGTGATTAATTTTTGATGCGAAACCTTTGTCCTGCATATGATCGATCCAGCCTACACAACAGCCGCAGTTAATATCTTTGTAAACATTGAGCGTAATGTCATCGATCGATTGAGCCGAGAGAGAGACAGTGCAGGTGATCGCCGCAATAAATACGATAACCGCAGAGAGCGAGCGAGACTGAGCTAGGTGGCGAGTTGTCATCATTTACTCCGATAAGGGGGATTAACCTATCATCTATTGCTCGATATGGTACTTTGTCGGCGTCACTTTTTAAAGCGGCATCCAGCCGAACTACCGCCGACTCAGAGTCCAAAACTGCGTTAATGCTCAATGGCTTGTCTTCGACCGCTTGATTGTTTAGCCCCACTCAATCGCGTAACATGCCTCCCCGACGAATTCTCTAGTCCTCAAAGCCTAATCGAAGTTTTTATGCGCGCAGTTACCCAGCACTACAATCGCGAAACGTTTTCCGAACTCTTCAAGCTCGCCGTTCCGATGGTGGTCTCACAGGGTACTTTCGCCGTGATGATTTTTACCGATCGGCTATTTATGTCGATGATCGATCCTACGCACATGGCCGCTGCGCTTGGCGGGGGTGTGGCCTTGTTTTTTTCGTTTTGCTTCTTTTCAGGTCTGTTTGGTTACGCTAACGCACTTTCGGCTCAATATTTCGGTGCCCGAGAATTGTTCAAATGTTCGAAGGTAGTGAGTCAGGGGCTGATTATGACTGTCGCCTGTCTGCCGGTGCTCGCGTTTATCGCCTATTTTGTCA
>Ga0181567_10001375_pt1 | contig 18486 bp, 16 predicted proteins | sample 101ome_14_FD_133761 | JGI IMG/M metagenome (GOLD analysis project Ga0181567, IMG submission 133761) | Coastal salt marsh microbial communities from the Groves Creek Marsh, Skidaway Island, Georgia - 101403AT metaG (megahit assembly) | ecosystem: Environmental > Aquatic > Marine > Intertidal...
CCCGCCAAATACCCGTCCAGGCTCATGGCGGCAAACACCCCGATGCGACGTCCCTGAATCATGGCTGAAGGGCATCAAGTTCGTTCAACACAAAGGCCCACTTGTCGGCTTGCTCGTCGAGAACCTTCCCGATGGGCTTGCCTGCGCCGTGACCTGCGTTGGTCTCGACGCGGAGCAGCACCGGACGCGGTCCGCTGTGCGCGGCTTGAAGGCGCGCCCCAAACTTGAAACTGTGCGCCGGCACCACGCGGTCGTCGTGGTCCGCCGTCGTGACCATGGTGCTGGGGTACGTCACGCCGTCGCGCAGGTTGTGCACGGGGGAGTAGCCGTAGAGGTTGTCGAAGTCCGCCTTGGAGCTGTCCGCACAACCGTACTCTGGAATCCACCCCCACCCGATGGTGAACTTGTGGTACCGAAGCATGTCCATCACGCCCACCGCCGGAAGGGCCACCCGTGCGAAGTCCGGACGCTGAGTCATGATGGCCCCCACGAGAAGTCCTCCGTTGCTGCCGCCTGCGATCGCCAACTTCTCATGGGAGGTGTAGCCCTGTTCCACGAGGTAATCGCCGGCCGCGAAGAAGTCGTCGAACACGTTTTGCTTGTCCAAGAGCATGCCCGCCTTGTGCCAGGCTTCGCCAAACTCGCCGCCGCCGCGCAAGTTGGGCATGGCGTAAATCCCACCGCGCTCGAGGAAGGCGATGTTGCTCGCGCTGAAGCTTGGGGTCAGGCTAATGTTGAACCCGCCGTAGGCGTAGAGCAGCGTCGGGTTGGTGCCGTCCTTCTCGAGCCCCTTCTTGTGGACGACGAACATGGGGACCCGCGTGCCGTCCTTCGAGGTGTACCATTCCTGGCGTGCCTCGAATTCGGAAGGATCAAACGCCACGTCAGGCATGCTCCACAGCGTGGATTCACCCGAAGCGATGTCAAGCTTGTAAATCGACGTGGGCTGGGTGAACGACGTGAAGGCGTAGTACAGTTCCGTGGCGTCCATCTTTCCGCCAAATCCTCCCACTGATCCAACTTCGGAAGGCAAGCTGACGACGCGCGGGTTGGAGCCGTCCAAATCGCAACGCACCACCCGGTTTGACGCGTTGTGGAGGTAGATGGCCCAAAGCTGTCCCCCGACCACGCTCACCGACTCGAGCAGGTCCTCCGACTCGGGAAGGACGTCGCGCCACAACGCGATGTTGGAAGGATCGCGGGGGTCGGCCGCCACGAGGCGGTACCGAGGCGCGTCGATGTCGGTGAGCACGTACAGGGTGCCTTTGACGTGCTCGACCAACGAAGAGTGGTGCGTGAAGCCCTCGACGAGCGGCATCCAGTCCGCGCCGTCCCCCTTCAGCGACTTTACGTGCAGGCTGTTGCCATCCGTTCCCGTGCTGGTGTTCAACACAACGTACTGTCCGTCCTCGGTCGTGCCGCAGAAATGGTAGCGGTTCGGCTCGTCGTCGTTGCGGAACACCAATTCATCTTCCGACTGAGGCGTGCCGACCTTGTGGAAGTAGACGCTGTGGAAGGTGTTCTCCGCACTGTAGGCCGAACCTTCAGGCGCGGGGTAGCGGCTGTAGTAGAATCCACCTTCCACCCAGGCCGCGCCCGAAAACTTCACCCACTCGAGCACCTCTCCCGTGGATTCTCCCGTGGTCAAGTCCAAGACGCGCATCTCTTGCCAGTCGGAGCCGGCGGCGTTGCGAACTTCGACGACGTAACGGCCGTCCGGCGACGCCCCTGAAAGGTTGGCGGTCACCGTGCCGTCCTCGCTCAAGGCGTTGGGATCGAGGAACACGCGCTCCTCGGCCTCCTCCGAGTCTTTGACGAAAATGACACTCTGGTTTTGGAGTCCGTCGTTTCGGGTCAAGAATACCTTCTCCCCAATGCGGCGAGGGATGCCTACACGTGGGTGGTTGAAGAGTTCTTCGCACCTGGCACGAAGCGCGTCGCGCTCCGGAAGGCCGTCTAAAAACATTCGTGCCGTGGCCGCTTGCGCCCCAACCCATTCAACGACCTCCGGGTCGCGGTCGTCCTCCAACCAGCGGTACGGATCCGCCACAGGGGTCCCCCACAGGGTGTCGACAACATCAACGGTTCGGGTCTCTGGGTAGGTCATGGATTCGTGGGATGGGGCGTTGCACGAAGCCAACGCCAAAACAAGCGCCAGCCCGAAAAACGGAACGAAGGCGCGAAAGGAAGAAACATGTGTCATTGCGTCGAAAGTACCGCAGCGAGCATGAACGGCCCGCGTCTGACAACGCCAGTTTTCAGACCAGAATGAACAACGCCAACAAGGCAATCAGTCCTTCACGCGGCTGAAGCGCAGCATCTTGAGCATCCACTTGGGAAGGGCCTTGCCCTGCGGACGCTTCCGCGTGTCGAGGTACCATCCGAGCGACTTGAGAATGGGGATTTTGTGGGTTTCGACAAACTCAATCCACGTTCCGTCGGGATCCTCGACGTAGGTGAATTGGCCGCTGGCCTCCCCCATGTCAAACGACGACGAGCTGTCCACCGTGAACGGAAAACCCGCGGCCTCCAATTCTTCACCAAGCGCTTTCATGTCGCGCACATCCCAGCAAAGGTGAATGAAGCCGAGGTCACCCCAAAAACGCCCCTCAAACAAGTTGCGCGGCGCGCGGTCCATGGCCTGCACCAATTCTATCTCGCCCCCGCCTAACAACTCGCTGAACGGTCCTGCGGTGGGTTGGCTGCGTTTGAGGACGACGCGGCGGTAGGTTTGGCCTCCGCTGGGAAGCGGCGCAAACGCCGGGTGAACCGCCGTCTCGTCCATCACCACGCGATCGTAGCCCAACACGTCGCGGTAAAGCCTGAGCGACTTTTCCACGTCGCTGACGCCCAACACGGCGCCCCCGACCCCGCCGCCGTAAGGCGCCGGGCCAAACCACTCCTTGCTCTCCACCACCTCAAAGTGGTATCCGTGAGGGTCCTTCAAATAGAAATGCTTGCTGCCGTCTGGACGGGTGTGAACCGGCCCCAAGGAAGCAATGCCTCGGCGGGCGTGTTCCGCGTGCATCGCGTCGGCGTCCACGCACTTCACCTTGCAGATGAAAATGCCCGTGTCGCCGAGTTGGCCTTCAAAAGGTGCCGGTTGCGGGGTTCGGCTGGTGAATTGCCAAATCTCCATCCCTGCGCCTCCCCCCATGTGCAGCGCCAGCGCCGCGTGACGGGCGTGCACCTCGCCTCCGGTGTAGCGCGTCATCAAGGCCGCCTCCGCCGCCTCTTCAAACATGCGGATGTCGATGCCAAACGCATTGCGATACCACTTCCACGCTTTGTGTACGTCGGGAATGCCGATCCCCACTTGCTGGATTCCACTGATGAGTTTTGCCATGCGGCAAAGATGAATCACGACACCCCGCTCCACCTTGGCAGTGCACCTTCATTTCTCCACAGGGAGACTGGGAAACCTGTGCAGAGCCTTGTCCTGATTTGGAGGCTTGAGCAACCGTATCTTCACGAAATCCCCGAAAACGACTTGACCATGTCCGACGAACTTCTCTGCCCCCAATGCCACTCCATGTACGCCTACCACGACGGCACGCGCATGAATTGCCCGGAGTGCGGACACGCCTGGGACGCGGACACGCTGGCGGAAGAGGAAGCCCTGGACGGCGCGGTCCTGGATGCCAATGGCAATCCGCTTGCAGACGGCGACAGCGTGGTGGTGATCAAGGACCTCCCGGTGAAAGGCGCGCCCAAACCCATCAAGGCAGGCACCAAGGTGAAGAACATTCGCCTTGTGGACGGCGATCACAACATCGCGTGCAAGCTTGACGGGTTTGGCGCCATGGGGCTCAAGTCGGAATTCGTCCGCAAAGCCTGACGCACCCGACCTGCATTATTCGAAAGGGATGCCGACGTGCACCCCAACGGCTACGTGAGCACCGTGGGCGTCGATTGCGTATTCAAACGAAGGACCAACGTCCACCCGACCTACTTCAAATTCGCGCACAACCTCAAAGTGACAAGCCCAGCCCGCCTCAAGTCCATCTTCCCCCTCTTCACGTTCCAACGCGACACCTGGGGCGACAACCAAATGCAGCGCGGGAAGTGGAGTCCACTGTCCCAAAATGCTGTACGTCTGGTGTTGATGTTCGTCTGCGATGTACTCTGCACCAATCCCGACACCAAACGGCGCCTCTCCAACCTCTTGATGAAATGGGCATGCAAGCCCCCAACGAACGCGTCACGCTTTTCAACGACCACGCCATGGCGGGTTCGCTGACCATGACGTCCGTGGCACTTGGATTGCCGAGCTAAGCACGAGCAAGGGTCCTTCGTCAGCCAACACCTACCTTGGCCTTCACCTCAATCTCTTCACCATGGCAGCCATCGAATTGAACGGACTGACGAAGTCCTACGGAACGAGCCGCGGCATTGACGACGTCACGTTGTCGGTGCGCGAGGGCGAAATGTTTGGGTTCATCGGACCCAACGGCGCGGGAAAAAGCACCGCCATTCGGACCATGCTCGGACTCCTAATTCCTTCAAGTGGAACTGCACTTATTATGGGACAAGACTCTGTAATACAAGGACATGTGATTCGAAAAAAGGTTGGCTACCTGCCCTCCGAAGTGCACTACTACAACGAGATGACTTCGCGGGAACTGTTGACCTACCACGCTGACCTGATGGGCCTGACAGACACCTCGGCGGAGATGGAGCAATTGGCCGCGACGTTGGAGCTGGACTTGGATCGGCTCATCTCGGATTTGAGTTTTGGGAACAAGAAGAAATGCGCCATTGTCCAAGCGCTTTTGCACCAACCGGATCTGCTGCTTCTCGACGAACCTACCTCAGGGCTCGACCCGCTCATCCAAAACCGATTCTTCGAACTGCTCGAAGCGCGAAATGCCGAGGGCGTGACCGTGTTTTTCAGTTCGCACATCCTGAGCGAAATCCAGCGGTTGTGCCACCGCGCGGCCGTCATCCGCGAAGGGAAAATCACCGCCATCGAGGACATCAACAGCCTGCTCGCCAAGCAAATGAAGAAGGTTCGGCTGGTCCTCGAGGACGGGCATGCCCCCGAGCTTCCGACCGGGGCTTCGGACGCACATTGGTCAGGCTCCAAGGTGACGTTTGACTACGTGGGCGCCACGTCCGACCTCGTGACGTGGCTCGCCGCGCAGCGCGTGGTCGACGTGACCCTGAATGAGCCCGACCTCGAGAGCATTTTCATGAACTACTACCGCCGCGAATCCTGACGCCATGAACCGAGCCTTGTACCTGAAAGAGCTGAAGCGCAATCGGAAGAACGCCACGATTTGGACGGGCATCGTCCTCGCCTTCACTCTGATGATTTTGAGCATCTACCCCTCCTTTGCAGAGATGGGCGAAGAAATGGCCAAACTCATGAGCTCCATGCCTGAAGCGTACGCAAGGGCGTTTGGGATTGACAGCAACACGTGGGCGAGCATTGTGGGCTTTTACAGCACGTATTACGGCGTGTACATCACGTTGCTGATGGGCATCTTCACGGCCTCCACGGGCGCAACCATCGTCGGCAAGGAAGAACGCGACGGGACGGCCGAGTTCCTGCTGACCCATCCCCTAAGCCGTGCCGCGGTGTCCTCCACGAAGATGGCCGTGCTCGGCACCCTGTTTCTGATCGTCTACGCCGTGCAGAGTTTGGTTGCCGTGGCGGGAATGGCCGTGTTTGGCGACGATGTGCCTTGGGAAACGGTGGCGGCCATGCACGCGCACGGATTTGCCTTGGTGCTGTTCTTTACAGGGGCAGGCGTGCTGTTGGGCTCATTGCTCAGCGTCAAGACCAATTTCATGGGCCCTGTGGTGGGACTCATCTTCGGGTCCTACTTCCTCAATGCCATTGCTCGTTCCACCGAAAGCGTCGAATGGCTCAGCTACGCCAGTCCGTACCGCTACCTGCAGTTGCACCTCGACGGAGGCTCAATGGACGTGGCGTGGGGCGCGTGCGCAGCATTTGTGGCGATGGCCTTGATCTTGGTCGCTGTCGCCCACCGCCGCTACCTCACACGCGACATCCTGGGCTGAGGTTCAGCGCACCACGAGCTGCTGCGTTCCCCACGTGATTCCGTCGAGAGAAGCAAACGTCACCACGTACATGCCGGCCTGCAAATGGCTCAAGTCGCACGACCCTCCGGCCTGCAACTCCACTTCATGAACCTCCCGTCCATGGACATCCCTGAAGGTGGCCCTTCCCGCTTGATTGGCGTCGCCCACGAACTGAATGCGCCCGTCGCGCGTAGGGTTGGGCACGCAGAACCACGCAAGGGTTTCCTGCAACGACACGTTGTCGGTGGCGGCTGGGCATGGAATGACGTTCAGGGCGTTGCCTGGCGATTGGTCCAGGATGTTCTGGTCCACCAACACTTCCCCGTCCACGCCGTACACCACGTACCCGTTTTCTTGGGGGAAGTACGACGAATCGTAGATGAAGTCCAGCACTGCCCCTTCGTTCACCTGCAGCTCCACCTCGTACGGGCCTTGGCCGTTGGGCATGGTCAACTCGTACGTCAGCACGTCGTCGACGAACACCAACAACGCTCCCACGTCCCAGCCGTCACCGTAGAAATCTTCGAAGGCCACCGTAACGGTCCCGCAAGCGTCGAGGTACGGGTCTTCGCACGCGTGGAGCCCAAAAGTCGATTCAGGATCGTTGTTGAACGTCCCCTGCTCTTGAACCAACAGCGCACCCTCCCCGTCGTAAATCCTGTAGCCTGGCAAGTAGCCTCCACCGAACGAGTAAAACACCGCGTTGAGGACGTCCCCGACGTCCACCCCAAACTCGTAAGACAACGAGGTGCCGCCAGGAAGCGTAACCGCGTCGAGCACAGTTTGGTTGACTTGAAGCTCCACATACGTGCCGTTGAAGATGTTCTCAAATCCCCACCCGTCGCCCCCTTGGTCCGTCAATTCGAGCGTCCACACCCCGCACGTCCCCTCAGGCACTTCGATCTCTGGCGCGAGCACTTCGTCGAGAACGTGGATGAGCCCATTGTAAGTCTGGGCATCGACTTGCAACACGGAGGCGCCCCCGTAGGACCACTGCCCCGCTCCGCCTGACAAGGCGAACGTGGTGCCGTTGAGGTTGGTGAGGTTGGCACCGCTGGAGAAGTTGGGGGACTCGACGAGGTACTGGAGGATGTGGTTTTGGACCAGCTCCACGAGGTATTGGGAGGAGAGCAAATCCGCCACGTCCCAACCCTGCGCCTCGAGGAAGACCTCAAAGGCCTCGTCCGTCGGAGCCCAAACCGTCCACGGCCCCGGCTCGTTGTAGCTGTCGTCGATCAGCACCTGAAAACTTAGGTCCGCCTGAAGGAAGGCCGCAGCGACAGCCTGCTCGAGGATGGTGTGGTTGGGGCTGTTTTGGATCCACGCCCAAACGTGCGGCGCCGGCAACCCCGAAGGCGCCAGCACCTCGTCAATCACGTGCGCCACCCCGTTGAACGCCTCGAATCCGGTTTGGACGATGCGTGCGCCGTCCACAAAGGTTCCCTCAGCGCTGACGGTCACTTCCAAGGCCTGACCCTGCACCGTGGTGAGCGTCATGCCGTCTTCGAGGTCGTTGAACGTCCAGACTCCGGGAACCGAATGGTACTGCATGATTTCTGGGAAATCTGGAATGGCCAGCATGTCGAACTGCCCCAAATTCATGAAGTCCATTGCCGCGTTCACGGCGTTGTCGTTGGGCACAAAAATCGTGTGTTGTCCCAGGCTTGTCAGGACTTCCGGAACAAACGACTGGAACGCGTATCCAGACATCCAGGCTGCGACGGTGTCCGACTGCTGCATGTCGATCAGCAAATCGTTCAAGTCGTATGCGTCAACCACAATCGTGCCCTGCATCCCGGCTTGGGCGTTGAAACCTACCGAGCAGTCGTACGAATACGTGCCCGGCGTGTTGAACGTCACCGTTCCCATGCACGTGCCGGCAACGGTTCCCAAGGATTGCGGCAACGCGAACGGCATCGGGTTGCCAAAAGGTTCGCCCGTGACGCTGTTGGTGACCCCGTTGACCGTGTGGATTCCCTCGATGTTAATGAAGGACACGGAATCGCCGGGCTCCACCGTCAGCTCAGCAGGGGTGAATTCGAAGTTTTGGAGAATGACGGTGTGGTTGCCGTCGCATTGGGCGGATGCATTTCCGAGAACCATCGAGCCCGCTGTAAGAAGAAAAAAGAAGCGCAAAGGAACGGTCATGCCAGATAAACAACATCTTTGAGTTCATGTTCTCTCCCCTACCCAATTCTCGATTGACCTTGTCAACCGCGGTCTTCCTCGCCTTTTTCCCAAGCTGCACATCCGATTCTTCTGCCGAAGACACGCTGACGTACCGCAATCTCACGATGGACGAAGCCACCGGAACGTTGTTCATCGTTGGAGGGGGCAGTCGCCCCCTCTCCTTGATGGAAGGCGTGGTCAATCGGATGGAAAGCAAGGACGACCTCGTGGTCGTTCTACCCATGGCCAGCTCTGAACCTGAGGAATCTCTTGTTTACGGTATTCGCCCCTTCGTGGAATTGGGATGCACCAACGTTCATGGCATGAACCTGCATCCCGGAAACTGGGGAAAAGCGCAGCTCGACAGCATCCGCGACGCCAAGGCCTTCTACCTGTGCGGCGGTGACCAAGCGCGGTTCATGGCCGTGGCGCACGGCGAAATTGCCGAAGCCATCCGAGAGGCCTTTCGTCGCGGTGCAGTGATTTCAGGAAGCAGCGCTGGCGCCGCGATGATGTCGGAAGTCATGATCACGGGTGACCAACAACGCGAGCCGGAATACGAGAGCACGTACCGTCGTTTGATGACGGAAAATGGGATTTATCTCGACGGTCTCGGGCTGTTGGACGGAGCGATCGTCGACCAACACTTTGTCGAACGAAGCCGCTACAACCGCGCGCTCAGCGCCCTGCACGACCACCCTGGATTGCCGGTGATCGGCATTGGGGAGTCCACGGCGTTGGTGGTGGAGCCTTCGGGATTGAGCGTGGAAGGTGAGGGCCAGGTCGCGGTGTTTCGCCCGGGGCATGGACGCTCGAATTCCGCTGGACAGATCGCCTTGTCAGGCATTCGCTTGGACGTCTTCGTTGGCGGCGACCAAATCAGCGGGTCGCAGCCTTTGCCGCACTGACGAGCCCCAACACGACGAGCCCCGCTCCCAAGCCGAGCATGGCATCGGCAAGGAGTGCAGGAACGTTGTGGAGCAGGTCGTGAATTCCCGGAACGTGGTGGTGGAAAATGCCTCCGGACACGAGCAGCAAGGCGACCGTCCCTACAACGCTCAGCACCTTGATCACCACAGGCAACGCGGCCACGAGAAATCGCCCTAGACGTTGGGCGAACGTGGAAGAACGCTTCAGGAGCGCCAGGCCCGCGTCGTCCATCCTGACAAGCAAAGCTACCAACCCGTAGACGCCGATCGTGGCGAGGAGCGCGATGGCGCTGACGGCTGCGATTTGGACTTCGAGATCGGCGGCCATGACCTCGCCCAAGGCAATGACCACGATTTCCACGGACAAGATGAAGTCCACCACGACGGCCGACCGAATGCGCTCCTTTTCCGGAGGACGTTCCTTGGAACTGATCTCGGAGGCTCCTCGGTGCAAGGCCACGTGAGCGACCTTTTCCGCTCCCTCGTAAGCGAGAAAGAGTCCGCCCGCAATCAGGATGGGCTCAATCGCCCAAGGCGCCCAAGCACTCATGGCGAACGCCACAGGCAAAATGATCAGCTTGTTCAGAAACGAGCCTTGGGTGATGGCCCACAGCACGGGGAGCTCGCGGGACGCCGCAAACCCCGTGGCCTTCTCGGCATTCACCGCCAAATCGTCGCCCAAAATGCCAGCCGTCTTTTTCCCCGCGACTTTGGTCATCACGGCCACGTCGTCCATGAGCAGGGCGACGTCGTCGAGCAGAGCAAAAATTCCACTTGGCATGGTGAGGGCAAGGTAAGTCGGCAAGCACTGACCTTCAACGAACCACAGCAACCGAGGTCCGCCAGGAATGCCCCCCCGAGGAAGAGCTCCACGTCAGCAAAACCAGTCCTACAGGCCAACCGTCCACACTCAGTTCTTCCGCGCCGAGCCACCGAAGGGGCAACTCGCGGCCGTGAAGGTCGAAGGCTCGCCAGGTTCCGTCCAAACCAAGCTGAGGCACGTGCACCCGAGAAGATGCGGGATTGGGAGCCACCAACCCCACCTCGGGGACCTCGAGCAAACCCGTCCAGTCGCACGCCAAGGTCAGTTCCACGCTGGCGCTTTCGTTGGCCGTTGCTTCGAGGTTGGACATGCCCTGCGCGTCCGAGTCAAGGTGGTAGCTGAGAAAGTCCGCAACGGCCGCAAACGACAACTCCTGCTGTTCTTCTCGCGACATTCCGGCGAAGGTGATTTCCCCAAAATCGCACAACGTTCCGGCGTCTGCGAAACCGCAATGGCCGCCGTCGATCAACGAAACGAAGGCCCTGCATGTGGATCCCGTCAAGGCGTCGTACAGCGGAAGGTGATGTGCAGACGGCGGGGTTACCGCATCCGCCGTACCGGACACAACCAGGGCGGCGGCCTCGACGTCCTGGCCAGCGGCTTGCGCCGAAGGGGTCGTCTCTGCTGGCGCGAGGCCCACGAGCGCCTCCAACGCTTCACCAAGTTCAGCCGCAGCCAACCAAGCCGCTCCCCCTCCCATGCTGTGGCCCACCAAAGCCTGAGCGTCGTTCAACAGGCCGCTCAACGCGTCCACTTCCTGCGCCGCATGTTCCACAACGTACACCATGTCCCGTGCGAAATCCAAGTGACTCGGACCAAATCCGGTCTCGGTGTCGAGGCGCCCAATCACGTACCCGGCCTCCACCAAATGCTCGCTCAAATCGTCGTAATCCGCCGGCGTCATCGCAAACCCATGTGCGATCAGCGCAAACGCGGTGGGGCTCGTCAAGGACGCATCGTGCCAAAATTCCACAGGAATCTCGCGATCGCCGCGATCCGGGTCGATCAAGACATGCGTGAATTGAGTGATTTGAGCTTGGCCTGTCCACGAACACAACAACGACGTTGCCGCACTGCAAACGACTCCCTTGAACCTCTTGGAATTGCTCATGTGGCGAAAGTACAGCTCCCGGTTCGCTGGGAGGCTTGACGAACAGCTCCGGTTCTCCGCCCCTTCGCCAAACTTGTTGACCTTTGCCGCATGGAATCCGTGTGGCGCGTCTTGATTTTCCTGGCTCCCCTTTGTCCGATTTGCCAAAACATGACCTTCGACCTGCGTCAGCTTGAGAAGGACTTCAATGGCGAGCCCGTGGAGTTTGTGGGCGTGTTTCCCAACGCGTCGACCACCGAGGCCCAAATCGCCACCTTCCAACAGACCTACGGCTTGTCCATGCCTCTTCACCTCGACACCGCCGATTGGGCCGGGACGTTGGGGGCGCGGTGGACGCCAGAAGTGTTCGTGCTCGACGCGGCCGATTCGGTGGTGTACCGAGGCCGCATCAACGACCGCTACTTCGCCCCGGGAAAACGCAAGCCCAAGACCAAGCGGCGCGACCTCGATGCCGCGCTTCGCGATTGCCTGGCCGGACGTCCCGTCGCTGACCCCGTCACAGACGCGGTCGGGTGCCCGATTGAAGGCCTCCGAATCGAAGTGCCGGGGGAATGAGGCCCCGCGGGCTCAGCTGGTCGCCGGCTCAGCGCCGTCCCTTCTTCTTCACCCCAAACGACGGCCGCCCCGTCGTCTTCCCAGTCCAAGGTGCGTCGCCTCCGGGCTTGAATGCGCCTTTCTTGGGCTTGTGTTTTTTCTTCGCCTTGCCTTCCCCCATCGGCTTGCCCGGTTTGCCGCCGTCCCAGGGCTTGGCACCGTCCCAAGACGAGGTGGAATGACCGCGGTCTTCGCGCTGCTTGAAGGGTTTGGACTTGCCTGGCTTTTTGAACGGGCCGCCCTGACGGCGCTTTTGGTGGTACGAAGAGCCAGATCCCTCGCCACGGCCGCCATGTCCACCTTGGGGACCCGAAGAACGGGACTCGGTTTGGTTCAAATCTCGCTTGGACCCCTCGCTGAACCGCTGCATCTCCCGCAGGAGCATGAGCCGCAGAACCTCCTCCTTCGTGTGGTCGCCAAACAACAGCGCCACCTGTTCCCACAGCTCGTCCGGCAACGTGTCTTTGCCTTTCAACTCGACCAGTCCTTGCGCCCAAGTCAGCAAACGCGACTCCACGATTTCGTCGTGGTTCGGCACCGTGATTGGAGCGAAATCGATGTCCAGCGTGTAGGCCAAACGGTTGAGGTGCGCGTGTTCCCGCCCCCCCATAAGCACCATGGAGATTCCCTTCTTGCCTGCGCGGGCGGTCCTGCCTGAGCGGTGCGCGTACTGCGCTGCTTCGCCAGGCAAGGAGTGGTGAAAGACGTGAGTCAAGTCATCCACGTCGATGCCCCGAGCCGCCACGTCGGTGGCCACAAGCATTTGAAGGCTCTTGTCCTTGAAGCGCTGCATGACTCGGTCCCGCTGAACTTGTGACATCTCGCCGTGCAAGCAATCCGCGCTGTACCCCCGCTTGAGAAGCTCCTCGGCCAGCGCTTGGGTGTCGCGACGAGTTCGGCAAAACACCACACCGTACAGCTCCGGATCCATGTCCAGGAAGCGCGCAATGGCCTCGGTTTTGTCCGAATGCCTCACCAGAGTGTACCGGTGTTCGATGTTCTTGTTGACCGTCGATTCCGCGTTGACCTGAACCTCTTGAGGGTTCACCATGTACGTCTTGACGATGCGGCGAATCTCCTTGGGCATCGTGGCGGAAAACAGCCACGTGCGCTTTTCCTTGGGCGTGAATTCCAAGATGGTGTCCAGTTCTTCCTTGAAGCCCATGTTGAGCATTTCGTCGGCCTCGTCCAAGACCAAACACCCAATCTCCTCCAACCCCACAGCCTTGCGCTTGATCAAGTCAATCAACCGGCCCGGTGTGGCAATGACCACGTGGGTGGGCGACTTGAGCGCCCGAATCTGCATGCTGATGTTGGCTCCGCCGTATACCGCCAAAGCTTTGATGCCCTTCTTGTGCTTCGAGTACAGCTCGATCTGTTCGGCGATTTGCTGCCCGAGTTCGCGGGTGGGTGCCAGCACGAGGGCTTGGACGTGACCTTGACTTGGGTCGATGCGCTCCAAAAGCGGCAACCCAAACGCGGCGGTTTTCCCAGTTCCGGTTTGGGCCAAACCAATGAAATCGCCTTCCCCCTCCAACAGGAGCGGAATGGCTTGTTGCTGAATGTCGGTGGGGGTCTCAAAGCCAAGTTCACCAATGGCTTGGAGGATGGGGGCCGAGAGGCCGAGGTCGTCGAAAGAATGCAAAAGGGCGGGGTGTTCGGGGTGCAAAGGTCGACCATTCTTCGTCGCTCCGACGAACGGGGTACGATTTGGGACCGATTGGGTTCGAAAAAGAGAGAAACCCTGGGACGCCCAGGCCCGTTCTTGCCACGACTTCGCCGCGTCAATCCTTGCCCCCCCCAATCACCCGTGCTCCCCACCACAGCAGCCCGACAACGAGCCCCGCCATGCCCGAATTGAAAAGCGGCTCTGCACCCATCAGGTGATTTAGCTTGAAAGTGAGTCCGAGAAGGACGCCTGCCAATCCCAACAACATCAAAACCAAGGCGAATTTGGGCGGGTGCATGGCTCTAAGCTATGGCTTGATTGACGAATTCGAAGGCGCATCAAAATGTTCTCATCTTTACGCATGCTCTTGAGAATCCCTTCTCGATCATGCTGGCTTTTCGCCGCGCTCGTGTGCACGTTCTTGTGGACCTTGGTCGCATGCACCTCCGTGGTCGACCGCCCGTCGCTTGAACTTGGAAGCTGGGAGCTGCTCTTGCCCAACGATTCAATTTGGGTGGAAGCCACCGTGCCGGGAGATGTGATGCTCGATTTGCAGCGGCACGGGCTCTTGCCTAACCCCTTTCACGGGACCCACGAGCGCGACGTGCAATGGGTGGAACAAGAGGACTGGACCTACCGCTCAGTTCTTCCGAAGCCCACTGTGTGGCAGAATCAAGGCATTCAGCATCCGGTGCTTCACTTTCCTGGTCTGGACACCTACGCGAGCGTGTTTCTCGACGACTCGCTCGTCGCCACCACGAACAACGCCTACCGGAGTTGCCGGATTCCGATTGCCGCTGGATCCGATCCGTGCACGCTCAAGGTCGTCCTTCATTCTCCGGTCCAACGCGGCCTCGAGGAGCTGGACGGCTTGCCCCGCGTGGTCCCTGTGAGCAACGAGATGAAACCCATCGGAAGCCAAACCAGCGCCGTCACGCGCAAGCCCGCATTTCAATTTGGGTGGGACTGGGCGCCGCGCCTGGCTTCCGCAGGAATCACCCAAACCGTTCGAATCGAAGATCTTCGCCAGCCCGGGCGCGCGGACGCGCGAATTGACGTTGCCTTGCGCGGCGATTCTTTGGCCACGATCACGGCACAGGAAACCGGCGTTTGGCCTGACGGTGCTTGGACCTTGTACGCGCCCAACGGATCGCCGCTTGAAGCGTCGGGGCGCGGCGCGTTTACGGTGGACAACCCTGAGCTGTGGTGGCCCAACGGCATGGGGGAGCAACCGCTGTACCGTCTGGTCTGGGAGCCGCATGAGGCGGGATGTCACCGCGTCGAATGGCGGCTCGGGATTCGTGAACTGACCTGGAATCGCGAGCCTGACGCATGGGGGCATTCATTTGAATGCCACGTGAACGGGCAGCGCATTCAGGCTCGGGGCGCCAACGTCATCCCCGGAGATTACTTCACCGCCCGCGCCTTGGAGCGCGACACGGCGCTGTTGAAGCAAGCCCTCGAGGCCAACATGAACATGGTTCGCGTGTGGGGTGGCGCGTCGTACCCGAGCGACGGGTACTTCGACTTTTGCGACAGGGAAGGCATCTTGGTGTGGCAGGATTTCATGTTTGCGTGCATGATGGTTGCAGGAGACTCGGCCTTCTTTGACAACGTCGAACAGGAAGCACGAGAGCAAGTGGCGCGGCTTCAGGCCCACCCGTCGCTGGCACTCTGGTGCGGCAACAACGAGTCCCAGCGCGCTTGGGAAACGTGGGGATGGCAAGACATGTACGACCTGCACGGGGAAGATTCCATTGCCACCGCCGAAGACTACTGGTCCATGTTCCACGAACTCTTGCCCGCTGTTGTTGCGGAACATTCGAACACCGAGTACTGGCCCTCCTCGCCCACCCACGATTGGGCCCTGCCGGAGCGCGTGCGTGAATCCGGCGACGACCACGCGTGGCACGTTTGGTTTGACACCTTGGACTTCAGTCATTTCTCCGAGCATCGAGGTCGATTTGCGAGCGAGTACGGACTTCAGAGCCTTCCGCACGTTGCGACGTTGCGCGAGGTGGGCATCCGTAAATTCAAGGACGAAGCACTCCAATTCCGCCAACGTTCAAGCATGGAATGGCTCAAGCCTGGCCTGGACGGCTGGGGGATGATGCGCATTTACGCCCGGAGGTACACGGCGGACCCGGCAGCCCGGGACGAGGTCCACCCGGAACTGGACCGTTGGATTTACCTGACGCAACTCACCCAAGCCTTGGGCATTCGCGAAGCGCTGGAGCGTCACCGCGCAAGCAGCGGCAAATACGCCGGTTCGCTGTACTGGCAACTGAACGACGTTTGGCCTACAGTGTCGTGGTCCACGGTCGACCACGCAGGGCGATGGAAATTGGCGCACCACGCTGCCCGCCGAGCCAACCAACCGCGCCGCGTCCTCCCCGACCGCACTGATTCTCGAGGTCGTCGATTCGTCATGTCAAACTCCTCTCCTGAAGCGATCTCCGGCTCTCAACTGACCTTCGTGCATCGTTCTCTCGACGGTCGGCTCACGTCACATGAGGAACATGAGATTTCTCTGGGCGCTTTTAACGATGCCGCCCTGGAAGTAAGGCACACCCCCTCTCCCCAAACCGTCACGTCGTGGGTGTGGACAGATTCCAAAGGACGAGAACTGGACCGCGGCGAGCGTCTTCATGCCAAGCCTGCTGAACTCCCTTGGCCTCGCGCCACGGTCCAGGTCCAGATCCAGTCCCAAGCCAACGAACTTGCCTTGACCACCGATTCCTTGGCTTACGGGGTACGGCTCTCGACCGACGTCCCTGGGCGGTTCAGCGACAATGGATTCATGCTCTTTCCCGACGAAAAACGGCAAATCACCTTTCTTCCTGACGAACCCGGCCGGACGTTGGCTCCCCTCGAAATTCTCGTGGAGCATTTTGCCGAGTTTCAGCGCCCTTGAGGGACCGCTTCATGCGCGGACAACCAACGGGCGGCCAATTACCAAGGCAAGCGCAACGCTCGCACCTCCTGCTCAAAAAACGTCACGAGTGAATCCCGCAAGGAGGGGTCAAGTGAGTCCTGCATCGAACGAATGTTGCTTTGCAGCTGTGCCGCCGAAACGGCCCCGGGAATGACCGTACTGACCTCCTCAAAGGAGGTGCAAAACAAAAGTGCTGCTGAAATCAAAGGCAAGTCATCGCCGAGGATTTGGACCACGCGGTCGACCAACTTCGCACGCTGCCGAACCTCGTCCTCAGACCAGCGAGCACGCACCCCCGTGAATTGACTTGCCGCCGAATATTTGCCCGTCAGCCACCCTGAGTCGAAGGGAATTTTGGCAATGACCGTCGCACCCTTTTCCTTCACCATGTCAAAGGCTCCTGTGCAATCCTGATGCAGAATGTTGAAGAAGGACTGAATGACTTTGGCGTTGGTGGTGGTCAGAAGCGTCTTGATTTCATCTTGTGCGTCCACCGAGGCGCCGTAGGCCAAAATCTTGCCCTCGTCCACAAGCCTTTCCAGCACGTCGTAGTGGTCGTTTTTGTTGCCGTCCAACAGCTCTGCCGGCGGGCTGTGAATGATGACCGAATCGAGGTAGTCCATCTTGAGCCTCTTCAGACTGCGCTCCACCGAACCCCGAATCAGGTCCGCGCTGAAATCCACTTCACCGGTGTCGAGCCGCCCAAACTTGGAGTTGACGACAATCGTCCCGCGATCGAGCGAACCAAGCACGTTCCCCAAACGCGATTCACTCGTGCCGTGGCCGTAGTTGGGTGCGGTGTCAAAGAAGTTGATGCCTTCGTCCAAGGCCGTTCGAATCATGCGTTCCGCCTCGTCGCTGGACACTGCCTGCCATCCGGATTCCACCCCAAGTTGCCAAGCCCCAAAGCCCAATTCGGAGATTTTGATTCCACCCTTCAAGTACGTTCGGTAGTTCATGGTTGTCAAAATTAGGTCCGAGATGTCCTGCTTTCAGGAAAAACACCACCCTCAACTCAATTTGGTTAAACCTCGTTTTGAAGGGTGATATTTCGTATTTTACCTGTCCAAATTGCTTTTTCGTCTAAAGCAGCCCAAAACCCAGCGCATGAACCTGCCGTTCGTTCACTGTGCAAGCGCTTTGCTTGCGAGTTTCTTTTTGACCCTCGGCGCATCCAGCCAATGCACGGACAATGCACTTGTGATGACATCGAACCAACCGGGTTATGGAGTGACGCTTGAGTTGGATTCTGCCCATGTCGACGGTGAATTGGCGGGTTACTCGACGTACCGTTTGTATTTGACTACGCTCCACACGGATGACGTGGTCAGCTCAGTCGTCGGTGACAACGAATTTCCCCTTTCGCTTTCCACCACTGGCACGTTTTTCCAAGAACCCATTTTCGGCGGCCCCACCCCAGAGATGATCACTCCCATGGCCCTTGAATTGTGGCCAGCCTTGGCGCTCGACAGCTGGGTAACGCTTGGAATTGACGGACCTGCATCCGTTGGAAATGGGGAGGTGAACATTTCGCTCTTGCCTGGGACATGGGTCGACGAATTTGAAAATGGCAACGGTTTTCTTGTCGACTCTCCCGAGGGTTCAGGGTGGTACACCTTGCCACCCAATTCTGCCAATGGACTTGCCGGAAGCGACCGCAAAGTCTTGATCGCTCAACTCACCACCAACGGCCATCTCAGCGGTTCCCTGCGTACACAAATCTTCCTTCATGGCAACCTCGACACGGACGTTCGTGTTGACCTTACGTTTGACAGCCAATTGCCCGAAGACGCCGTCTGTGGTTGCACGGACGAATCTGCCAACAATTACGATCCCCTCGCCACCGCAGACGACGGGTCTTGTGAATTTGACATCGCCGGGTGCCTGATTTCATTTGCCTGCAACTACGACCCCAACGCCACTCAAGACGACGGGTCTTGCGAGTTTGAAAGCTGCATCGCCTTTGGTTGCACCGACCCCTCGGCGTGCAACTTTGACCCCGAAGCGGATTTCGACGACGGCGGGTGCGTGTACCCCAACTTCCCCTACGACTGCGACGGAAACTGCTTCAACGACGGGGACGGCGACGGCCTCTGCGACGAGTTTGAGGTCTTCGGGTGCACCGACCCCGAAGCATGCAACTACCAGGCCGGAGCGACCGACGACGACGATTCCTGCACCTACGACTGCTTGGGATGCACCAACAGC